>Ga0206129_10005509_pt1 | contig 13324 bp, 14 predicted proteins | sample Helgoland_Spring_8_FD_148616 | JGI IMG/M metagenome (GOLD analysis project Ga0206129, IMG submission 148616) | Pelagic subsurface seawater microbial communities from Kabeltonne, Helgoland, North Sea - Helgoland_Spring_Bloom_20160502_2 | ecosystem: Environmental > Aquatic > Marine > Epipelagic ...
AGAAGTGGGTTTAATTCCTAGTGCGATCACAAATATAATTTTGATTTATTTTAATTCCCTGCGTTTCTCTCTGAAACGCAGGGTTTTTTGTTTCTTTTAAGATATACTTTCATTTAAAGGACTATAAAAACGCTTTAAAGCATGCTAATGTTTCGGTAAAAATGAATGATTCTGGAATCCCTAGTCCTGAGCACTTATTTACTAGAGCAAAAATTTTGGTTAAGCTAGGAAAAACAGCTAAGGCTATAAAGGATCTTGAGGATGCTCTATATTGGGAGGATGACTGGTATGATGGTTACGAAGACGCTAAAAAACTTCTTAAAGAAATTATTAAAATCAAATTATAACAAATGTCTATTGAGAAATTTAAGTCACTATTTTTATAGTTTTAATTACAGTAGAATACCCTTAGATAAATTACACAAATCACAAATAATGCCTTGGAGGGGAGTGAAATCGAACTATTTTGGGTTGGATTTGATCAAAATACTTATGTAAAAAATCTTCTGAAAAATTTGATTAGTTAAGTTTTTAACTACAGATTTTGCAGAAAATAAACGTGATATTTCTTATTTAAAAAAAAGTTATATTTATAACTGAACTTCAAAATAAAGAAAATCTTTTAAATAAATTTATCTTCGATAATAATTCGTTTGTATTAGAAGATAAGAATGAGCAAGAAAATACTAATAAATAGTTTGTACATTTATTATATTAATACAAATTGAATTTACAAACATAATACGAGTCATTAACGATATTAAAAATAAAGCATTTAATCAATAACTATAAAAATTTAATCATGCACAAATTATGTCTACATAGAATAAAAGCAGAATCACCAAATTTTGCTTTAAAAAAAGCGAATGAATTATTGAATCCAATTAATTCTAATTCAGGTTTACCCAATGTCACAGATATTACTATTCAAAATATTAAAATGACTAATCTTTTTTGTGACGAATATGATAATGACTTGGATGAATGTCTAGAAAGTATATTTAACACTGAAAGTGGTATTTATTATGAATTTATGCAAGAGCTGATTGAAATGGATTGTAAAAATTCAGCCGAAGAAATTGAAAATTTATATGGAATATTAATGGATGATACTGAAGAGTATTTTTATAATATAATCGGTTCTCTTAGCGAAGACAATGAAATTCATACTTTTGAAGACTCAAATGAAAACATCACCGATCTTCCTTTCAAATCTATCGATATTTTAAACAAACAATTTTGCGATGAATTTGGTGATTTCAATGTTTTGTCAGATTTAAATGAGATAGAACCGAATGATGATGATTCATCAATTTCTTTATGGCAGCTTAATTATAATGGAGAAAAAGGCAAGACTTTTATTGTGTTCTCTTATGTTAAATTGTATTGAAATTCTGTAATAATTCTTTATTTAATCAAAATATAAGTTTGATTAGAATGTAACCAACATCTAACAATATAGACAATTAAAATTAATATTACTATGATAGAAATTTTAAATAGCTTTGAGAAATACCTCGAGGAAAAAGAATATTCAAAATTAACTCCATCTGGAAAACCCTCAACAACTCATGATTATTCACAGCGTAGAATACCAGCTATTATTTCAAGAGAAGGAATTACCATGAACCGATTGATAAAAGATATTTCTATGGTTGTTTCAAAATATGATTCTTATGGTTCTGAATCAGATTACGGAAATAAAAGTAATAGAGCATATATTAATGCGCTTAAAAGATTTGAAGAATATATTCAATCAGAAAATTATCTTCAATAATGAAAAGTTATTTCCAAGAATAATTTTGGAGCCAAAGAGGAGTGAAATCGAACTATTTTGTTCAGGATTTGAATTTAATCCCTACCATTAATACGTCTTTGCATATAATCAATTAGAGACTTTTCGGACATTCGTTGGTCGGACCAATTGTCTTGGACAATATCAGGTTGTCCGTCTTCAAGGACACTTAAATATTGTTTGTAAACTTTCTTTAATTTTGACGGCAATGACTCAATAATTCCTTCTTTTTGATTCTTATATTCAAATTCTTGATGTTCCCCATACCATTCCTCAAAAACCCACTTTCCTTTTTTAAAATTGAATGTATATCCATCATCCTCCTCTAGATTCAATTCTAATTGATCATTTTCAGATGGTGAATAATCAAAATCAAAAACATTTACTGTGTTAAGTCGTCTTAGAATTTTACGCCTTTCAATCTTGTTGATTAAATTTGGTGGTATCATCATACCAATTGTCACCATTATCTCCTCACCATTATTGACACTATTGATTCGTAGTATCCAATGTGGTTTTGTGTAGTCTATTTCAGAACTACAGGTGCAAAGTCGAAAAGGTCCATTTAGATCGCACATATGATTTCAAATTTAAGATAAAACTCTATTTCTTCCAAGTACCGCCATATTTATATTCATTATTAGTCTCTTTGACTTTAAGTAAGCACTGTTTGCACACAAACACCCATTCCTTAGGGTTTTTGTATTGCACCCTATACATTGTTGGAAAATCTATATTGCAGATGTTACATTGTTTAATTCGTTGTGTCATTGCGTAGATGTTTTAAATCCTTTTACAAAGCCAATACTGAAATCCACCAACCACTTTGCAGCTAAAAAACTAAACCATAAAAACGAAACAGAAAGATGCCATAAAATTTTAATACTATTTACTATTAAAATGAGCATCATATAAATCATCTGAAAGGTAGCAGCATTCTTCCCACGAACTTGAACTCCCCCAAATTTAAAACTCGAGTAATTTGGTTTTAAAAAGTTGTAAGACCCTCTTTTGTTTTTAATAGATGAAGAAACACCAGTTTTTGAAACATTAAAGTTAAAGGGACCACTTTGATATCGCCCGATAAATTGAAAGTTACCATTTTGAAACCCCATTCGAGCCCCTTTAAACAAACGCTTGTGCAAACGAACGCCATGATTGGTATTTAGGGTTACTGCATGTCCGTCGCCTTTCAATGTTTTGGTTGCTGCAACCCCGCCGGTTCTTGAGACCCGAACATTCTCACCTCGGTATTCAATTCTTTTTTGAGGGGTCTTGTTGTTATTTGGTTTAGTTTTTGCCATCAATGGTTTTTATACTATATAACTTTTTGAAGCCATCTTTCAAAGATATTTAATTTTATTATATTTGTAATGCATCAAGAACGCTAACAGCGTACCAACCGACTTACTCGAAGCACGGTGGTTTAGAATGCGGGATCTCTCCAAAATAAACGAGCATACCACATCCTTTCTTGTTGCAATTTATGTCTAACTTAAATTGTCAAACAATGAAAAAAGAAGAAAAAATCTACTTATCAGAAGAGGAAAACAAACGCTTTAACGATGCGAGCATGAAAGAGCGTTATTCTCGATTATGGTTACAACAACAAATTTGGTTAGAGGAGGAAGAGGGTTAATACTTAGTATACTTATGAAGTATTAAAATGAAATATTAGAAACTAAGATTAATTTAAACAATGATTATTGAAACTATGGATAATGAAACATATTTGAAAGAAATGGCAAAACACGCGCAGAGAAACACTACTAACATAAAAAGAGAAGATTCAAATCAAAAGAAAATTCAGGTTAAAACATTTAAAGTTGAGGGGGAATATGAAAGGCTAATGGCTTTAATAGATATCAATTCTTTGGAACTTTATCGTCAAATGATGGCAGACCGCTATGGTGCTCTTAATGATGAGGAAGAATGAGTGTTTCTCTTAGTGGGGAACTCGTCTTTAAAGTGACATTCGATCAGCATGGGTTTCCAGCCAGTATGTACACTAGAGCTGCCATTATACACACGTGTGCAGGCCAGATATATGCTAGGTCTCCATTTAGTGATTCAGTCAAGCCTCCTAAGCTTGATAATTTTAATATTGAGCTTATCTCTGAAAAAACCTATTAACATGAAAGATATACGTCAACTAACTCAAAAAGAGTTAAAAGTATTTATAAACCAAACATACGATAACTGAGTATTTAAAAATTTTAAAACCAGCTTTTGAAGATCTACAAAAGAAAGATCAAAACATGTTAAGAATCTCTCATTTAATTTTACTAACCTAGTTGTATATGAAAAGTAGCTGGTTTTGGGTTTTGCGATGACTGTTGTACGTAGTTAGATGCATAGAGTTTGAGAGACTCAATAAGCTGAAGATTGATTATGAAACCTATTTCTAATTTATTAAAACAGAAATCACTTTTAAATATCTGTAAATCAGTTTATTATAACTTGTTGAAAATTAGTTAAAAAAAACAGAATTTCTATATGGATGAGATCCTCCAATTTGCTTAAATTGCATTAAATTTTTATAAATATAATGACTGTAAGTGACGATATATTAAGGTTTTCAGGACATGACACTTTTCATTGTAAAGAGCAGTGGATATTAAAAGGAATTCAACTATCTAGTAATCAGGGATCTACTGACATCTTCAAACATAATGATGCTATTCCTATGTTGGGAGTTGGTAAAAATATGGTAAGATCTATTAATCATTGGTTAAAAGCTTTTGGCTTGATAGATAGAGAAAATAAAACAAGTGAGTTTGCGGACCTATTATTTCTAGTAAATAAATTTGATTTATTCCTCGAAAATGATGGTTCTCTTTGGCTATTACAGTATTATTTGTGTAAGACTAATTATTCGTCAATTTTTCAGTTAATTTTTTCTAGATATTTTTCAGACAAAGCAACTTTAGAGTTTTCAGAATATCAAATAATTAGTTTTATTAATAGACAACTTTCAGAAAGTAATCAAAAATTAGTTGCGGAAAAAACATTGAATAGTGACTTTAAAGTCTTTATTCGTACTTATGTGCTTCCGTTTAAAAACGAAAAGACTGTAGAAGATGATTTTAGTGCGCCCTTACTTGGTTTAAATCTTGTTTCCGATACCGGAAGAAGAAACAGCGCTAACCAATCTGTTTATAGGCTAAACCGAGATGTTCAAGAAAGTATTTCTTTAGAGATATTTGGCTTTTGTTTATTAGAAGAATTTAGTTTAGAAAACTCAGTTAGCTATGAAAAAATAAAAAAAACCTTAGGGGCTTATCTGTGCCTTTCTAATGAGGGATTAGAACTCTTAATTGATGAACTATGTCAAACAAACAAAGGGTTTGTGTTCAAGGATGATGCAGGAGTTAAGCAAGTGCAGTTTAAAAATAACACTCCAGAGTTTAAAATTAACATGTTGAAAAAACATTATGAAGTACAGTAATAATATTTCTACTAATATAGTTAGGGACGACTCAAAACATATAGATTATGTAGTTACTCCAAATACTAAAGAGATTTTTGATAGAATCTTTGTAAATAATTTTGGCGCTAATAAGTCGTTTAGCCTAATAGGGAATTACGGTACAGGGAAGTCAACATTTCTTTGGGCTCTTGAAAAGAACTTGAATAAAGATAAAATATTCTTTAATAATCTTGATTCTGATCAAGAGAAAGTTCAAGGTTATGATTTCATTAAAGTTATTGGACAAAATAGCTCATTGTTAGATGCGTTATCAAAAGAACTGAAAGTTAAAGGAGATTTTGATAATTCAAAATTAATAGATGCTTTAGAAAAAAGAAGACTTAGAGCCTCTAATAAAAGTAAAGGGCTTGTTTTAATCGCTGATGAGTTTGGTAAGTTTTTAGAGCATGCTTCAAATCAGAAATCTACAGATGAGTTATTTCTAATTCAGCAAATTTCTGAATGGGCAAATAATGATTCAAATGAAACCTATTTTATAATAACGTTACATCAAAACTTTGCTAGTTATGGAAAAAACTTATCAAATCAAGATAAGTTAGAATGGGAGAAAATAAAAGGAAGATTTGTAGATTTAACGTTTAATGAACCCGTTGAACAATTGATTTACTTTGCAAGCAAAAAGCTTAAAGAGTTTTTGATTCCAAATTCACTTCAGGCTAGTTTTTCAGAGCTGATAAGTATAATACAGTCTTCTAAGTTAGTTAGTAATAATAAAATTATTAATGAGGGTTTAAGTAACTCTCTCTATCCATTAGATTGGCTTTCATCAAATGTCTTAGTTAATTCTTTACAAAGGTATGGGCAAAATGAGAGGTCGTTATTCTCTTTTTTAAATGATGATACTGACTTTTCAATCAAAAAGCTTAAAAATGATTTTTATTCCGTTTCTAATGTTTATGACTATTTGGTTAATTCATTAGCAACTGAAATTAATAGTGGTGACAATCCACATAGAGCGCAATGGTTAACTACATTCAGAGCCTTAGAAAGAGCAGAGTTAGTTTTTGATGAAAATTACTCTGTGGTTTCAGAAGTGATTAAAACAATAGGTTTAGTAAATATTTTTTCTAAATCGGGCGGTTGTTTCAATGAGGATTTTATAATACATTACTTCAATTTAACTAGGAATTTCGATGTAGGTTTGATTTTGAAAAAACTTGAAGTTTCAGGGGTTATTAGGTTTTATAAACACAGCAATAAAATTAACTTTTTAGAAGGTACTGATCTGGATTTAGAGCAAGAGTTGATTAGAGTGAATAAAGAAATAAACCCTGACTTTTCAATAGCTAATGAAATTCAAAACTTAGTAGAACTTCCTGTTCTACTCGTCAAGAGATATTCCTTTGAGACAGGGACGAGACGATTTTTTGAATACAGAATATTCGAAGATTTTAATCAAATTTCTAATGCTGAAGGTGTTTTAGATGGCTTTATTAATTTAGTTTTTGATGATATTAAAACGTCTGAAATTCTAAAAAAATCTAAGAATAATCCCTCAAATATTTTTGTTCAATACAAAAATTCCTCACAAATTAGAAATGAGGTTTTAATGATTCTTAAGCATGATAGACTGATATTGGAGCACCAGCAAGACATTAATGCCATTAAATTATTAAATAATGAAAGACAGTTTCATTTACAACAGTTGGAGAATTTAGTTATTAATAAACTGTTTAATAATACTAAAAACATATGGATTAATGATGGGAAAAAAGAGCCGATTCATAGTAAACACAAGCTTTATGAATGGCTAACAACTATTTGCTATAAAATATATAAGCAAACCCCTAAGTTTAATAACGAATTGATAAATAAGCAGTTTTTAAGTACTCCGATAAGTACGGCAAGAAAACATCTTATCAGGGCATTGTTATCTAGTGAACATATTGAAGACCTCGGTTTTGATCCTGAAAAGTTCCCTCCCCAAAAGGCAATCTATATAAGTCTTTTAAAGGAATCTGGCATACATCAAAAAAATAATAAGCTAGGTTACTTTGAGCTAGATAGGCCAGTGGTTACATCAAATTTAGTTGAATTATGGGACGAATCAGAACAGTTTTTAACTTCATCTTTATCAAATAAGAGAAATTTACTAGAATTATATGAGTTGTTAGGATCTTCTCCTTACAAGCTCAAAAAAGGATTTATTGATTTTTGGATTCCAGTTTTTTTAATCGCTAAAAAAGAAGATTTTGCTTTATTTCATATAAATGGTGGGTTTGTACCATTTATTACTGAGGATACGATTGATTTAATTCACAGAAAACCACAAGACTTTTTAGTTAAGAGTTATGATGTTTCTGGACTTAAAGTTAACCTTTTAGAAAGCTATAAGGAACTTGTTCAAATTGGCGATGCGGGGGTTAACGGCACACAATCCACCTTTTTATCGATCTTTGGTAATTTTTTAAAATTTCAAAGAGGATTAAAGAAATACTCTCTTAAAACTAATAAGCTTTCAACGCAGGCCATAAAATTACGGGAGGCAATCGCTGCATCTAAGGATCCAGAAGATGCTTTGTTTAACTTATTTCCATCGGCACTAGGTTTTCATTCATTGGCAATCAAAGAGGATGTAGAAGTCTTAGGAACCTTTACAAACCATATTCAAGTCGCGATAATAGAGATTAGAAATTCCTATGAAGAACTTCTTAATAGAATTGAACAACAAATTGTTGATTCGTTTTACTGCTCTAGCATAGACTTTGAAATATATAAATCTGAAATCATATCTAAAACTACCGATATTAATGCATCTATTTTAGGTAAAGCGCAGAATGTGTTTTATAAGAGACTTGTTTCACCTTTAGACGATAGAACGAGTTGGATAAAGTCAGTAGCTGATGTCGCTTTAGGTGGTAAAAGTATAGATGAATTGTTAGACGAAGAGGAACCCTTACTAATGAGTAATATTAAAGATTTATCTTTAAGTTTAATAAAGGCCGCAAAGATTCATAATTTCAATGCGACGTCAAAAAACGAAACATTAATATCATTTGGTTTTTATCGTGAAACAGGAGAGTTTGTTGATGGTACTGCAATTGTAAACTCTAAAGTTTCGAAAGAATTCTCAACATTAAAAAATGAAATAATTAGTACTATAAGTAGTTTAGATAAGCAAAAAAGAAAAGAGCTGCTAGCTGAACTACTTTCAAAAGAAATGAATATTTAAAATGGAACAAGTAAAACATTTATTAGGGATATCAGGGGGTAAGGATAGTGCTGCATTATCAATTTATATGAGTCAAATGTATCCTACTTTAGATATTGAGTATTACACATGTGATACGGGAAAAGAATTGAAAGAAACATACGATTTAATAGGTCGTCTAAATTCGGTTCTAGGTAAGGATATAGAGTTATATAAATCAATGGATGAAGATAATTCTCCAATGAAAAACCCTTTTGATCATTTTTTAGCTATGTATGGTGGGTATTTGCCCTCAGCTACTTCAAGGTGGTGTACCAATAAAATGAAGTTACAGCCTTTTGAGAAATATGTTGGAGATCAACCAACAATCTCATATGTAGGTATTAGAGGAGATGAAAACAGGGAAGGTTATATTTCCAATAGGGAAAATATACAAACGATTTTTCCTTTCCGAAAAAACATCTGGAGTGAAGATGTAATAAAAAAACTATTGTCAAATTCTAATATCAAAGAACTTAGTGGCTATTACCAACAACATTCTAGTCAAAATGTTTTAGTGAATGCTCTACAGTATGCCGAACAACTTATTTCCCCAAAATTCACTCAAACTCAAAAATTGAATGCATTAATGGATGTGGATTTAAAGTTGTTTAACAAAGTTGTTTTTGAGTTTTTAAAAACTACAGACTACCCAATTGGAAAGTTAGATGAGTTTCCTTTAATTGAGAACGATGAGATTATTGGTTTGAATGATGTGTTTCAAATTCTCGAAGAATCTGGAGTTGGCGTGCCAGCATATTATAAGCCAATTGAATACCAAGTTGAAATAGATGGAGAGCTAAAGAAAGGAACTTATTCAAGAAGTAGGTCTGGGTGTTTTTTCTGTTTTTACCAGCAAAAAATTGAGTGGGTATGGTTGTTAGAACAACATCCGCAGTTGTATGAAAAAGCAATAACCTATGAAAAAGAGGGGTATACATGGATGGAAGAGTCTCTCACTAAGCTAAATAAACCAGAACGAGTTGCTTCAATAAAAAAAGAGCATTTTTTGAGAATGGAAAGAAAAAAGAATAAATCGCGCACCGGGCAATCATGGCAAGACGAAATTCTTGATGCAGAGGGTGATGGCTGCGCTAGCTGTTTTATTTAATATTAAAATTATGAATTATGGATCACAGAAAAATTAAATTAAACGAGATCATTGATAAATCTCTAAATAAAAAAATTGTTTTACCAAATTTTCAAAGAAATTTTGTTTGGAATGCTGAAAGGCAAAAGAAATACATAACTTCAATTTTTCTTGATTTATCGGCTGGTAGTTTTCTATCTCTTGACGGGCACAAGGATGATTTTAAAGCTAGGCAATTATGTAAGGATTTATCAATAGTTCCGGCTGATGATTGTAAATATTTATTAGATGGTCAGCAAAGATGTTCGACTATTGTTAATACCTTCAGTAATGTCTACAAAGATAATGAGGGTGACAATTGGTTAAGTATATATGATGACACTTTTTATCACTTACAAAATAGATTTGTTATTGCATTGGACTCTGATTTTTTTGGATATGAAAAATTAAGATTTCAAAGAAATATAAATTATGATGATATAAGCTTTTTTAGTGATAACCTAAAACATTATCAGCTTTACAAAAAGGATATTAGCAAACAATACCACCCTGGATATTGGCCAAAAGAAGACGGATCACCTATTGATGAAAGTAAAAGAAAATTAAATATCATTAATTATTTCTCAGATCTCAAAGAATTGCCATTATATTATTTACATGACACAAAAAATTTTACTTCTATAATAGCTAAAGTAATAAACTTTGTGGCTGTTCATAAACAAAATGAGTTAAGTGTTGTGATAAATAAAAAAAATGCTAAAGAATATTTAGGTCATTTTGAATATGATGAAAATAATTTTACAGAAGAAATAAAGCAAGATCTTCTTGTGACATTACGTGTTGAATGGGTAACTGCAGTAAAAACATTTTTTGAAAACAAACTAAATATTGAACTCCATGAAATTTTTCTATTGAAAAATGAAGCTTCAAAAGCTATTACAATTTTTGAGACAATAAACCAGCCTGGCGCTCCTCTAACTGAATATGATTTATTAGTTGCTAAATCTTCAAGATTATTGAATAAAGAGAATTTAAATCAGAAATTATGTAATTTGTTGATAAAACAATATAGTGTTCCAAAATCAATTTCAAATTCTTTACTTGATTTTCCAAGTAAATATAAATTTAATCCTGAAGATTTTGGAGCAGTTGATGATAAGAGCCCAAGTAGTAATATAAAGTATCATTTTTCTAAATTATTGTCAATATTGAAAATTGGAAATTTAGATGAACTTACACTAGATGATTTAAAGCGTGATAAAATTTTATCATTAACACCTGAAGACATTAAAAATTTTCATGAAAAAGCTATTATTAGTATTGTTAGGGCATCAATGTTTTTTCATTTCAGATTAGGAGTAGTTAATCTCAAAAATATCAGCTACAATTTAATGTTAATTCCAATTGCAGTCGCATTGTCAGTTGATAATAATTGGAAAAATAAGAAAATTATTAATAAAATTGAGTTTTGGTACTGGTCATCAATTTTTAGCGGACATTATAGAGATTATCAAAACAAAAAGAGTTTTGATGATATCAAAATTTTAAATAAGTTCCTAAAAAATAAAATAAACCTCAATGACCGAAAAGAAAAAATATTTGAAGCTCAAGACTATTGTAGTTTAAAATCATTAACAAATGTAGACGTTAACGAAAAAGCGCCTGCTTCAATACAAAACTCCATAATGCAATTTATTTTAAGTAGACAACCTAAGGATTTAAATGTTACTAAAAATGACTCATATAGATTAAATTCATGGGATATAGCTCGTAAAATTGACATTGATTTTGATAATAATGGAGACGTTCAAGCCTTAACGGTTGAAGATCACCATATTGTTCCTTTAGCTAATGCTTCAACATTAAAAGAATCGGCTAAAGATTTACGAAAAAAGCCTCATTTGTTAAATAGCTGTTTAAATAGAACATACATTAGTAAATATTCAAATCGAAAAATAAGTAATTTCACCCCTGAGAAATATTTTAATGAAACAACAGGTATATCATTGATAGAACATTGCTTACCTGCTAATTTTCATACAGAATATGTTAGAAAACCGAACGAAGATGAAATTGTATATTATAACAGGATATTAGATCAAAGATATAATAGAATTTATGAAAAAGTTGTCCAGCTACTTGATAGGCTTTAATTAAAAACTTTAGTATTATAAATAATTTCCATTGAAATTTGTTTTACAACATATTTTAAGTGTTAGTTTTTTAAAACTAACATCTTATCAATTAATATTATAAAAATTCAAGATATCTTTACTTGTAAAAGTATTTGAATTAAATAATTTAAAAAGACTTTCTCTAACTTTTATAGATTCAACTTTTTCTTTAAGTTCAATTTCACTGCGGTAGTTTTGAATATTCACTTCATTATTTATTAAATTAAATTTAATTAATTTACCTCTTAAAGCATTCATAGGCATTGCAAAATTTTCCTTTGCTCGTGAAGTCAATTTTTTCGCATTGCTCCATTGTATAGAAAATTCTGTCTCAATTTCAATTAGTGAGAAATCTTGTTTCTTGTTTTTAACTAATTCATTTATTGATGCAAGTAAAATGAATTGATGAGGAGATTTGCCCCCTTTTCTATTAATTCTTAAACTGTTCATTAAATCACTTAAATTATTATAATCATTGCCATGATCATTTCCAATATAGTGTAAAAGATTAGTGCCGCCAGATCCACCGTCTGTTTTGTGTCTTTTTTCGCTTTTGTAATTAACTTGATCTAAAGAAGGTATCCAATTATGTAATCTATTTACCCATCTTTTATCTCTGATTTCATGTCGGCTAGGAGTGGGTACTGATAATGTTGTTTTAGAAATCCATTTAGTAATTTGAGTATAACCCATTTTATAATTTAGTTGAGCTCTTACTTTAAATTTTAATTCATAAACAAAAGGTGTTGTATTAAAGCCTGAAGCTAATTTATTTAAAAATTCTTCTTTACTTTCTTTTGAAAAATCTTCATTCGTATATGATTGAATATCATGTTTAGCACACAATATTTCATTTTCACTATATGTTTTAGTATTAAACCCGCTCCTAACAACGTCCCAGAGTCTATCTGGGCTTTCTGATTGAGGTAGACTATCAAGTAAAAACTTTTTCTTTACAGTACATACAATATCTTTATCCTTAATTATCTTTATTTTTTTAAAATCTCGCTTTTTCTCATCTATATCAATTTTTAATGCCTTGTAATAATCTTCTGTTATTTCATCTGTTTTAGAATCAGCTAATATGCTATTTAGATAATTAATGTCTTCTGTGTTTTTGTCAGTATTGACTCCTGAAAGTTCAATATTTCCATTTAAACCCATACCCATGTTAGTGAAGTTTGCGGAACCAAAGTGGATATGATTCTTTTCATTTCTAATAGCTTTTAAATGGATTCTTGTATTTCTAAAAAGTGATATATTATAATCATTACAAAAATTAAATAATTTTTCAAAGTCTGTTACACCCACTAAAAGATCCATAGTCTGCCATCTAACCACAATAGCCTTGCATTTACGGGGATCATCAAGTATCTCCTTGATTTTATTCACTCTAATAAAAGGGCTATACATCCATAACTCTTCAGCGTTACAACAAAACTTCTTAGTTTCTTCAAATAAATTTTCACCACTTCTGTATAACATAGTTATCTTTTGATTTGATAATGATATATTCGTACTTTAAACACGAATATATGATTTATCCTGAGTTTTTCCCCGAAGATAGAAAAAATGAAATTGCTGA
>Ga0206129_10005510_pt1 | contig 13323 bp, 10 predicted proteins | sample Helgoland_Spring_8_FD_148616 | JGI IMG/M metagenome (GOLD analysis project Ga0206129, IMG submission 148616) | Pelagic subsurface seawater microbial communities from Kabeltonne, Helgoland, North Sea - Helgoland_Spring_Bloom_20160502_2 | ecosystem: Environmental > Aquatic > Marine > Epipelagic ...
GCTATGGGTCAGGACAACATTGGTCGTTTTGATAAGAAAAAAGCGAAACCTAAAAGACAAGATAGAAGAAATAAATTCAAGAAAAATAGAGCAAAGGCAAGAAATAAAAAGAAAAGCAGTGAAAGTAAATAGTTGGATATTTCTTCTTGCAATAGTATTTACTTCATGTAATAGTAATATTGTTTTTGATGACTACAATTCTTTTGAAAATCAATCTTGGAATGCAGATAGTTCAGTAATTTTTAATTTTTCAATAACAGATACTACTGTATTAAATCAGTTAGTCGTTAAAGTAAGGCATACAATTGATTATGAATTTCAAAATTTATTTTTATTTGTGAAAGCTGAAGAATTAGATACGTTAGAAATACTGCTTTCTAATAAAGAAGGGAAGTGGTTGGGTAGTGGAATTAGCGACATTAGGGAAGTTGAATTTATTTGTGAAGATTGTCCAAACTTTGATAAAAAGGGAAACTATACTATTGAAATTGAACAAGCAATGCGTTACGGAAAATTGAATAAGATTCAAAATTTAAATAATATTTCAGCAATAGGAATTAGTATTCAAAGACAAGATGAGTAAGTTCAAAATTATATCATTATGGCTTATAATTATAAGTCCTTTTTTAGGATTGTTTTTTCTAGTACAATTAACGGCAATAGGTGTTCTTGGTGACTTACCAACTTTTGATCAATTAGAAAATCCGAAAAATAATTTAGCTACAGAAATTATTTCAGAAGATGGAATTGTTTTAGGAAAATATTTTTTTGAGAACAGAAGTAGAGTAAGGTATAATGAGATTCCAGAGAATTTAATTAATGCATTAATTTCAACTGAAGATGTACGCTTTAGAGAGCACTCAGGAATTGATGGAAGAGCATTGCTAAGAGCAATATTTGGTGCAGTAATAGGAAAGAGTAGTTCTGGTGGTGCAAGTACAATTAGCCAACAATTAGCTAAAATGTTGTTTACCGAGCAACCTAGTTCTGGTATTGAAAGAGTAATGCAAAAATTAAAAGAATGGATTATTGCTGCACAACTTGAAAAACGATATACAAAAGATGAGATTTTAACCATGTATCTCAATCGTTTTGATTGGGTGAATAATGCAGTTGGAATTAAGTCGGCAGCACAAGTTTATTTTAACAAAGCACCAATTGAACTAGATGTTGAAGAATCTGCAATGTTAGTTGGGATGTTAAAAAACCCTGCTCTTTACAATCCTAACAGGAGATTAGAACTAACTCAAGGAAGAAGAAATGTTGTGCTTTCACAAATGAAAAAGTATGAAGTTCTTTCAGACTCATTGTATGATACATTAGTACAACAGCCAATTATTCTTAACTTCAAAAAAGCAAGTCATAATGAGGGTTTGGCTCCTTATTTTAGAGAATATTTAAGAGGAGAGTTAAAAAAGTGGTGCGCAACACACACCAAACCTGACGGAACAAATTACAATGTATATACGGATGGATTAAAGGTTTATACCACCATTAATTCACGCTTACAACAGTTTGCTGAGGAGGGAATGCAAACTCATATATCTTCCTTGCAAAAAGATTTTTATACTCATTGGAAAGGATATACAAAAGCGCCTTATCCTGATGATTTTGAATGGGAGCAAATAGATGCTATTATTGATCAAGGAATGAAGCGATCCGAGAGGTATAGAAAACTTAAAAAAGCGGGTAAATCTCAAAAAGAGATAAGGACTATTTTTAAGAAAAAAGTACCTATGACTTTGTTCTCTTGGGATGGAGAAATTGATACTATTCTTTCTCCTAGGGATTCTATAAAATACAATAAGTTTTTTATCCATAGTGGAATGATGAGTATGGATCCAAGGTCAGGACATGTAAAAGCTTATGTTGGAGGAATAAATTATAAGTATTTTAAGTACGATCATGTTAAAATAGGAAAGCGACAAGTAGGCTCTACATTCAAGCCTTTTTTATATTCTTTGGCAATGCAAGAAGGGTATACTCCTTGCTATGAAGTATCTAATGTGCCAGTTGTTTTTGATAAAAAAAGGTGGGGGTTAGAGAAAGATTGGGTGCCCAAAAATTCAGGGGATGATTTTGATGAAATGTCTTTAACCTTAAAGTTTGGTTTGGCAAATTCTATTAATACCGTTACTGCTTATATCATGAAACAATTTGGCCCTCATGCAGTGGTTGATTTGGCAAAAAAGATTGGTATACAATCTAAGATTTTAGCAGTTCCTTCTTTGTGTTTAGGAACATTTGATTTATCGGTTTATGAAATGGTTGGAGCATATTCAACCTTTGTAAATAAAGGAATGTGGACAGAGCCAATTTTTGTTACTCGAATTGAAGATAAAAATGGAGTAGTTTTAGAAGATTTTGTGCCAAAAACTCAAGAAGCCATGAGCAAAGAAACAGCTGATTTAATGGTGAGAATGTTACAAGGAGTAGTGGATGGAGTGCATAGTCCTGTAGCTGGTGTTAAAAAAGGAACTGGAGTACGATTGCGTTTCAGATATGGTTTTGAAAATGAAATGGGAGGTAAAACAGGAACTACTCAAAACCAATCAGATGGATATTTTATGGGAATTACCCCTAATTTAGTTACAGGAGTTTGGAGTGGTTGTGAGGATAGAGCAGCTCATTTTAGAAATATACACTATGGGCAAGGAGCTAATATGGCATTGCCTGTTTTTGCAGAATATATGCAAAGGGTTTATGCTGATACTTTGGAATCAGGAATTTACCCTATTGATTTTGATATTCCAAAGGCAATTGATTTAAAACTAGATTGTGGAGAAGCAATAAATAATACTGGGGCAGATGAATTTGATGAAGAATTTTAAATTATGATAAATAAAAAAGTAGAAAATATTGAACAAGCACTTGAGGGCGTAAAAAGCAATATGACCTTTATGGTTGGTGGTTTTGGTCTTTCAGGTATCCCTGAAAATGCAATTGCAGCACTTTCTAAAATGAATATTTTTGGATTGACCTGCATTTCTAATAATGCAGGGGTTGATGATTTTGGATTAGGACTTTTGCTTCAAAGAAAACAAATCAAAAAAATGATTTCCTCTTATGTTGGTGAAAATGCAGAGTTTGAAAGGCAAATGCTTTCAGGTGAATTGGAAGTTGATTTAATTCCTCAAGGTTCTTTGGTTGAAAGATGCAGAGCAGCAGGGGCAGGAATACCAGCATTCTTTACTCCAGCAGGATATGGAACTGAAGTTGCGGAAGGAAAAGAGGTAAGGAAATTTAATGGTAAGCCACATATTCTGGAAACAGCACTTACAGCTGATTATGCATTTGTAAAAGCATGGAAAGGTGATACGGCAGGAAACTTAATTTTTAAAGGAACAGCTAGAAATTTTAATCCTTTAATGGCTATGGCAGGAAAAATTACAGTTGCTGAGGTAGAGGAATTAGTCCCAGCAGGAGAACTAGATCCTAACCAAATTCATACGCCTGGAATTTTTGTACAAAGAATACTTCAAGGAGAAAGATACGAGAAGAGAATAGAACAAAGAACAGTTAGAATTAAAGAATAATGGCTTTAGATAAAAATCAAATCGCACAAAGAATTGCTCAAGAACTAGAGCATAATACCTATGTAAACTTAGGAATTGGAATCCCAACATTAGTAGCAAACTATATTCCTAAAGGAATTGATATTGAATTTCAATCAGAGAATGGAGTACTTGGAATGGGCCCATTTCCTTTTGAAGGAGAGGAAGATCCAGACTTGATAAATGCAGGAAAACAAACCATTACTACTATGCCGGGTGCAGTACTTTTTGATTCAGCTACTTCTTTTGCTATGATTAGAGGGAAGCATGTTCAGTTGACTGTTTTAGGCGCTATGGAAGTATCCGAGAATGGAGATATTGCCAATTGGAAGATACCAGGAAAAATGGTAAAAGGTATGGGGGGTGCTATGGATTTAGTAGCCTCTGCTGACAATATTATTGTAGCTATGATGCATACCAACCGTGCAGGAGAAAGTAAGATTCTGAAAAAATGCACTTTACCAATTACAGGAGTAAATTGCGTAAAAAAAGTGGTTACTAATTTAGCGGTTTTAGAAATAACAGACAAAGGGTTTCAACTCTTAGAAAGAGCTCCAGGTGTAAGTGTTGAAGAAATTAAAAATGCAACTGCTGCAGATTTAATTATTGAAGGTGAAGTTCCTGAAATGGTGCTCTAAGAGCACTTTAATAAAGGATGTTAAGAAACAGAAACCCCTTTACTTTCCAAATGCCTTTTTATATCTTCTAACTTTCCTTCAGGAATAGCATCAATTAACTTTTGGGTATAAGGTGTTCCGGGTTTATTGTAAATTTGGTCAGCATCTCCCATCTCTTCAATTTTCCCTGCTTGCATTACTACCATTCTGTCACTCATGTATTTTACAACTGATAAATCATGTGATATGAAGATATAGGTCAAACCAAACTCCTCTTTTAGTTCGTTCAATAAATTTAAAACTTGTGCTTGCACCGAAACATCTAATGCTGAAACCGACTCATCACAAATAATGAATTTAGGGTTTACGGCTAATGCTCTTGCAATACCAATTCTTTGTCTTTGTCCTCCAGAAAACTCATGAGGATAACGGTAAAAGTGAGCAGGATCTAAACTCACTCTTGTTAATAGTTCTTCAACTCTTTTCTTTCTTTGCTCATCATTTTCTAAAATTCCATGTACTTGCATAGGTTCCATAATTGCATTTCCAATGGTCATTCTTGGGTTAAGTGACGAGTAAGGGTCTTGGAAAATAATTTGCACATCTTTACGGAATACTCTTAGCTCATCTGCATTCATTTTAGCAATATCTTGCCCTTTGTAAATCATTTTCCCTTCAGTTGGCTCTTCAAGTCTGATAATTGTACGACCACAAGTTGTTTTTCCACAACCTGATTCTCCTACTAAACCTAAAGTTTCACCAGGATACACATCAAAACTAATATTATCTACTGCCTTCACATGGTCGCTAACTCCTCCAAAAAATCCATTTCTTATTGGAAAATAAGTTTTTAAATTTTTGATTTGCATGATAGGTTCTTTTGCATACAACTCTTTGTGCCTTGCAACTCTTTCACTTTCAGGAATTGCTAAATCTTTGGTAAATTCTGCTACTGAAATTCCATTGTCAATTATCTCTCCACTTTCATCAATTTTCATAAAATCAGAAACGGTTGGCAGGAAAGTATAACGCTTATCCAATGGTGGGCGACAAGCTAAAAGCCCTTTAGTGTAAGGGTGTTTTGGGTTAGTGAAGATGTCCCAAACATTCCCTTGCTCTACAATATTTCCTTTGTACATCACTACTACTTTATCAGCTAGTTCAGCAATTACTCCTAAATCATGAGTAATGAACATAATTCCCATATCATGCTCTTTTTGTAAGTTTTGCATCAACTGTAATATGGTTTTTTGTACCGTTACATCAAGAGCGGTTGTTGGTTCATCTGCAATTAAAACAGAAGGCTGGCAACTCATTGCCATAGCAATCATTACTCTTTGTTTTTGTCCTCCGGAAATCTGATGAGGGTAAGTACTAAAAATTCTTTCAGGAGTAGGTAATTGTACCTCTTCAAAAAGTTTTATTGTTAATGCTTTTGCAGCTTTTTTATCTAGTTTTTGGTGGAGCATAATTGCCTCCATTACTTGATCACCACAGGTAAATACAGGATTTAATGATGTCATTGGTTCTTGGAAAATCATAGCAATATCATTTCCTCTAAACTTACGCATTTCCTCTTCTGAAATCTTTAATAAGTCAGTAGCTGTTCCGTCATTTTTATGAAAAATAATTTCTCCTCCACTAATTTTACCTGGAGGACTTGGAATTAATCGCATTGCTGAAAGTGAAGTAACTGATTTTCCTGAGCCTGACTCACCAACAATACCGATTGTTTCTCCTTTGTTAAGGGTAAAACTCACACCATTTACAGCTTTTACAGTTGTTCCTTCTGTGTGAAATTCGGTAACTAAATTTTTAAATTCCAATAATGTATTTTCCATCTTATGCTTTATTTTTTAGGTCGTTAAAAATAGAATTTAAATTCTACTTATACAAACTCAATATTTTTTTCTGTTATTAATTCTTCTCCTTTGTATTTTAATAGGATTTGAGCCACTGTCAAAGTATCTTTTTGGCAATATGTTTTGATGCGTTCTAAATCGTTTTCTTTCCAATATATTCCTGCTACTTGGCTGCCATCTATATTGTCTTTTGGTGTTGGAATATTAAAAAGTGCAGCCAATAATTTTATTGATGTATAGTTTTTATAATCTCCAAAACGCCAAAGCTCCATGGTGTCTAAATGATTTACTTCCCAAGGTTTTTTACCTGCAATGTCCAATAATTTTGGTAGTTGCAATCCATTGATAAGTGTTCGTCTTGCAATAAATGGGAAGTCAAATTCTTTTCCATTATGCGCACAGAGCTGATGATGCTTTTTGTTAAATTGTGTATTTAGTAGTTTATTAAAATCAGTTAAAATTTTCTTTTCATCATCTCCATAAAATGACTTTAATCTAAAATGATTTTCTCCTTTTTCTAAAAATAAATAGCCAACTGAAATGCAAACAATTTTAGCAAATTCAGCCATAACCCCTGCTTTAATTTTATAAAATTCGCTAGGTGAATACTCATCTTTTCTTTGCCAAGCAGTTTTTTCAGCCCATAGTGTTTGGAAAGTAGTGTCTAAATCTTCAAAATTTTCTTTTACAGGAACAGTTTCTATATCTAGAAAAAGGATATTTTTAATTTTGATGTCTATTAACATTTTAAGGATACATTTCTAATGCAGCATCAGTAAAATTATATAAATCTTCATGATGTCCATCTGCTAAATAATTTCCATATTTTCTTCCCAAACGCACAACAATCATATTTTTTTCAGGAATACATATTACATATTGCCCCCAAAGACCTCTTGCATAATAGATGTGCATGTTTTTATAGTTTGTCATCCAAAACTGATAACCATAGTTCATATTCTTATTTCCTTTTTCATCTAGTAAGTTTGCAGTTGTTGTTGCATCTTTTATATAATTACTATCCAAAAGCTGTGTGCCATTCCAATTTCCAAAGTTCATATAAAGTTTCCCTAAACGAGCAAAGTCTCTAGCGTTTGAATTGATACAGCAAAAGCCTTTTTCATCACCACCCTCAATATCAGTATTCCAAAGTGCAGGATGCTTAGCGCCCATAGGTTTCCAAAGTTTTTTTGATGCATATTCGCTTATTGTTTCTCCTGTTGCGGCCTCAACAATAAAGGTTAATAACTGGGTGCAAGAACTATGGTATTTAAATACTTTTCCTGGAATTTCAATCACTTTTAAGTTGTTTACCAAATCACTTAAATGATTTCCGTAATACGATTCTGCTGTCTGCCCAATAGGATTGTAATAATCTTCAGTCCAGTTTAGCCCAGAACTCATGGTGAGTAAATCTTTTATCGTTAATTCTGTATTTCTTCCTTTACAAAAATTTGGTAAAAAATCACATACTTGCTGGTCAACACTTTTAATTTTTCCTTCATCTATTGCAATTCCAATCAAGGTAGATACCCAGCTTTTGCTCATTGAAAAAGAGTTGGACATAGTATCGGAAGAATAGCCGTGCCAATACTCTTCATGATGGATGCTATCATTTATGATAATTATAAAAGCAACAGTTTCTAGGCTTTCATTTACAGGCTTGATAAACTCAGGTAATTGGACTTTGTTATAATGCTTTGCAGTTGCCCACTCTTGATGTTCACCTACCTGAATTGTATTTGCAGGAAAATGAATATAATCATCAATATATGATGAGGTGTACCCTTTTAAATAAGTGATAGATATTGCCTTGTACATCCAGCTTTTCCCACTTACAAGAATGAGTAAGTTGAGTGCAATAAAAATTATAAGTAAGTATTTTAATGCTTTTTTCATGTTAAATAATCTCCATTTCAAATAGCTCAATTAAATGAGATTTAACTTTATTTTTTACTTCTTCAAAATCTAATTCCCTGCCTAGCTCTTGTTGTAAAGAAGTTACTTTTTTGTCAATTATTCCGCAAGGGATAATATTTCCAAAATAGGATAGGTCAGCATTTACATTAAATGCAAAACCATGCATAGTAACCCATCTACTACTTTTAACACCTAATGCACAGATTTTTCTTGCTTTTGGTGTTCCTACATCAAACCAAACTCCAGTTTCTCCTGATGATCGTTCAGCTTCTAAACCATATTCTTTTAAAGTAAGTATTACAGCCTCTTCCAAAAAGCGTAAGTATTTATGAATGTCCGTAAAAAAATTATCTAAATCTAAAATTGGATAGCCAACAATTTGTCCGGGACCATGATAGGTAATATCACCTCCTCTGTTTATTTTATGAAAAGTTGCCCCCCTGCTTTTTAGATAATCTTCATTTACCAAAAGGTTTTTTTCATCACCACTTTTCCCTAAAGTATAGACATGAGGATGTTCACAAAAAATTAAATGATTTTTGGTAGCAACTGTTTTGTTTTCCTTTCGGTTGCTTGATTTTACGGCAAGTATTTCTGCAAAAAGTTCTTCCTGAAAATCCCAACACTCTTTGTAATCAATCAGTCCTAAATCCTTAAATGATACTTTTTTGTTCATTATATCTTCCCTAGTTCTCCTTTCAAAAAGTTAATTATATCAATTTCAATTGCATCAACATTATTCATTTCAGACAAGTACCAGCTTACCCAATCTCCAAGGTTTATATGATAAAGAGAATTTTCAATTAAAGAATCCCCCTTACTCCATATTTCAGTTATGTTTGAAGTAAATTTAGCAATTACCTTTTTGTTAATATCCATTCTTATTTGATTTCTTTCATAGTCAGATTTATTACGGAAATAAACAACAGCCAAATCTTCAACATTTGTACGCCAACCCAATAATTCATTGTGATTCATTTCAGGAATAACATGGTGCCAACATAACATCTTAGAATTTTCATTTATCTGCTGACGGAAACGAATAGCAACACCTTCAAATCCATTTGCAACATAAATTACAGGCGTTTGCTTGTACATTTTTTTTGCTAAATCCATTGCTTGTTTTTGGATATTAGCTTTTTCTGTATTTAGTAATGTAATTGCGTTATCAAAATCTGATTTAAATGAAGCATCAATAATTCCGTAATGGTTCAACATAAAAAATAGTTCAGTAAACGCATAGCCAAACATAGCTCTTGGTGGTTGATTTCCTGGAATAATTATTTTGTTATATTTATTTTCTTCAGCAATAGTTTTTAGTTTTCCACCTGAAGTAATCACTGCAATTTCAGCTCCTCTTGCCTGGCATTTCTCCAAAGCATAAAGCGTTTCTTCTGTATTTCCAGAATAGGAATTTGCAATAACAAGCGTGTGCTCATTTACAAAATTAGGAATGCTGTAATCTTTTGTTGCAGCAATAGGAATACTCACTTTTGGTGAAATAATATCACTTACAATTGTTCCGCCAATACCAGAGCCACCTAAACCACAAATCAAAACATTTCGGATTTCTTTGGTATAAGGAGTTAAGTTCGTATTGTTTGCAATCTCAATTGCTTCTGATAAATGATTGGTAAAATCATTGATATAGTCGTTCATTTTCATCCTAAATAGCTTTTGTTAAAAGAAGCCGAAATTACGAAATAATAGGATAAAAGAATTCCTATCTTTGCAAAAAATTTAACAGATGACCAGAGTACTTTCCGAGCAAGAATTAGTGAGAAGAGAATCCTTACAAAAATTAAGAGATTTAGGAGTTGATCCTTATCCAGCTGACCTATTTGATGTAAATACAACTTCAAAACAGATTAAGGAAAAGTACAAGAAGGGAGAGGAGTTAAATGTAGTGCTTGCAGGAAGATTGATGAGCAGAAGAATTATGGGTAAAGCTTCTTTTGCAGAGTTGCAAGATGCAGATGGAAAAATTCAGATTTATGTAAATAGAGACGAGATTTGTGAAGGGGAAGATAAAACTATGTACAATACAGTTTTTAAAAAACTATTGGATATTGGTGATATTATTGGTGTTACAGGAACTGTTTTTATCACTAAAGTTGGTGAGGTATCAGTAAAAGTAAAAGAATTAAAAGTGCTTACAAAATCCTTACGCACATTGCCTTTACCAAAGGTAGATGCTGATGGAACAGTACATGACGCCTTTACTGATCCTGAAAAAAGATACAGACAGAGATATGTAGATTTAGTTGTTAATCCTGAAGTAAAGGATGCTTTTATTAAGCGTACAAAACTTACTAATTCCATGCGTGAATTTTTGAATAAGAAAGAATATTTGGAGGTAGAAACGCCAATTTTACAACCGCTTTATGGTGGGGCTGCTGCTCGTCCTTTCAAAACTCACCACAATACTTTGGACATGGAATTGTACCTTAGGATTGCAAACGAATTGTATTTGAAAAGATTGGTTGTAGGCGGTTTTGATGGAGTGTATGAATTTTCAAAAGATTTCAGAAATGAGGGGATGAGTCGTTTTCATAATCCTGAATTTACACAAATGGAATTGTATGTTGCCTACAAGGATTATGCTTGGATGATGGATTTGGTGGAAGAAATGGTAGAAAAAATTGCCATGGATTTACATGGAAAAACTGAGGTACAGGTGGGAGATAATTTAATCAATTTCCAAAGACCTTGGAAGCGTTATACTATGTATGAAGCAATTGAACATTTTACAGGAATTGACATTTCAAAAATGGATGAGGCTACTATGGCTGAAACCGCTAAAAAATTAGGAGTTGAGGTGGATAAAAGTATGGGTAGAGGAAAATTAATTGATGAGATTTTTGGAGAAAAATGTGAAGGGCAATTAATACAACCTACTTTTATTACGGACTATCCTGTTGAGATGTCGCCATTGGCTAAAAAACACAGAGAGCATGAAGGTTTAGTAGAGCGTTTTGAGGCAATATGTAATGGAAAAGAAATCTGTAATGCCTTTTCGGAATTGAATGATCCTATTGACCAAAGAGCACGATTTGAGGAGCAATTGGAACTTGGAAAAAAAGGAGATGATGAGGCAATGTTACTAGATGAAGATTTCCTAAGAGCGATTGAATACGGTATGCCACCAACTGCAGGTTTAGGAATAGGAATTGATAGGTTGAGCATGATTATGACCAATAGCAATTCTATACAAGATGTATTGTTTTTTCCACAAATGAAAGCTGAGAAAGGAGGGACTGAGGAATAGACTACCTTGCTAAAAGTTTTTTGGAAACTTTATATGTTGCAGAATACAAAAGACCTTCTTTTCGAGTTTTAAGTGTCTTAAACTCTTTTTTATACCAATCAGGATTAGTTGCTTTCTTTTTATGATTTTCATGTGTTGAAGCCTCATGAGATTCATCTTTAGACCATGGTTTAATAGTATAAACACTCAATCCAAAATGTTCTGCTCTATCTAAAACAATCCCAAAATCGGATTCAGAAAAATATTGAACTCCTTCAGCTCCAAAGCCATCATTTAGGTTATTTAAATCCGTAAATATATTTTTTTCTAAAAATTGTGATTGCTCCATTGCGTTTTTGATGAGGGTTTTTGTATAAATTATAGATTGCAAAAGTAGGCTAAATTTCTCACATCTGACAGCTGAAAAGGTAGGGGGTGGCAAACAAGTTTATTTTTCATAAATCTTTTTGGATTTTACCTTCCCAATCAATTTTTCTAATTCTTCCTTTTTAGCTTCCATTACTTTTTTGACTGAACCAAAATGAGAGATTAGTAGCTCCACAGTTTTTGGGCCTATTCCATCAATTTTATCCAATGAAGTACCAAGGATATCTTTTCCTCTTTGCTTGCGGTGGTGTGTAATGCCAAAGCGGTGGGCTTCATCTCGTAATTGCTGTATCAACTTCAAACTTTCTGATCGTTTGTCCAAATATAACGGCACACTATCTCCAGGAAAATAGATTTCCTCCAAGCGTTTGGCAATACCAATAATTGCTATTTTTCCTCTTAGTTTGAGCTTGTCTAAACTCTTTACTGCTGAGCTTAATTGTCCTTTGCCCCCATCAACAACAATCAATTCTGGCAAAGGCTGCTCCTCTTCCAAAAGGCGTTTGTATCTTCTATACACCACCTCTTCCATACTTGCAAAATCATCAGGACCAACTACCGTTTTAATATTAAAATGGCGATAATCTTTTTTACTTGGTCGTGCATTTTTAAACACTACACAAGCTGCCACAGGATTTGTTCCTTGTGTATTGGAATTATCAAAACACTCAATGTGCCTTGGGCGGTATTTTAAGTGTAAATCCTTTTGCATTTGTTCCAAAATACGCTTATTGTCTTGCTTTTCAATGTTATTGATTTTGCGTTTTTGCTTGTCTAACTGCATGTATTTTGCATTCCTCAAACTCAGGTCAATTAATTTTTTTTTGTCTCCAATTTTAGGGATAGTAATACTTAAGTCCTCCCAAACATTTTCTAAGGAATGGGAACAATAGATAGTTTTTGACGTACTCTCAAATCTTTGTCTAAGCTCAATAATTGCTAATTGCAATAACTCTTCTTCTGTTTCATTTAGTTTTTTATTCAGCTCCAAAGTATGTGCCTGAATAATTGCACCAGAATTTATTTTAAGGTAATTCACAAAAGCAGTGTCTTCATCCGAAAGAATAGTAAACACATCCACATCATTAATCTTAGGATTTACAATGGTTGATTTTGCCTGATAGTTATTGAGTAAATCAATTTTATCTTTTACTGATTGAGCTTTCTCAAACTCCATTTTTTCAGAAAAATGAAGCATAGCTGTTTTTAAATGTTGTGTTACCGATTTGATATCTCCCTTGATAATTTGTTCGATATGTTTAATTCCCAATTGATATTCTTCAGCAGTTTGTTTGTCCTCACAAGGACCTAAACAGTTTCCTATATGGTACTCTAAGCATACTTTGAATTTCTTTGTGTTGATGTTTTTATCCGTTAAACTTAGGCTGCAATTTCTTAAAGGGTATAGTTGATGAAAGAAATCTAAAAGTGTTTTTACCAAACGAACAGAAGTGTATGGTCCAAAATATGCTGAGCCATCTTTAATTACATTTCTTGTTTGGAAAATTCTTGGGAAGGGTTCATTTTTTATGCAAATCCAAGGGTAAGTTTTCCCATCTTTTAAGGCAACATTGTATTTGGGTTGATGTTTTTTTATCAGATTATTTTCTAATAAAAGGGCATCAATTTCAGTAGGAACAACTACATATTGTATGTCCTGAATCTTACTGATAAGTACTTTTGTTTTTCCGTGTTCTTGCTTTTTGTTAAAATAGGAACTTACTCTTTTTTTTAGG
>Ga0206129_10005516_pt1 | contig 13311 bp, 12 predicted proteins | sample Helgoland_Spring_8_FD_148616 | JGI IMG/M metagenome (GOLD analysis project Ga0206129, IMG submission 148616) | Pelagic subsurface seawater microbial communities from Kabeltonne, Helgoland, North Sea - Helgoland_Spring_Bloom_20160502_2 | ecosystem: Environmental > Aquatic > Marine > Epipelagic ...
GATTTATTGTGAGGTCGAACCTCGGCAGTATCAGCGTGCAGGCGCAAGCCCGGTAGACGGGCGTGGCCAATGCCAGGACTTAGAGCTCTTGGAGTAGTTCGAGACGTTCGTCGATGCCGTAACTACCAGGCGTAGCACCTGACGGACCAGAGCCGACTGCCCACAAATGGCTGACCGCTTTTGATGCGGCCGTAGGCACGGCCGTCATCTTGGCCAACGCTGCCGTCATACCTGGCGGGTACCGGGTAATAGCGATGCCATCGAGGTCGATGCGGGCATCGTGGTCGCCACCCCGGAAGAATCGCAACGCCTTGGCGACCAGCCCTCCGAGGAACCCAAACGGAACGGTGAGGAAGGCCACAGCCAGTGTGTCGACCGTCGTCGACCCACTCTGGATACGACCAAGCTCGCGAGCGACTGCAGCTTCAAGTTCGACAACGGTGAGATCATCGGTCAGACCGTCGGTCACCACGAGTGCGCTGCCGACTCGTCCGACCGATGCAATTGCCGGAGCGCCGCTGCCCACCGTGTAGAGATCTGGTTCAGCGAGACCGGTGCGAGCACAAAGTTCTTCGAGTTGGTTGCGCAGGGCAAGTGAACCGCCGGCTGCAAGTGGTCGCGCGTTGAGTAAACGAAGCGCAAGTGACTCGGCCGCCAGGAACGCAACCGCGCCAATCGTTATGGCGGTTACGACCAGGGCAACAATCGCCCACAACCAAGAACCTGTGGCAAAACCGATCACGACTCCGATGACCGAACCAACGACCAGTGGGAGCGGGAGAAGCATTAAGGCAATAGGAGGATTTTCTGACATTGGTGGCAGGTTACCGCCTGGCCTGCACCGTATGTGACTACGCGTCAACGAGCCTCGAAACTGACAGCCGAGATGCTCGTCGCTATGTTGTCAACTTCACTACAGTCTCCAACCTGACACGGGGGCAGCGACATGATGGAAGAGTTGGGCCAAATCCGAGACCTGCACGCGAACGAGATGTTGTTCGCAGCCGGTGATGACAGCAATGCGGTGTACCTGGTGGTCGACGGATCACTCGAGGTCGTGCACAGCACCGAAGCCGGGGATCTTGTTGTAGGCACACTCGGGCCGACCGAGATCGTCGGCGAGATTACTGCTGTCATCGGCGGTCGGCGAACAGCCACCGTTCGAGCTGCTGATGCTCCCGTGACCGTGCGCGAATTCTCAGCCGACGACTATGCGGCATGGCTACAGGACCGACCTGAAGAAGCCCAACGCATCGCCGACCAGGCACGGGATCGGATCGACAAGACTCGGGTTGCTCGAGTGCTCACCGATTTGATTGGGCCGGGCCACCCCGACGTCATCGACGATGTGAATGCCCTTCTCGAGTGGACTCGTCTGGAAGCGGGCGAACAACTGTTCGTCCAGGGTGATGTTGCCGACGCCGCCTACATCGCAGTCACTGGCCGGTTACGGCTCACCGCCACCAACGATGGTGCACAAACACTCGACGTCTCGATCGGGCGCGGCGACATCGTGGGCGAACTCGGCATCATCGAACAGGCACCGAGGTCAGCGACTGCCACGGCTACCCGTGACTCGACGCTGGCTCGCCTGTCCGAGGAAGCCTTCGAGACGTTGACCGGCCGCCACCCCAAGCTCATGCTCCAGGTGTTCCGCAAGATCCTGACCCGGGTCATGCGCCCGAATCACCGCTCACCGGAGGCCGACATGATTGCGGTGGCCATCCTGAGCCCCGTAGCTGAGCCTGACATGGTGCGCTCGATGAGCAGCGAAATCGAGACACACGGCCCAACGCTGTATCTCGACCGCGAGCATGTGAGCCGGTTCTTCAACCGCCGATGGCGTCGATGCCGAACGTTTTCGTCTTCGGGCGGAACGTTCGCTCCTACGAGACGCACCGCTCACAACTGCAGAGTTCACCGCTCAGGCGCCTGATTCCTGATCATCTGTGAACATTGCCAGCACACAAACACCCCAGTCGCTGGTGAGCAGATGTTGCGACCGCAGTCACTGCATTGTCGATCGCGTGCCTTGACAAGTCGTTTCTGCCGGGTGGTTGGCAACGGTGGGCCAGTCACCCTGGGTAGTGGGTTCGGGTCGGTTGGTCATGGTCCAAGCGGTGAGACGTGAGGCACACGACTACTCACCCGCAGGCCACCAACCATGGTGCGTGACGAAGCGACATACCGCTGTGGGTTAGTTGTCAGCCGGGGGCCAGGACTCGTTCATACATCTCGGTGTAGACATCGGCCAGCGTCTCCATCGAGAACTCGTTGGCCCGTTGTCGGCCTCGTTCGACTCGATCGTGGACACCGTGTCCACCGGCCAGCACCGCACTCAATGCTGCAGCAAGAGCGTCGGGGTTTCCGGGCTCGGTTAGAAGCGCATCGGATCCGGCCCGGGCGACCAGTGAATACCCGGTGATATCGCTGGCCACGATTGGGATGCCAGCCGACATTGCCTCGAGCAGCACAATCCCGAAGGACTCGCCACCCAGCGACGGAGCGCAGAAGACCGAAGCTCCCGCCAAGCGGGCACGCTTTTCTTCGCCAGAGATCCGGCCGAGCCATTCGATGCGATCATTGCCGGCAAAATCGCGTTTGAGCGAAAGGGTCTCGTCGCCATCGCCGCCGACCCAAATACGAACATCCGCCGGCAAGCGTTCCGAGGCCTGCAACAGCACCCGTAGGCCCTTGCGTTCTTCATGTCGACCGACGAACAACACCGTGGGGCCAGCAGCCGGTGATGGTTCGGCCGATGCATAACGGTTGACATCGATGCCGTTGAATACCCGTTCATAATCCCCACCGAGCCATTTCGTTGCCAACGCCTCGGCCTCGGCCGACACCGCGCAGGCGATCGCCAACCGGCTACGAAGCGCCCGGCATCCTCGGTTTACCCACCGATACGCCGAGCTCCGGCCAGCTGCATGGAATGTGCCAACCATGGGCGCCGCCTGCATGAGCACCGATGTGATCCCGATGCCAGGGGCAAGCGGCTCGTGTATGTGCAGCACGTCGAACTCTTCGTTCCACAATGCCTTGATCAGGCGAATCTGAGCAGGAAGATCCGGCGCGATGGGAGCTATCGAACCGTTGGCCGCTGTCGGCAAACTCGCACCCAACGTGGTGATCCCACTATCGGGCGGCGGCCCGTCGCATGGTGCAAGCACACGCACGTCGACGCCTCGGGCGCGTAATACCGGCGCCAGGCCCAGAACCTGCTCTTGCACCCCGCCAGGTACCGACAAGCTGTACGGACAGATCATCCCCACACGCATCGAGGGTTACTCGCTGCCGTCGTGGAACTGGCGGAGTGCGTCGTGATCGCTCGGCCAATTCGGTTGCAGCACAATCCACTGATGCGGTTCGCGGCGGATCTGCACCTCCAACACATCGGCGATGTTCTGAGTGATGCGTTTGATGTCGTCGCGCATCTTACCCTGCCGTTCGACCACGATCGGTGGTTCGCACACTGCGTGGTTCTGGGCGCCGCGGTGGTAGACGGCTACCGGCACGATCGTGGCGCCTGTGCGCAGAGCCAGCGTGGCGGCACCACCCGGCAGTTCGGTTCGTTCACCGAAGAAATCAACCTCGACACCGCCGTCGCCCAGATTGCGGTCGCTCATCAGGCACAACACGTGATTCGCTCGCAGCCGCCGGAGTAGTTCGCTGCCCAGGCCTTTGCCTAGCGGCAAGACTTGGATGCCCACAGCTTCGCGCCACTCCTCCATCCACAGCCGTAGTTCTTCGTTCTCTAGCGCTTCGACCACGCCGGTGACCTGATACTTCGGCACCTTGTCGAGCCAACTCGCAGCCCATTCCCAACCACCAACATGGGGCAACACCAAGATGGTGCCCTTGCCTCGTGCATGACTGTCCTGAATATGGCGGAAACCCTCGTAGCTGAAGCCTTGATCGATGGCCTTGGCATCGAGCCCCGGCAGGCGTGCCGTATCGGTGTAGTAGCGGGCATAAGAACGGAACACAGCCCGTACCCCGTGCGCGAGTTCGGAGACACTCAGTTCGTGGTCGCTGCTTCGCCGAAGATTTCGCTCGACGATGAGCTTGCGGTCAGGCGAAAACCACGGGATCCCGGTCGTCGCCACCCGGCACAAGCCGCTCATCATCCCATGGGGCAATGTGCGCGCTGCCGTCGCGATGGTCTTGTACACGGCAAGCGTCGGGTCAATCCCCATGGCCCCCATGCCACTCAGTTCTTTGCTGCCGCCGCTGCTCGATCGGCGTGCATTTCTACGGTTGCCTGCTTCCACACCTTAAAGAAGCGTTGCACGACGGTGACACATGTGAGCACCAGCATGACCCACAAGACCGGCTCAAGGATGCGAGGAAATGCCAAACCAGCTGCGAGCAGAATGAAACGTTCGGCCCGTTCCATGATGCCGCCCTTGGCGTCGAAGCCAAGCAGTTCGCCCTTGGCTCGCAGATAGGAGGTGATCAACGCTGCGGACATCACCGCAACCGGTAGCACCGAAAGCGTGCCAGGGAAGTTTGCGGCGTAGTACCAGCTGAGTCCGCCGAAGACGAATGCGTCGCTGAAACGATCGATCGATGAATCGAAGAAAGCGCCTCGTTTCGACGCCGAGCCTGACGCTTTAGCGACCGCTCCGTCGAGCAGATCAGGAATGCCGGTAGCCACCATGGCAACGAATCCCCACCGTAGGTAGCCGTTGCCGATGATGAAGGCAGTGGCGACCGACATCAAGATGCCAACAACCGTCAAGATGTCAGCGCTGATGCCCATCTTTCTTAGGCCTTCGCCGATTGGATCAACACCCTTTTCGACCGTCACTCGCCAGTTGCCATCAAACATACTGACTCCAGTCTTCGGGGTTCTTCTCGACAATAGTGTCGAGAACTTCGCCGTCGTAGCCGTCGATCAATACGAGTCCGCGTTTGTCGGGTTGTGCTTCGTTTGAATACAGCAGGATCCGCCACGTTGGACGGCTGAGCCATCCTCGCCAACCGAGCTGGGCAGATGCGTGGCCAACAGGGAAACCAACCGACTTTGTGGCCTCGACGAGTGCTTCGTTCTCATCGATCTTCAGGCTCCAACCTGCGACCAGGTTGTAGAGACCAATGGCGATTAGGGCACCTCCGCCCCATGCCCAACCGGCGTTGACCAGCGGCGAGTCGCTGACCGCGAGGTAGATCAGCACGAAGATCAGGCCGATAACGATGTACAAAACGCCCGGGATCCGCCGGCGATTATTGTTCGGGAACACATAGGGCCCGACGTACTCACTCGCGTTGAGATCCTCGGGCAATTCATCGCGCACCTGGCCGTCGTCGACAACACTCTCGTCGGCGGCACTCTCATCGACCGAACCAGCCGAGGCCTGTAGTTCGTCCTCGTTCTCGACTTCGCTCACCCGACCACGTTATTGCCTAGGGACCACGGCGAGTCGGTCATGTCGAATTCTGTGACGTACCCCACGACATGATCTGTGAGCCTAAGACCGCGTTATGCGCGGTTTGGGGCTCACAGATGCCACCCTGCGCGGAGTTTGCGGATTGATTCTTCAAGTGGTTCGGGCAACACCCGCGTCTCGGCGATAGCGGTCATGAAGTTGGTGTCGGCTTCCCACCGTGGAAGAACGTGCACATGCAGGTGGTCGGGCACGCTGGCACCGCCTGCTCTCCCCTGGTTCAGCCCAACGTTGATGCCACCTGGCCGGTACACGGCTTCGGCGACACCGACGGCATGTTGCACCGTGTCCCACAATTGGCGCGACTCATCTGTCGATAAGTCGCTGAGTTTGGCGACACCCCGGTTCGGGACGACCAGCATGTGTCCGCTGCTGTAGGGATAAATATTCAGGATCACCGAGACGAGCGTGTCACGATGAATAATTGCGGCTTCGGCATCTTCTTCTGAAGCCAGGATGCGCTCAAAGAGTGTGCCCTCGGCTTCGGCTGGGACGTTGTCGGGCACCCCTTTGCCGGAGACAAACGAGCTTCGCCATCCTGCCCACAGCCGTTCAAGCATGTCGTGCTACCTACTTACGCGTGGGTTTCGACGTCGTTGGCCAGTCGAGCCAAGAAAGCATCGACGGTGACGTCGCGCTCTACGTCGAGGCCTCGAGCGTTGACCCCCACGGTGTTGTTAGCAACATCGTCGTCGCCGACGACGAGCACATAGGGAAGTTTGGCCGATTTGCCATTACGAACTCGTTTACCAAGTGGGTCGGTCGCTGCAATGACTTCGGCTCGGAAACCAGCGGTCTTCAGCTGAGCGGCAACATCGTGTGCGTAGTCGTCGTGGGCCTCGGCCACCGGCAAAATCTGCACCTGCATAGGCGCGAGCCACACCGGAAATGCTCCCGCATAGTGCTCAAGCAACACACCGAAGAACCGCTCGACGCTGCCGAGCAGTGCTCGATGAATCATGACCGGACGTTTGCGTTCGCCATCGTTGGCCACATATTCGAGGTCGAAACGTTCTGGCAGGTTGAAGTCAGCCTGGATGGTCGACAGTTGCCAGGCTCGTCCGATTGCGTCCTTGACGTCGACGTCGATCTTGGGGCCATAGAACGCGCCGCCACCTTCGTCGACGACATAGTCGAGGCCAGCAGTTTCAAGGGCGGCTCGCAGACCATCGGTTGCGGCCTCCCAGATCTCGTCGTCGCCCACTGATTTCTCAGGCGGACGAGTCGACAGTTTGGCTTGAAAGTCGTCGAAGCCAAATGCCTTGAGTACCGACAACACAAACTCGAGCAACGAGGCAAGTTCGTCCTGCATCTCTTCTCGGGTACAGAAGATATGGCTGTCGTCCTGAGTGAAGCCGCGGCTTCGAAGCAGCCCGTGAATCGCGCCGCTCAACTCGTACCGATAGACCGTGCCCAGCTCAAAAATACGCATCGGCAGTTCGCGGTAACTTCGCTGCGACGACTTGTAGATCATTACGTGAAATGGGCAGTTCATTGGTTTGGGGTAATAGGTAGCGCCGTCGAGTTCCATCGGCGGGTACATGCCGTCGGCATAAAAGTCGAGGTGACCGCTGGTCTCCCACAGGTTCGCCTTGGCGATATGAGGTGAGAAGGCAAAGTCGTACCCCCCGTTCTCGTGGCGGTCGCGGCTGTAATCCTCGATGATCTTGCGCACAAGTGCGCCCTTGGGATGCCACACGGCTAGGCCAGGTCCAAGTTCTTGTGGCCACGAAACCAGATCGAGCTCGTTGGCTAGTTTGCGATGATCGCGCTTGGCGGCTTCTTCGAGGCGATGCAGGTGCTGCTTCAGTTGTTTCTTCGACGACCATGCGGTGCCATAGATGCGCTGCAGCATGGGTTCGTTTTCGCGGCCGCGCCAATACGCCCCCGCGACGGACATGAGTTTGAAGTGACCAAGGCGACCAGTGCTGGGCACATGCGGGCCGAGGCACAGGTCAACGAAACTGTCGCTGTTGCGGTAGTAGCTGACCGTGCCGTCGGCGGCAACTTCGGTAGCCAGCTCGGGATCTTCGGCCCCGGTGACACGTTCGATCGTTTCGCGCTTGTACTTGTGGTCGACGAACATCTCGAGCGCCTCGGCTGCGCTTACTTCGCCACGCACGAACGGCTGGTCAGCAGCGATGATGTCGCGCATCTTGGTGTCAATACGTTCCAGATCTTCGTCGGAGAACGTGCCGCCCTGTGGCAGTTCAAAGTCGTAGTAGAAGCCATGTTCGATCGGCGGGCCAATTGCAAACGTGGCACCTGGCCACAGTTCCAGGACCGCTTGGGCCAACACGTGTGAGGTCGAGTGGCGAAGTGTCTCGAGCCCTTCGTCGGACGAGTCGGTAATGAGAGCCACGGTGGCGCCGGTAGTGAGCTCAGTGTTCAGATCGCGTTCTTGGCCATCGACGGTGGCAATCAACGCGGCCTTGGCAAGACCAGGACCGATATCGGCCGCCAGGTCATAGGCGGTGGCGCCTGCGGGAAGCTCTCGCTCGGACCCGTCAGGAAGCTGAACAACAATACTTGACATAGGTGCCGAGCTTACCGTTCCTCCTCCGCCGGCGAGCTGCCTTTGCGATCGCTCTGTGTCGCAACGTTCTGTGCTGCGCTGCTCTGGGTTGCACTGCTCCGCTCCGGCCGACGTTCGTCGGATATGGCGTCAAGCCATATGGCGAGCGTCCTCTGTCGGCTCCGCCCACTCGTCCCTCGCTCCTGGCTCTATTTCTTGTCGACCGGGACCGTCGATTCGTCGGACACGGCCTTGCTCACTACTGATCGGCTCACTACTGATCGGCTCACTACTGATCGTTTTTCCGTCGGCAGGGATTATGCGTTTAGCAGATCGGTTCCGGTACGGCGTTCGTCGAGTGGTTTGTCGGCCATGATGTCGTAACGCTCGTTGAGCACGCTGGGATCGTTCTGCGCCTCAAGTTCGGCCTTGCTCGGTGCGTAACGGTTGATGTACTGCTGACCAGAAAGATGCCGAATCCGGAACATCAACGCGTCGGTCATTGCCCGGAACGCCATGGGGTCGGTCCCTGGGTCGCCATGTTCGTCGGGAAACAATGGTTGACCGAAACTAATCGTGGCCGCATTGAAGAACTTTGGAAACGGCGCATCGGGTGGCTGGATATCGCGCATACCCATCAGACCAACCGGGATGATCGGTGCACCGGTTCGATGAGAAAGCCTGGCGACGCCGGTTCGGCCCTTGTAGAGATGGCCGGTGCGGGACCGAGTTCCCTCGGGATAAATCCCGAAGAGTCCGCCGCTGTCAAGCAATGCAGCTGCGGTGTCGAGGGCGGCCGCAGCGGCGTCGCCCCCACTGCGATCGATGGGAATCATGCCAAGCGCAGGAAAGATGTGTTTGGTCTTCCAATCATCAAGATATTCGGCCTTGCCGACATAACTGATATTGCGAGGCAGCACCGAAGGCACGATGAACGAATCGAGCACCGACGTGTGATTGGCTGCAATGATCGCAGGTCCATCGGTCGGCACGTTCTCCAAGCCGAGGATCGTGAGATCGAACATGCGCCGGAAGACGGGTCCGATCGACTTGCGGACAACCGTCTGGAGTCGTCCTGAGCCAACCGACTTAGTTTCCTGCACAAACACAACACTAGTGCGCCCGAGCCGGCCACGGTCAGCAGTTCTCCGCAGAGCGAATCGGACGTTACAGAATGATGCCGAGAAGTGCTGCGGCCTGTGAGACGCCGCCCGTTTCGGCAGCAGCGTCGATCGCTGCGATGGCTGTTGGGGTATCGAGGTCGTTGTCGAGCGCTGCTCGAACCTGAGCGAGTCCTGCGTCGCCTTCGCCTGCGGCCTTCCAACGCGCAATACGGGCGGCGGCCTCGGGCATCAGGGCGTCAGTCCATGACCACTCATCGCGATAGGAGTGTTTGAGGACCGCGGCACGAATCGCGCCTGCCTCGTATCCCTCGTCGAGCAGGTCGTGGACAAAGACCAGGTTTCCGAGCGACTTGCTCATCTTCTCGCCGTCCATGCGAACCATCGCCTGGTGCATCCAGTGTTTGACGAACGGCTCACCCGAGGCTGCTTCGCTCTGTGCTGACTCGCACTCGTGGTGAGGGAACACCAAGTCGCTGCCGCCACCATGAAGGTCGATGCTGGGGCTTTCGAGTTCGCGCATCGCAAGCGCTGAACACTCGATGTGCCAGCCAGGGCGACCAGGACCCCATAACGACTCCCACGCGGGTTCGTCTGGTGCCGAAGGTTGCCACAAGATGAAGTCGAGCGGATCACGCTTGTTCGGGTCGCCAGGATTGCCGCCGTGTTCAGCTGCGAGTTCAAGCATGCGCTCACGGTCGAACCCACTCACGCTTCCGAAGCCTTCGAAACTACTCACGCTGAAGTACACGGCACCGCCAGCCTGGTAGGCGTGGCCGTTGTCGAGTACCTGACCGATGAGTCGGCGGATGTCGGCCATAGCCGACGTGGCCCGGGGCGCACTGTAAGGCTCGATGAGGCCAAGGGCTGTCATGTCACGGTCGAACACCGCGATCTGGCTTGCTGCCAAATCGAGATAATGCACGCCGAGTTCGCGAGCCTTACGCAAGATGTCATCGTCGACATCGGTGTAATTGCGGACACAGCGGGTTTCATGACCCCGGTCACGTAGTCGCCGCTGCAACACGTCGTAGGTCAGGTATGCGGTCGCGTGTCCGAGATGGGATGAGTCATAGGGCGTAATGCCGCACGTATACATCGTGACAATTGGTCCCGGTTCGAACGGCACGACGGCACGAGCCTTCGTGTCATAGAGCATCATGGACGACTGTTCGCTGGTTGCCACGACGGCAAGAGTAGTGGTGACGAGGTGCAACAAACGACTTGCCGTTGCGGATCATCTGGGCACTGCTCCTCTACCCACTAGGTTGGAACCCACTATGGGCATTCTTGATGGAAAACGAATTCTTGTGACCGGCGTACTTACCGACGCCTCGATTGCCTTCGGCGTCGCCAAGACTGCGCAACAGGAAGGGGCCGAGGTCATCTTGACTGGCGCCGGCCGCGGACTGAGTCTGACGAAACGCACCGCCCGCAAACTTGACCCAGAACCGGCAGTACTTGAACTCGACGTCACCGACCCGCAACAGGTGAAAGACCTGAGCAAGACCTTGGCTGATACCTACGGCACCATCGACGGGGCCGTTCACGCAATTGGCTTTGCTCCTGCGTCGTGCCTGGGCGGCGAATTCATGGACGCCCCGTGGGAAGATGTTTCGGTCGCCGTCGAAATTTCCGCCTATTCGCTTAAGACACTTGCCGAGATCGTCGTGCCGCTCATGCCAAACGGCGGGTCGATCGTCGGTATGGACTTTGACGCCACCGTTGCGTGGCCGGCATACAACTGGATGGGTGTTGCCAAGGCCGCCTTTGAGTCCACTTCTCGTTATCTCGCAAAGAACCTCGGACCCCAAGGCATCCGGGTGAACCTGGTATCAGCCGGACCGATTCGTTCGATCGCGGCCAAGTCAATTCCTGGCTTCAGCGAACTCGAAGATGCATGGAGTGATCGAGCTCCCTTGGGTTGGGATCAGAACAACACCGAACCGGTTGCCCGCACCACGGTCGCGATGCTCAGTGATTTCTTCACCGCCACGACAGGCGAGATCGTGCATGTCGACGGCGGGTTTCACGCCACCGGCTTCTAGTTCCGAGAAACAGGCGGAGAGACCGGGAAACATTGGTCAGAAGCAGGCCGAGCGAACAGGTCCATACGGGTTCGAATAGTTGCCGTAGCCGCCCGAGTGAATCTCGAAGTGCAGGTGCGGGATCGGGGCGTTGCCGGTCATGCCGACATAACCAATCACGGTTCCGGCCGTGACGTAGCCGGCGCCAACGTTCTCGTAACCTGAGAGATGGGTGTAGAAGTAATAGTCACCGTTGTCGCCTTTGAGGTGAGCGGACATGCCTCCAACGCTGCTGCTGCGATGATCGATGGACCCCGAGGCTGCAGCTAATACAGGTGTGCCCTGCGCCGAGATCAGGTCATTCGCTCGGTGGACACCGCCGTATACGCGGGGCGCACTGAAGTCATCGATGTGAGTAAACGGCCCGCCAAGTGGGCAGACAATGCCGCCTCCGGTTGGGGTGAGCGGCGTTGCTGGTTGCGGATTGGGAACCACCGTCGGCACAACCGTCGGCGTCGGGTCAGGCAACTGCGGATTAGGAACCACCGTCGGCACAACCGTCACCGTCGGGTCAGGCAACTGCGGATTAGGAACCACCGTCGGCACAACCGTCGGTACCGGGGTCGGTGCTGGTGTCGGTACCGGGGTCGGTGCTGGTGTCGGTACCCGACGGGCGAGTTCGGCCGCAGCTGCCGCGGCGGCTTCGGCCCGACGACGTTCTTCGACAATACGTTCTTGTTCCGCTGCGGCGGCTTGTCGTTCAGACTCAGCCTGTTCCAGTTCGCCAAGCGCGTCTTCGAGATCAAGCAACTCGGCAGCGACAGCGGAGCGCAACCGCGCAAGCCGTTCCAGCTCGTCGGCAATCGATTGTTGGGTCGACTGCACCTCGGCCAACGTCGCTGCCTGCTCCGAACGTTGGATGGCGAGCGATGCGCTCAGCCGGTCAGACTCAGCACCGATCACCGCTAGCTGATCAATAGCAGTGTTGTCGACGCCGATCACGAGTCGTGCGAGTGCTTCGGCCGCGGCACGATCGGACTCAGACTCATGGTCGCCAACATCGATGTCATCGGCTCGGCTCATGTACTGATCAACCGCGATGATCTTCACTTCTGCCCGAAGATCAGCTATCTGGGTCGCCAACTCAGCTGCCGCTGCTTCATTGTTGACGATCTCGATGTCGAGTGCTTCAAGCCCGGATTGTGCCTGCCAAAACAGGCCTGCGAGTTCGTTGCCCCGGCGCTGGGTCGTGTCGAGATCCTCGAGGAAGGCCTCGAGCCTGTCTGTGGCGCCAGTGACGTCTTCTCGTGCTCGGTCCAGCGACGTCTGCGCGTCAACTGGTACGACCAACAGCAGACTCACGGCCACCACAGCCAACATGAGCCGCTTGCGCATCACGCCAGACTACATGGCCGTCACTGCCCACCGGGCGCGGCATAGCTAAGAACAGCCTCACACGATCCGTGAAGTTCTACACTCCGTATCTCTTGAGCACTGCCCTGTCACTTCTTGCCGTGATTTCCTTGATCGGCGCCAACGCGTTCTTCGTCGCGGACGAGTTTGCGCTCGTCGCAGTCGACCGGGCCCAGGTCGCGCTGCGAGCGTCCGAAGGCAAGAAGCCGTGGACCACGGTGCAAAAGCTTTTGACAGAACTCTCATTTCATCTGTCCGCTGCGCAAGTCGGCATCACGATCTCCTCCCTGGTCTTCGGGTTCCTCGCGGCACCGGTTGGTCGGCGCCTGCTGAGCCCTCTCATCGACCCGCTTGTCGGCGAAGACACCTCGAGTTGGCTTACCGTCGCCATCTCGTTCGCTCTGGCCAACATCTTGCAGGTGGTCATGGGCGAGGTTGTGCCGAAGACACTCGCTATCGCCGAGCCCATCCCAGTATTGAAGGTCCTCGCTCGAGGTATCGCAGTGTGGGGATTCATCGTTCGCCCGGTGGTCACGGTTGTCAACGGCATGGCCGATGCAATCGTCAAGAAGCTGGGCATGGAACCAAGCGACGAGCTCCACGGCATCACTTCGATGAGCGAACTCGAATTTGTGATCCGTGCATCGGGCGAACAAGGCACGCTCGACCCAGAAGATGTAACCAGGCTCACCCGCACGATCCGATTCGCCGAAAAGTCTGCTGGTGACATCCTGGTCCCACGCGTCGACCTCACTGTCGTCGAGAGCGACGACACACTCGCCGAT
>Ga0206129_10005531_pt1 | contig 13283 bp, 16 predicted proteins | sample Helgoland_Spring_8_FD_148616 | JGI IMG/M metagenome (GOLD analysis project Ga0206129, IMG submission 148616) | Pelagic subsurface seawater microbial communities from Kabeltonne, Helgoland, North Sea - Helgoland_Spring_Bloom_20160502_2 | ecosystem: Environmental > Aquatic > Marine > Epipelagic ...
CGATTACTTTCTGTGTTTGTTCGTTGAGTTTTGTTTCCAACTCATCAACGGACTCAGCAAGTTCATCAACTAGGTCAACTTTAGATTCTGGAACATCGATGTAAGACTCAGTAAAGAGGTCTTTCATTTTCTCCATGAAAGTTTCAGCAATCTCAGTACGCAGACCATTCTGCACAGCAAGTTTGTTGTCTTTCATCCAAGTTTCAACTACATAGTTTAGGTAATTATCCACTTTCTCTACAAGGTCAGATTTAGTTGAAGATACTTCTTCTGCTAATTCTGCTTTGTATTGGTCTTCTAATCTGTCAACTTCTTCTGAAAGTTTTGATTTTAGAGCGGACTCAAAAAGTATTGCGGTTTTTTGCTTAAACTCTTCGGAAAGAGTTGCTTCAGACTCAACCAGTGCTTCTAATTCAGCAGAAGTATCTACAGTTGTTTCAACAACAACTTCACTATCTTCCATATCTACTGACTCTGCGTGATAACTTGCATACATGCCTTTCATGTCTTCTTTAGACATTTTCAACATTGTGTTAGTCATCGCACTAATCATACCCGCTTTTGTTTTTGGGTGGACTTTCTTAATTTGGGGGGGAGCATCTTTTACTACTTTAGAAACTGCAGCAACTTCATCTTCTGGTGTTGTTGCTTCAGGGTCTTCTTTAGGTTTTGGTGCTTTACCGTCCATCTCTTCGAGAGTTTGTTCAACGATTTCGTCTGTTACTACATCGTCGAGGTCTTCATGTTTTTCAGTCATAATGACTCCTTACATTTTAGTTTTTAGTAACGAGAGGAAATTCTTAAACTCTCGAACACTGGTCTCATACAAGACCGTCTTCGGAGCATTCTTTATTTCAATCTCCATTTGTTCAATCACTTGAGGTTTAAGGACACCGTTATCCCAAATCCAATCAACACCTTCCATTATACCATTAACAAAAGCATCTGGTGCTGATGGGTCTTGTACGATGTCAACCGTACTAAGAATAAAGTCGTCTTTCACGACCATTGCGTCACCCTTTTTCTCAAGACTACCCATACCACGAGTTGACACACCTAGTTGTACACCACCATCAAGTAGACCTTTAACAATCTTACCCATCGGAGTATCCAATATTTGTGCCTTTCCTACCACATCAACACCCTCTAATTTGAGGTCGGTGATTAGGTGAGAAACTTTATCCAAGTTAACAGTTGGACCTTCGGGATGATTTAACTCACCGACTGCCCTCTTTTTACTAACTTGGGTTTCAACGTACTGTTTAACTGCCTTTTCCATAATTGGTTTAGGGTAAACTCGTCCGTTTCTATTCTTTTTATCTGCCTGTGCGAATACACCTTCTATAACGTATTTCTTTTCGCCATCAGATTTTTTCTCTACAATACACTGTAGAGTTTCGTTTTCTGTAAATTCTGTAATTAACTTCATATATTTTCCTGTTTACATAAACATGTCATTTAAATCATTTAATAACTTAATTAGTTCATTTTTATTTTTAGGAATTTTTAATCCTAATGCTTTTAACTCTTTTACTGGCATTGTTTGTTTACCAGCATTCATTCGGGCACCAGTTATCTCATAACTGATACCTTTTGTAGTATCAAAGATAGCAGTCATTTTATCACCATCTGCTTCCCTAGGAAGATTTATAGTTACTGGACCTAATTTTGCCTCATCTAATTTTGCCTCATCTAATTTTTTTCTCATTTCTACAAAAGTTAACATTTACTATTTCTCCTTAGGTCAATTCTTTTATAATTTTTTCTATTGCTTTCTTGGCGTCATTTAAACTATCATAGTGGTCTAAGTGATCACCATCAACATACGCAACAAAACCATCTTTTCCTTGAGTCACAAGTACAGGAATTTTCTTGATTGTCTTTTTGAAGACAACCTTTCCCTGTGGTTTACGACCCGCAAGTTCTGTTATGAGGTTTTTATAAGTTTTCATACTTCTATTTATACATATTTATTTTTATAAAATTAACTATTTTATTCTATTTCTGCGACTATTTCTTCGTCAGATATCTCCATTTCGGTATCAGGAACCTCTCCATTAAAGATTTGACCTGCAACAGATACTCTTCCCGCATCTAATGCTTCTATTTGTTTATGTTGTAATATAGAATCAAACATATCTTGTGCTTTATTTAATTGACCATCACCTATGTGGTCTATCATTTGTGCTAGTGCTTCATTACTCATTTCTAATAATCCTATTGTTCATTGTCATCAGGTTCGTCGTCTTCTACAGAATTCTCACCCTTGACTTGGTCTTGCATTTGTTTAATATCGTCATCATTCATCATCATGACATTCTTCATAACCCATTCACGTGAGAAGTACTCACCTACATACTGAGTTACTTGATCAAGTGTAGAAATACGTTCTTGTAATACCTCAGCATTCTTTAGTTCTGTGAAATGGTTATCTCTTTGGAAGTCAACTTGAATTTGATTTTTCCAACTTTCCCAATCCTGTTCTGTTATGATACCTTTAAGAATAAGTTGTTTCTTTAATATACCTGTGAACAACATTGAAAATCTCTTACGCAATCTGTCAATGAACTTTTGGAACTTGACTTCATCACGATTAATTTCTGTAGTCCTACCAAGGGAGAACTGACTCTCTTGCTCTAGTCTGTTTAGTGGAACATTCAATGACCTATACATTCTCTTCTGGAAGTATACGATGTCATCAATCTGTCCGAGGTTTTCTCCTCCAGGAAGTGTAGTAATCTCTGTACCTCTACCACCTTCACGTCTTGGTAACCAGAAGTCTTCTAGCATAGACATATGCTTACGGTCATCTTTCAGATTACCTGTATTCGCATCATAGACTAACTTGTTTCTATAACGAGACATGATGTCTTTCATATATGCTTCTGATTTATTACGTGGCATATTACCTACATCAATATAGAATATGCGTCTTTCGGGTGCGCGTGCAAGACGATAGATAACAAGACTATCCTCTAGCATACGCAGTTGATTAATTGGTTTTAATGCCTTATGTAGATAGGACACAACCTGTTTTTTCGTTGGGTCAAGCAATCCTGATGTTACATAAGATACTGAGTCAGGTGAAAGTCTTACTCCAGCATTCGCTCCTGCTTTATCCTGAAATATATAAAACTCTTTTATCCCCTCAATAACTTTAGCATCTGTTTGAGGGTCTCTCTTGTATTTAACTTCTTTTACTTTTCGTATCTTAGATGCGTCTATAGGTCGTATTTCTTGTATACCTAATTTTAAATTCTTTTCATCTACAACGAGATGATGATATGTACGTCCATCTACATAGAATGAACGAAATATGTCATGCCCCAAATCATTAAACTTTAACATAGAACATATATTCATGAACTCTGTTTGCATATCATTTTTAATTTTATTGGGTGCTTCTATCTTATCTAGGTTTAAAGTCACAGGTGATTCGAGTTCACTTCCGACTATTGATTCGTTCACGATATCTTCAATCGCGGCATCTACTTCTGGGTGAGTTGCTACACCTCTATACTTCATCACTAACTGATGATTGTCTTTTGCCTGTCCGCCATCCATGTCAAGGTATTGACCGTAATGCGAACCCGACGCAGTTATGTAACCTGCACCATCATCATCTACGGGTGCAACTACAGAACGGAGTTTTTCTAGTTTCTTATCTTTTTCATTTTCTGAACTTGATTTTGCTCTTTTGAGTTCAAATCCAAATAGTTTTAAAACACTATTGTCTTCTGCCATTATATTTTCCTATTTCTAAGTTCCCTTCAGTATAAGAGACGGGGAATAACCCCGTCCCTATTCATATACTTATAATCAGATTAACTATAACTAATTACGATGTTGTTCCTGATTCCCAGTACTGGACTTGGAATTCAACAGTGAACTCTTCAATCGCGTCATTCGTTTCATACGAAAGGTCGATTGCTGATACACTTGTTGGGAAACAACCTCTGAAGTTGTATGTCTTCAAAGTAGAACCGTCACGGTCTAACTGTTCAACAATAAGGTCTGCTTGATAATCAATAGGATTTGTTAATCCTGTATTAGCAGAGTGACCATTCATACCATTCATCCATCTTTCCATTGCGTTACGGATTGAAAAATCTGTATCGTTAATGATAGTTGGTGACCAAGGTTCAAATGTTCTGTCTCCTGCCATCTGTAGTGTTCTACCACGGAAGGGAACAGCAAGTGCTGCCATTGTTGAAGCAGGGAGTTGAGCAGACTTACATAAGAAGGAAGTGAGTTCTACATCACCACCTGCATATGCAGGAAAGTTAACAGTTGCTTTGAAGAGATTGGGTCTTGCGCCCCCACCTCTGAGTTTGGACTTAAAGTCATCTACGCCTAAAATTGCCATTGTCTATATCTCCTTAAACTGTGCCAACGACTTCTTCAAACTCAACACCCGTCCTAACAGCAACAAAGTTAAGTGTTACATAGTTAATTGAGTGAGCAGGTTTGATGAAGATACTCGCGACAAATCTGTTTGATTCAACGACACTAGGAGGATTGTTAGACGCATCACATACGACACGGAAGTCCGTGATACCTCTACGACCTTTTATCTCGCGTAGGAATGGTTCCACAATGTTCACGAACTCTGCACGAGTAAACTCGTCATTGAATTCAAACATTACGTTTCTTCCTGCCGCACCTATTGCACGTTCTATACCCAAGAACAATCTACGAACGTTTATTCTGTCGAACGCAGATGGTCTAGATGAGTTTGTTTTATCACCAAACAACAAAATTCCTTCGGCAGGAATATTTGCTATTGGGTTGATACCTACTTTGTATAACGCATCTCTTTCTGCCTTTGTAGGAGAAAGAACAATATCTGTTATTCCAAGATATCTACCACGTCTTGACCCTGCTGGTGAGAACCAACGTGCAGATACAAGTTCGCTTGCTGCCATTATACCTGCTGTTGAGGATGCTGCGGGTATCTTGATGTACTTATCGTTATACTTGTCATACACTTTTAAGAAGTTATTGTCTTGTACGAAGTATGTTGACTTGGTGTATGTGTTGTTACATGCGAGAACTGCGGCATTTGTACCTGTCGTTACAACTGCAGTACGTGAAGGTGATGCAACTGCAACACAATCTTTACGTGCTCCTGCCGAAGCAATCAAGTCATTTACGACTGTAGTTGCATCTGAGTCTGATACTGATTCTGGTGCAATCAAGAAGTCTACTTCGATATTGTCTACATCTTCGAACTTATCGAACCCACGAAGAACATCGTCTGTTCCTAATGAAGATGATGTTACGCCACCTGTAAACGACCAATCAGATTGTGCAAGTTCTGCAGGGAATGATGCGGCAAAGTCTTCTGCTCCGGTTGTAGCATTATTGCCCCATTGTGCGCCAATGAAGTCGGATGAGTCAACAGATGCACTGCCAATTCGATGTCCTACGCCAGCATATACCCACTGAGATTGGTTCTTTAGAACATCTTTGAAGTATATTGATGCACCTTCTGAGTTCTTTGCGTTTTTCGCAACAGATAGGAAGGGATAAGTTTCTAGTACTGTGTTAGCAGTTCCTGAGATAAGACCATCTTCGTCAATAACTGCGATATGAACTTCGTCGTTCTTACCACCTAATGCAGATACGAATGATGAAGTTCCTGGTTTTGAGTCGAAGTTACCTTTGTATGCCCAAGCATTGAATGCTTTTGTACTACTGTCTGAGTGAGTACCAACCATAGAAACTTTGAGTGAGTTACCAAGTACTCCTGGATATTTCGCAATAAATGCGCCATCTGAGGAGTCAATAGTTGCATTTTCAAATGCATCTAGGGTGTTTATTGCTTGAGCGGTTAAACTTAGTGTTGAGTGTTGTGCTACGGAATTCTTTGCATCTGTATCTTGTTCACGAACAACATAGAGAGAGTTGGAATAACGTAGGAAATATGCAGCAGAATGAAAATCTACTGTATTATCGTCTGTAGGAGCAGAGAATGCAGAAACAAGACCTGTCTCATCTGAGACTAGTGTTGCAACGCCTACCTGTCCCCATCCGAAATTCCCGACAAATGCACCTGTTGAAGTTTGAACGTTCGGGACTACACCCGTTAGGTCAATTTCTTTAATGGTTACAGCAGGGGAAGCAGAGGGTGTAAAAAGTGCCATTTACTTTTCCTTTATAGTTATCTAATTATAAGTTAATCATAATACGTTTTTTGTTTCAATACTTCTATTTATACAAACAATATATTACAGATTACCATTCTTCTACAGGTTGCCACACAGTTCGATTATAAAACCCTTGGTCTGTTTCTCGTTCTCCTTGAGGTATATTGTCAAGTCCATCATCTATATATCCGACAGGGGGAACGTCATCTTCTATTGCCTTCATTCTTTTCGCAAACATCATATCCTTTAGATTTATATCTGTCATATCTGAGAAGTATTGAGTTGATACAAAGTAACCAAACATCACAAGGTTCATCATCAAGTCATCGTGGTTGCCATCTGACGCGGCATAAGAGTTCTTTCTTGAGGTGAATGTGGATATCTCTAGTATCGTGTGTTCGTCTACAATCTCTAGTTTCTTATGTTCAAGAATATCTTTGATTGCGGTACACCCAAGTCGTTTTACTTTACGGTTCATCTCAATCCCGATACGGTCTGCCTTGATAACACTTTCCATATGAATGTTATCGTATTCCATATCCTGATATAAACCATTACAAACTACTGTACCTTGGTCATTTGATTCTACGATTATGTATGCGTCATTGTAGAGTTTACCATACTTATATATAAGTGTAGGGAAGAGAAACGGAGATATATTATTATTGCGATAAACAGCAACCTGTGAAAAAGGTCTTTTGCTAATGTCGATTACCGTAAAGGTAGAAAAGTCCTGACCCCTTCCTTTCGCCACATCAACGGTCATGATGTATTCGTGACCCTTGACGGGTTCTTCATAGACCAATAGGTCGCCACCTTCGGCATATCGTTCGGGTGGTTTTGCGCGGAATGACAACAATGTCTCGGCATTGATGAGAGTATCACCTGTACCAAAGAAGGTGTTACCAAACTCTTGGTCAAACTGAAGTTTGGATGTATTCGCGATTGTTTGTCGTTTCCATTCCTCATCTCTTCCTGGCACGTCATACCAGTTTACGGTAAACGGAATAAACTCATTTGTCTTTTGTACCGCACCTTCCCATATCTTATGGTAGGTATTACCGATACCATTTGCGGTAGACGTTACAATCACCTTAGTATCCTTACCCGCAGAGATAACAGGATAGGTAGAAGTATAGAACTCGTTCGCTCTTTCCACAAACGCAAATTCGTCTAGGAACAATAAGTTCACGGACATACCACGAATAGAACTACCGCTGGTAGCACTCGCAATAATACGAGAGTTATTACTAAATTCTATTGAACCTTTATTGAGTGCCTTACATCCTGGTTGGAGAAAGAAAGGTAAGTTCTCCAACATAAGCGTGACCCTTGATAACATCTCTCTTGCCGTAGCACCTTTGTTAGCAAGTACCGCAATAGTTTTCTCACTATGAAAACAAGCATACCATAATATATATCCAACCGAACTGATTGACTTACCACTCTGTCTACAGGCAAGTATGATAGAGAAACGATTATTATTGAAGTGTTCGAACATCTTCTCTTGGTATGGATACAAGTCAAACGGGACTAGTCCATCGTCAAGGGATATTACTTTAAGGTATTTCTTACAGAAGTAAACAGGGTCTTTAGAACACCTAACGTATTCCTTTACTTCTTCTTCTGTAAAATTATGTTGGACACCATCTCGTTTAACATTTATGTTACCGAGATATGTGTCACTTCTCTGGTTCAACATCTATCACTTTACTTTCATTCTGTATTAGTCTCTGTAGGTCTGTTGTTGTTCCTACAAAAAGATTGTTAGTTACTGTCTTAGCATCCTGAACAATCTCTTCTTTATTGATGTCCTTGTTCTTCTTGTTCAAGTCCATCAACTTATCATTTACATCTGCGATACCTTTGATCATGTTTGATAATACTTCGAATGCACGAGGGTGTTCGCTCTCACGAGCAACTTCAATCATCAAGTCTAATGACTCTCGACCTTTTTCTATCAACTCATAATATGTATCACGCGAATATTCATAATCCGCTTTAATCGTTTTTTCTTCGCTCATTATCTTTCATCACTATCCAAATAGGTTAATGTAAATCCATAGTCACTATCCGCACTCACCCCAACAGGATTTGGAAGTATCTTAGTAGTATGTAGGTATTCGTCTGAGTCAGCACCTTGTAAGAAATAGTTTGTACGAACATCACGAATAACTTTCTGTCCATCATCTGAAAGTGGACCATGTAACAATATCTTCATATCAAAGTCAAGAGAATATACTATAGTTCTTCTATCGCCTAACGCACCCTCAAAGTTATCTTGCATCACAACACTATTTAGATTTACTGGAACATCTTCGAGTAATGTCGGTATATCGGCAAAGGGTTTTACGGTCACAGTATATTGTGGTGTGAAGTAAGGTAGTATCTGTTCTACGATTTGTAAAGCATCATCTTGTGATTTTGCATATATGTTTAGTTGAAAAGAAATATTATATGGAGTAGCAGAATAAAGTTTTTCTCTTGTATTAATACTGTTCGTAATCGCCTTAGATAAAGTGTTCATCTTAGGTAACTGACGAGTTGCGTCATATACCATATTTGTAATCTCAAATGACATACGTGGCAGTTTAATTGCTACCTTACGTTCCGCACCTTCTCCATTTGCCATATCTTCTATACGCGCAAGAAAGTTTTTCTTTGGTGCATATGACAGGGGAACCTTGACCTGAGATATAACTTGATTAGAAGCATTAGTCCTAATCACATTAAGATTATTAAACAGAGAACCAAATACGGAAACCGCAGTTCTAACTCTCTTGTGATAAAAATGACCACCAAACATTATTGCATATCTCCGAATGGGTTACTCTCTGAGAAGTCTAAGAAGTCTGACTCAAAGTCATCAAAGATTTTATTCTGGGAATCGTTCTGTATTTTCTGTAGTTCTTCAACGAGAGTAGGCGTTGCAGACTTATTACTTGTTGCCCCTGTCACAAGTTTAGTCGTACCAAACTCTTTGAATGTTCCGTCCGTTGAACCTGCGTGAGCAACATGCATAACTTTATCGGAGTCACTCCAACGAGTAATCTCACCCTTCATAGAGTATGTACTGAATGTCTGTGTTACTGTTTCACCTAATATGAAACCTGAACCTGAGTCTAATGTTAACTTATATTGGAACGCACCATCTGCTTCTATATTGTCTATATTCGCAATATTGGTATCGAAGTCTTCATCATTGTACTCGAACAACTCACACGATAATTTGTAAGTAGGTAGTTGACCAAGTTGGAAGAATGGGTCATAGTTGCTACACTTGGTTATCTCAAATATAGAGTTGGACATCGGTAGGTATATCAAGTCACCTTCACGAGGTCTAAAGTTATTCTCTGTGAGTTTACGACCAATCAGTTCTTTCCATCTTTTTATGGAAACAACGAAAGTTGCCGCATCTCTTATTTCAATACCAAACTTCTGGAAAAGTTCTCCGTCCCCTTCAAACTGATTACCGTCAAGATACATCTCAATCTTGTATGCTTGACCAAATCGTGAAGGAACATCATCAAGGAATACTTTATCCTTGTTGACTATTTCTCTTGGTAGATAATATAGGTCTTGACCATAGAACTGAAGTGACTCAATCACTAGACTTTCTACGAGAGTTTGTTCTGACCTTACATTATGTTTGAAATACTTACTAGTCGCCATTATTTATCCTACGAAGAAATCTACAGGTGTATCATACTCGTTATATATTCTTGCTCTTATGATTTCTATTTCTTGTTTAGCGTCATCCACAATCTGTCTACCATTTAACGTAACACCTCCAGGAAGTGTAATACCATCAAACTTGACAAGGTTCTCACCCCATTGTAGTTTGAGTAAAGCAGTTGTATATTCTTTCATAAATACATTATTATATACATTACCGAGAGAAGGGTCTGTAGATATATACATTTCTACCATAACCTTATTTCCTGCAACGAGTTCTCCTCCTGCACCAAGGTCGCCTTGAATATAAAGTTTTGAATCTATACGGTTGAAGTTTACCTGAGGATGACCTGTAAGTTTTAAATCTATAGTAGCAAGATATTGTTCCATTTGTTCTAAATAAGCGAGGTCTCCTATACCTGAAGCAAGGTCATTTATATCATTTAATCTCATTTGATATTTAAGGTCAAAGAAATTTACTGAAGACGTTGTACTGTTAATAGGGAATACTCGATTGACACTGAGTATTCTATCGTTGTATGCACCACCAAAAGCAGTATTTAAATCAATATACTTATTAGTGATCATAGCATCTGTTATGGTTACTGCTTGGGCAATCCTTGAACTACCTTCACTATTGTATTCCATGAACATCTGTAACGCATCGTCAAGTCGGTCTTCTATCTGTTCGTCATCAATATTAATCTCGATGACAGGGTGACCTAACCTACGAAGGCAGTAATCTATCAGTTGGTTCCTTGACTGTGGTTTCGCCATTTCTTAACTCCAAATAGCAGTTGCTATTGTTTGAACGAGAGCATCTTCACCACTTACATCAGTAGCGGCACCTCCATCCTCAACAAACTTTTTAAATTCTTTTCTTACAAGTTTACTAACATCCTCTACACCAGTTTCAGAATAGGTATCAAAAATGTGTACCATGATTGTAGGGTGTTTATCATTCGCAGTATCTGCCGCAGATGAATCTATTGCGGGTGTTACCACCACTTCACTTAACGCACTTGTTTTTGTTATTGCCATTTTATTTCTCTTTAGTTTACTTTCTACTCTTATTTATATCAAAAATACCTTCGGAATATTGGTTTTCTTTTTCATTCTTTTCCCAAAACTTCTTATCAACTTCCTCGAATATCTCTTTATTATACTGTTGTTCTTGCGTATGCTTTGACATGCGTTATAGTCTCCGATGTTGTATTGTAGACGCATCCCCATATAAACAATAAAGGTTCAATCGTATCGTCAGTTGTATCATAAGGAAAGGTGTACGAGTTTGCAGTACACCACGACTTCATAACACTAGGGTCTGCCTGAAAATATACATCTACATTCTCATTTATATTACTTGACTTGTCGTGTATTCTGGCATAGAACTGATAACTATGAGTTGGCAGTAATGCGTTTATCTCATTATAGGTATCAACATCAACTCTCTTCATTTCTGATTCGGGTATCACAAACTTTGCGAGTACATCATTCGTCACCGTATCAAACTTCAATCCATACCACTCTTTATATTCCTGATAGGTTGCTCCAAAACTATTCTTAATAGTATCGGTTGGTACATCAAAGTTATAGAACGAGATATTGTTATTTACATTATAGGGTGGTCTCTGAGCAGTATATTCTCCTACAAGGTTTATAGTATTGTTATCAAAAGAAGAGACTTCCCCTGAGAAATCATTATTTAGTTTCGTAACGATTGCTTGACCCTGAGTAGTCCCTACCGCATAGTCTGTCCTTGTCGCACTACCATTCAAGTATGTCGTATCTTTTACTTGGGTTTCGTCAAGAGAGAAAATTCTGTCTAGTTGTGTTTGTACTGTAGTATTCTCGTAGTATTTAGTTTCCGCAAATTTCTTAGACAAAGTTTCGTTAACACTATTGTCATCATTTAACTTAGAAGGAACTTCAACTAATATACCATCTGAATCAGTAAGTGTAGTTATAAGTATTGAGTCTCTCGTAATATGTGAATAAGCAAGTGTCATGGCGTTAGTTCCATAAAGTTAGTTTGACCAACGGTTGAACCAAATGCTTGTGCGAGTGTAACATCATCCCATTCCCATTTAGCACTACCACTAGTAAATGAGTATGTAGCATCTGCTCTATTTCTTGTAATAGTTACTGTTCCCGCAGAACTTTGATTCATATATATTTTGATAGAAGTAAATCCTGCGTTTGATATTGTCTCATTATTTTTATTAACTATAAGTGTTAATTTTTCACTTCCTGCTGAACCTGTTCTGACACATCGTACAATAGTAACATCTGTTTTACCATTAAAGGAACTTATTGTGTCGTCGCTCATACTACCAAAACTTCCACCATTATATCCAGATACCGAGAAATATTGACTTGCTTGATATCCTGTTACCACTGTACTAGAATGAATTAGAGCACTCGCTCCATACCATTCCTCGAAGTTCATTGCCGCACCATCACCTTTACTAATCAATCCTCTAATATCTGCATCGTTGAGAGTACAGGCAGTACCTGTTGTACCTCCCGCTGCAATATGAAAGTCATTTAAGGATATCATTCCTGATTCTGGTACTGGGTCTCCCATTATTTACCTTTTTTCAGTTCTTCGATTTCTTTTTTCAGTTCTTTTACTGACTCAACTAACAAACCTATTATTTGGTTATAGTCCACATTAAGTCTTGTGGAATCTTCACCTTCATTACTTAACTGTTTGACCTCTTTAACAGCACTAGGTAAAACTTTTTGAACATCTTGAGCAATAACACCTGCTGATGCTTCACCGTCTCTTTTCCAATTAAAAGTAACACCGTTTAGTTTTTGTATTTTTTCTAACGGACTTTCTATAAGTTCTATATTATCTTTTAGTTTTCTATCAGAACCTACCGAAGTTGAATAAGCAAATATGTTCGCGTCAGCATGAAAATCTCCGTTATCATTAAATAAGAACCTATTTGTTGTACCGTCTCTAATATACCAATCGCCAAGATTTAAATCAGTATACATATGCGAACCACTGAAGAAAAACTCTACATCATCACTACTACCAAATCTAAGGGTTATATTATCTGCTAAATCTATAGCACCATTTACACCTAAGACCCCTTGGACAGTTACTTGTGAATTATTAACCTCAAGTCTTTCAGTACCACCTGTCACAACTCTCCATTGGTCTGCCGCATGGAACTGCATATAAGTGTTTGTATCTGCATCGTGAAAAATTCTATCCCTTAAATAAATATCCTCACAATCATTGATTATATTTCCGTTCATTTGCAGTTGACCTGCCATCGTCAACGTACCTGTAAAGGTATCACTTGTATCGCTTCTAAGATATGAAGCACCTTGTACACCATCAAGTGTATCAGCATCTAATCCAGAACCTGAACCATCGTTTTGGTCTGACCACAGTTTCGCCCAAGAAGTGTTTGACCCACTACCACCGAATGTAGAACTATT
>Ga0206129_10005548_pt1 | contig 13249 bp, 10 predicted proteins | sample Helgoland_Spring_8_FD_148616 | JGI IMG/M metagenome (GOLD analysis project Ga0206129, IMG submission 148616) | Pelagic subsurface seawater microbial communities from Kabeltonne, Helgoland, North Sea - Helgoland_Spring_Bloom_20160502_2 | ecosystem: Environmental > Aquatic > Marine > Epipelagic ...
CCGCTTGCGGCTCGGAGTCCGCTTGTGGCTCAGGATCAGTTTCAACAGGCAGGTCAGACTTCGCCTCCACAGCATCGGCGACATCACCCTCTTCAATAACGCCAACGACTGTCCCGATAGCGACCTCCTCGCCTTCCTGAACAAGCACATTAAGAATTCCCGCAACTTCTGCATCAAGGTCATTAGACACCTTGTCGGTCTCGATGGTCAAAACCGTCTCACCTTTGGAAACTGCGTCGCCGCTTTGCTTGTGCCAGCGCGCAACATTGGCAGAGGTAATTGATTCGCCGACGTTCGGGATCTTAATTTCAGTGGCCATAGGAATAATCGTGGGTAATAAAAGGGAAAATGAATTTAGACTTCGAAGGCACCTGCGACAAGCGTTTGCTGCTCGTGGGTGTGCTGAGCTTTTGATCCCGCCGCGGGACTTGAGGATGACTTGCGTCCCGAGTAGCTGATGCGCGCATCAAGAACGGCTTCCAGTCTAGGTTTTATGTAGGTGTATGCCCCCATGTTACGAGGCTCCTCTTGAGCCCATACCCATTGAGACACCTTCGGATACTGGCTGAGAATCAGCTCCAGCATCTCATCATTGAAGGGGTAAAGTTGTTCAATGCGTATGATGGCTGCATTCTTTATTTCTTGCTCGTCACGATACTTCGCGAGGTCATAGAAAACCTTACCGCTACAGAACACGACACGCTCCACTTTATTTGGTTTTTCAAAATCCACCACATCAGGCAGTATTTCTTGGAAGCACGCACCCTCAAGAAAGTCCGCTTCATTCGATACGGCCTCAGGACGAGACAAGAGACTCTTAGGAGTCATTAAGATCAGAGGCTTGCGAAACGCTCGCTTCTTTTGCCTTCGCAGCGCATGAAAGTATTGAGCGGGTGTCGAAAGGTTAGCAACCTGAATATTCTTCTCTGCACAGAGTTGAAGAAAACGCTCCAGACGAGCACTTGAGTGCTCAGGGCCCATGCCCTCGTAACCATGAGGAAGCAGCATTACTAAGCTGCTAGGCGTTTGCCACTTTGACTCAGCAGAGGCAATAAACTGATCAATGATCACCTGTGCTCCATTGGAGAAATCTCCGAATTGGGCCTCCCACATGATCAGCATGTTGGTTGCTCCAAGAGAGTATCCATAATCAAAACCCAAAACAGCAGCCTCTGAGAGCAGCGAATTATAGACACAAAAATTAGCCTGGTCTTTGGAAAGGTTCTTCAGGGGGATATAACGTTCCCTTGTTTCTGAATCATAAAATACAGCGTGGCGGTGACTGAAAGTACCTCGGCGCACATCCTGACCCGACAAGCGCACAGGATTCCCCTCCATCAGCAATGAACCCCATGCCAATGACTCAGCAAACGCCCAGTCATAGTCCTTCCCCGTCTTCAGAGCTTCTTGACGCCTCGGAATAAAGCGCTTTGCAAGGGTCTTATGCAGATTGAAATCCTCAGGCATGTCAGTGAGCACCTTACCTACATGCTGCATGGCTTCTCTCGAGATACCAGTGGGCACAGGAGCATGTGAATAGCTGGGCTGAGACTCCGCAGTAGATCCACTGAAAATGGTGCGGTCACCCTTTTCCATGTGGTGCACCATGGTGTGGTAACCCTCGTCCAAATCATCTTGAACCTGCTTCTCTATCGCATCCGCCTCCTGCTGGCTCAATGCCCCTGCCGCAACAACTCTATCCTTAAAGAGATCCCCAATCGGTTTGCGCGCGTCGACTTTCTTGTAAATATGCGGCTGGGTAAATGCGGCTTGATCTGCCTCGTTGTGACCATGTCGACGGTAACAATACATATCGATGACGATGTCGCGGCCAAATGTTTGCCTGTATTCCATCGCAAGGATAGCGGCCCAGACCAAATCTTGAGGCTGCTCTCCATTGACGTGGATAACTGGAGCTTCAATCATCTTGGCAATATCGGTCGCGTAATGAGATGAGCGCGCGTCCTCGGGCATGGTGGTGAAACCAATCTGATTGTTGATCACAATGTGAATGGTTCCTCCAGTATGATAACCGGGCAGTTGGGAAAGGTTCAGAACTTCAGCCACTGATCCCTGACCGGCAAATGCCGCATCACCATGCAATAAAATAGGCATCACTCTGCCTCGGTGAGCACCGGTCACATTACGCTCGGACTCTTTGAGATTATCGCCACCCATCAGGCGCTGGCGCGCTCTGGCCTTACCTTCAACCACCGCATTAACGGCTTCCAAGTGGCTTGGGTTTGCCGCAAGGGATACGTGCACCTCTCCATCCAGCAGCATGCGTGTGCCCTCATAGCCCAGGTGGTATTTCACATCACCATCACCGGCGACAAGATCAGGAACGTAGTTGGGTGTAAATTCATACAGCAGCGTGGTCAGTGACTTACGCAAGAAATTACGAAGCACATTGAGGCGCCCCCTGTGAGCCATGCCCATCTCGATGGCCTTCACATCATAACTGGGGCATTTTTCTAGAATTGTATTGAGCAGCACCATGGTGCCCTCACCGCCCTCAAGCGAAAACCTTTTTTCACCAAGGAACTTCTTAGCGAGGAAGGACTCAAAAAGTTGAGACTCAAGCAACCACTTCAGGACTTTCCCCTCCTCGTAATTGATTAAATGCTGATGCTCATCACGGTGCTCAACACGCTCACGGATCCAGTTACGAATCTCCGTATTGAAAATGTGCATGAACTCAGTGCCCACATTACCACAATAAGTTTCTTCGAGAGAGGCGATCAACTCACGCAACGTCATCTTCTGCCCGCGGCGGTAGAACTGGGTAGAAACCTCTCGGTCCAGATCGGATTCACTGAGCCCAAACTGATCGAGCTGCAGGCGAGGATTAGGCACGCCCTCTTCATCAAGAGGATTAAGGTGGGCTTGGGTGTGACCGAGGGTGCGGTAGTTATAAAGCAGACTTACTACCCTGCCTCGGAAGTTTAAATAATGCTCATCAGAAGATTGCACCTCCATGTTGCCACTGGGCTGAGCCACAGTCTCCGCAGGCTTGGCAGCTGCGGGAGTTGCCGAATCTTGACGCTGTTTAAGCTGCGCATTACCAAGTTCAAAGCCTTCAAAAAAAGCGCACCAATCAGCCTCAACAGACTGGGGGTCTTCACACCACTGATCATACTTTTGATCAAGAAGTTCGGCATTAAAGCGCGCTGATATTGATGATTTCATTGACAGAAAAAGGTGAATTTATAGCCGCAATTTGCTTTTCTTTCTTGGAGCTAAGTAGAACTTAGTTGTAATTACTGTCACAGACCCTCAGAGTCAACGCACAAGGCGTCTCTTTTACGACATTTTTCAAACTCCTTCAACTGTGTTCTCCCACCCATGATTGACGTCAACAATCTCAGCAAACGATATGGCCGGCATACTGCCGTCAATGATATCAGCTTCAAGGTAGGCAAAGGGAAGATCATCGGTTTCCTCGGCCCCAACGGAGCAGGCAAGACAACTACATTGCGGATGCTCACCGGTTATCTACCGCCAAGCTCAGGAAGTGCCGAAGTCGCAGGCTATGATATCTTCCGCGATTCTGTCAGTGCTCGCCGTAAAATCGGCTACATGCCCGAAAACGTCCCCCTCTACGATGAAATGCGCGTTCGTGAGTATCTGCGCTACCGAGCACACCTCAAGGGGCTCAAAGGCAGGGCTGCCCGCGAACACATCGGTGAGGCCATGGAGCTCTGTGGACTTACCCACGTTAGGCGTAAGATGATCAAAACTCTATCTAAGGGATACCGCCAAAGAGTCGGCCTGGCTGACGCCCTTGTCCACAAACCTGACCTACTCATTTTAGATGAGCCGACCAATGGCCTAGACCCCAATCAAATCCGTTCCATCAGAAACCTGATCAAACGACTTGGAGAAACTCACACCATCATGCTCTCCACCCACATTCTCCACGAAGTGGAAATGACCTGTGACCATGTCATCATCATCGACGAGGGCAAAATCAAAGCCACAGGATCCCCCGCTGAGTTAGTTAATAAAATGCGTGCTGCTGGAAAAATCACGGTAGAAATACAGGCGGGTGAGGAGGAGGCTGCGGCTGCCTTCAATGAGCTCAAACACGTTAAAAAAGTCATCCGCGAAGGAAAAGAGGACAACTGGACAAGATTCTCCATCCTTGTAGATCATGGCACGGATACTCGAGAGCGTATATCAGCACTCACGGCCGCCAAGCAGTGGCCCATCCGCACCCTGCACCGTCACAGCTCGACCCTTGAAGATGTTTTTGTCGAGCTCACGCGGAAGGATTAATCTCATAGAATTGATATTACGACATTAGTCTCATCCGGTCGGCCTCACCCCGTCGGGTCACTCAACTCTAACGAGACTCAACGACTCTAATCGATTGGTGAAATCCGTCGGTAGAACCCCCCGATTTCTGGTATTCATCTCAAGTCTTGTCAGCACTTGTGAGCCAGAGGCAAAGTCCTCCACAGCAATGATCGCGCGCACATCACCGCGCTGGCAGTCCCAATCACTATCATTTTCCAATGGCTGCCAACCATCTTCCATCATGGCATCTAAAACCTGCTCACGTGTGATGTGACACTCACTCCACCACTTGGCTTCGTAGTCATCATACTGACACGTCACATCTATGAGAACAAACTCACGCTCACCCGAAGTTCGTTCCACTTTGCCCCGCCAGCCCAGGCTATGCCACCACCTTGCCCACGCCCTTATGCGCGGTTGTACTGCGTTTGCAAAAGCTAGCTTCGCACGTGACTCAGTGCAGAAAAACTCCTCCGGAATAGATCGCTGCGGCTGCATAGTCGTCACCAGTTGCTGATACGGCGCCATGCCCATCACGCCATGATAGATGAAACTTCCATCACTCGCACCCATCGCTTGACCTGAATAGACACAGCCCTTCCATATGGCGCCACCACCCCTGCGAAATCTCTCAGGGTGATCCTGCATCAACAATGCCTCCGCCTTACCATATTGATATTGTTGCATGAAATAACGCCACAACGTTGCACGTCTTCGATGCCACACAAAAGCTGCTGCCGAGAATCCCATGCGAAAGCCCGCCTGCTGCAAGCGCCAGCAGAAATCAACATCGTCACCCGCGATTAAATAACGCTCACTAAAACCACCAATCGCCTCCAATGCCTTTTTCCTCACTGCAAGGTTACACCCAGGCAAATGCTCTGCCTCATCATCACCTAACAGCACATGAGAAGGAGCTCCTTGTGCCGAAGCCACCACAACCTCATCGATGATACTAGCACCGCCATCATCTGAGCTTTGGGGACGCGGAGCCAAATTAGGACCACCACAGGCATCCCAGCCCCCCTGATTAAACGCCTTAGCCAACCACCACAACCACTGCCTATCTGGCCGACAATCATCATCTGTGTAGGCAATAATGTCTCCCTGAGCCTCACGGGCGCCTCTATTTCTGGCTGCTCCTAATCCTTCATGTTCGGATTCAATCAGGCGCACATCGCTAAAACCACGAACTATTTCTGCCGTATCATCAAAGGAGCCATCATCTACCACCAAAATCTCAAAATCGGGATAGTCAAGATTCTGAAGTGCCCTCAAGCATGCTCCAATCCTAGCTGCACCGTTATGGGTGCAGACTACCACAGAAAACGCAGGCGATTCGCTCAACTCAATTCCATCACCGGGTGAGTCAATGCCTGCGAGCTTATCACGCAATGGTAGCAGCGAAAGCTTGGCCTGCCCTCGCCTATCGAATAGACCGAAACTCCATTCATCGATCACAAGCCCCCCCCTTGACCAATGGTCACTCCAAGCATAGATCGTTACCCCTGCCATTCCAGCGCACACCGACTCGTCAACATACCAAAGCAGGGCATCACTCTGTGCCTGCTCACCCTGGCGAAAAGTATCCAGCCCAAACTCACTAAGCAAAACAGGACGATCACCTGCAACATTGTGCAGGCGCGCTAAATAGCGGGCGAAGTCATCCCTATTTTCGAGATAAACATTCATTGCCGTAAAGTCGGCATTATCCGGTTCTTCATATTCCGTTGTCGGATAATTGGCATAGGCAAAGAGCAGATGAGGACAAATGCTGCGACCCAGATTAATGAGCTCCTCAAGTGCCTGCTTAACCCGAGTCACCCCCATCCACCTAACCATGTCACTGGGAATCTCGTTAGCGACAAATACCCCTGCAAGCGCAGGATGTGTGCCCCATGATTTGAGGCCTTCTTTCATCATCACCTGGGCTGTGCTGTAAATAGCCGTGTCAGAGACAAAGTCGCGATGATACTCCCAGTTCAAGCCGACAAATACCCACAACCCAGCTTTCTGTGCTGCATCTAGCAATGCGTGCCCCGGCTCTTCATAAACCCGTATGGCATTGAACCCGGCATCCGCAATGCGCCTCATCTGCTCATCATGATCCGCTAAAACCTCTGGTGTCGGTTTAGGAAACGGGCCATAAGTCACCATCTTGAGAAACACGCGCTCAGCTCCGGCACAGAAAAACTTCCCGTCCACTCGCAATCTCAATTCCTCATTCCTTTTCTCACCTGTTGGCACAACGCACTCTACATCGACTTACTCGAGACTTGAAACTGAAAACTTCTCACATGAGACTCTGCCCCGTGCTCAAGACTACTGATTTCGACTACAAGCTCCCCGAGGAGCTCATCGCCAGCCGTCCACTTGAGGATCGCTCTGCCTCTCGCATGATGGTGATCCACCGGGACACCGGTCTGATCGAGCATCGCAAGTTCACTGATTTTTCAAGTTATCTTCAGCCCGAGGACCTTCTTGTTCTCAATGACACCAAGGTCACCCCAGCTCGCTTTTTCTCCAATGACGGCAGCATTGAAATTGTTTGCACCAACAAACTCTCAGAGCTCGAATGGGAATGCCTGGTACGCCCCGGCAAAAAAATGAAACCTGGGCGCAACGTTGAAATTGGACAATCGACTGGAACCGTCCACTCAATCCTCGAAAACGGCAACCGCATCATCCGCTGGGATCAGGCCGTTGATGAGAAAACCCATGGCCGCCTAGCCCTACCACATTACATGAACCGCGAGAGTGATCCAGAGGACAGAGATCGCTACCAAACAACCTTTGCACGCGAGGAGGGTGCCATTGCTGCGCCCACCGCCGGCCTGCATTTCACCCCAGAAATCCTTGCCGAGATTAAGCACACCTTCCTCACCCTTCACGTCGGTGTCGGCACCTTTCGCCCCGTCAAAGCCGAATACATCAAGGATCACGACATGCACGCCGAGCGCTACCATATCAGCAAGCACACCGCCGAGCTCATCAACAGCACACGCGCCCTCGGCGGCCGCATCATCGCCACCGGAACCACCGTCACTCGAGTCCTAGAAAGCCTAGCTAAAGAGACCGATCAAGAGCCCAACACCCCTTTGCAGATCCCTGCTATCTCGGGCGAAACTGATATTTTCATCAACCCGCCTCATACCTTCAAAGCCGTCGATGCACTGCTCACCAATTTTCATCTTCCCCAATCCACCTTGATGATGCTCGTCTCCGCATTAGCCAGCCGTGAACTCATTATGGAGGCCTACGCCAAAGCCGTTGAAGAACGCTACCGCTTTTTCTCCTATGGTGATTGTATGTTGATTTTGTGAGTGGCCCACATTCTAAAATCTTCACAGTTCATAAATCCCCTTGCAATCTCATCATCAGACATTATGAAACCTGCGCTGTCAGGGCTGTGGAGTGTCGGCAGATGAAATTGGTCAGGACCGAAAGGTAGCAGCCACAGTTTGTCCGTCATTGCCGCAGTTCCTGGCAGTATTTTTTTGCTCTTTTTTGCTCTTTTTTACTGTGGGCGGAGTATTCGCTTGGAAGTTTTGCCCAATCAGTGCTTAAACGAGTCCATGGCCAACGATGATACCCGCTCCTCACTGAGAGCCCTCTTACTTGAAAAATCAGTCCGCACCGGTGAATTCACCCTCGCCTCAGGAAAAACCTCCGACCTCTACATTGACTGCCGCGTCACTGCCATGGATCCCCACGGTGCCAACTTGATTGGCAAACTAGGCTGGGAAACCGTCAAACAGGAAATCGCCGCACGTGGTCTTGACGTGCAGGCCATCGGCGGCATGACCCTGGGTGCTGACCCGATCTCACTCGCTGTCGGCATGACCTCAGCATCAGACGAGAAGCCCCTACAGGTGTTCACCGTGCGCAAGGAGCCCAAAGGCCACGGCAAGGGCAAACAAATCGAAGGCAATTTTTCAGAGGGGGATACGATTGTCATCGTCGATGATGTCATCACTACCGGAGGATCAACCATCAAGGCCATGGATGTCATCGAAGCCGCAGGAGGAAAAATTGCTTTTGCGCTCGTGCTTGTCGACCGCGAAGAAGGCGGCCGCGCAGCCATCGAGGCACGTGGTGTTCCCGTCGTTTCGCTATTCTCTCGTTCAACGCTACTTGACTAACATCCCGCAACCTTTGCCCTTCAGAATTCGTCTTGCGCATAGAAATCATCAATACTGGCAGCGAGCTACTACTGGGCACTACACTCAATACCCACGGTGCGTGGATGGGTATCGAGCTCTTCAAGCTGGGCCTGCGCGTGCAGCGCCAAACCACCGTCCCTGACGGCGAGGCCATTAACATCGCGATGAGTGAGGCGATGGAACGCAGCGATGTGGTCATCGTCACCGGCGGCCTCGGCCCTACCAGCGATGATATCACCCGCGAAGCTGCCGCGGAAGTGCTCGGCGTTGAGCTGATCACTGATGAAGCAGCACTGAGATCAATCGAAGCCTTCTTTGCCCACCGTGATCGTGAGATGGCTGAGGACAATAAAAAGCAGGCACTCAATCCGGTTGGCGGCGATATTTTACCCAATGCCAACGGAACCGCCCCAGGCATCTACACGCCACCGCGTATGAGCGGAGACAGGTTATGTGCCCTGTTCCTACTTCCTGGGCCGCCGAGTGAAATGAGACCTATGTTTGAAAACGAGGTCGAGCCGAGGCTGCGCTCTCTTGCCGGAGCCCATGAAGATCATCATGTGCAAGTGCTCCGCTTTACGGGTGTCGGCGAAAGTGATTTTCACGCCAAGCTCGATAAAGAGCTGATGACCATTCCCGATCTAGAAGTCGGTTATTGCGCCCGCACTCGTGAAGTAGACCTTAGATTAATTGGGTCAAAAAAAAGCACCCAGCAGGCAAGCCAGCTCGCCTTAAGCACTTTCCCTGGCATGTGCTTCAGCCAAAATGGAGAGTCTCTGGAAGAAATAGTCGTCAAGCTTCTCAACCAGCAGGGCAAAATAATAAGTATAGCCGAGAGCTGTACGGGCGGCCTCATTGCTCATCGCATCACCAATGTGCCAGGCGCTTCAGAAGTCTTCACCCACGGTTTTGTCAGCTATTCCAATCCAGCCAAGCAGCAACTTTTAGGCGTTAGCGCCACCACCTTGGAACAACACGGAGCGGTTAGTGAAGCGGTGGCCATCCAGATGGCTGAGGGCGCACTTGCCAATGCTCAAGCGGATATCGCTGTCTCAGTCACCGGCATTGCAGGCCCCGGAGGCGGTAGTGAGCATAAGCCGGTGGGAACGGTCTGGATAGGCATCGCCACAGCAACAAGCAGCAAGGCGATCAAAAAATTCACACCCTACGGCCGAGAGATCTTCAAACAAGCCACTAGTCAAGACGCGCTCAACCTTGCCAGAAGAACACTGGAGGAAAGCGGCAACGAGACCTGTTAGTCCTCAGGATTTTTCCTGAGATAGATCACATAGTAGACTAGCCCTACGAGCACACTGCCGCCCACCATATTACCAAGGATCACCGGCATCATATTTCGAGCGAATCCTGCCCAGCCGATCACATCTACGTTTACCACCGTGTGACCCGCTGACTTGAGCAACATGCCCATCGGGATAAAATACATGTTGGCGATACTGTGCTCAAATCCAGCAGCGACAAATGCCGAAATCGGAAAAACAATGGCCAACACCTTGCCTGAGACACTGCGTCCTGCGATAGCCATCCATATCGCCAAGCAAACGAGAATATTGCAGAGAACCCCCCTAAAAAAAGCCTCCCAGAACGGCAGCGAGCACTTAGCCGCAGCTATCTTGAGATACTGATCCTTGATCGCGCCGTCGTTCATTTCCCAATGCCCCGATCGAAACACCAGATACGCCAAGCCAAAGGCGCCGACAAAATTAGACAGGAAAACTACCACCCAATTTCTCAATAGATTCGCCGTGGAAACCTTACGGTCAGCCCACGCCATCACGATCAAATTATTGCCGGTAAACAATTCAGCTCCAGCAATGACAACCATGATCAGCCCTAGGGAGAAGGCCACCCCACCTAGCACCTGAGAAAGAGCAAACCCTAGACCTTGGTCAGACTTAATGATTACAAAATAAAGAGCCCCTAGGCCAATGAACGCACCCGCCAAAACTCCAAGAACAGCCATGGACAGCAGAGACAACTGAGCCTTTGCAACTCCGATCGTCTCCACTCGGTTGGCGATCTCCTTCGGCTGATAGACATCAAAATCAAAAACCTTAGGCATAGTGATTCATTCTAAGTCGCTGGAGCCGACAGGTCAATCTCGCAGATCAATACGCGCTCAAGTGCCTTAGATAACTCGGCTATCCAAATTAAATACTTGGCCCGATGTATGTGGTAAATGCTGATGCAGGTAGGTGACAAAACCAGCCACCGCCTCCGCTGTATTATATCTACCCAAAACATGCCGATTACGAATGCCCGCCTTGATTTCGTCATCTAAGCCCGCCGTCATTTTGGTCTCCATGAACCCAGGGATCACAGCATTCACACGCACATTACGGCGGCCAAGCTCCTGCGCCATAGACTTCATCATTCCCAGCAATGCCGACTTCGCAGCGCTATAATTAGCCTGCCCAACCGGAGGGTGCAGTGCCGAAAAACTAGAAATAAAGAGGATATGGCCACTTCGACGTTTTGCCATAGCTCGAGACACCTCACGCGCGCACAGGAAAGCCCCCTTCAGATTAACATCAAGCACACGTGACCAATCCTGCTCGCTCATCCGTGCGATGGTCTTGTCGATCGTCATGCCGGCATTGCAGACAAGTAGATCAGTGTCTTTGCAGGACTCAAAAAAGACCTTAACGCAATCAGACGAAGTAACATCAAGCTCCCCTTTACCAGGAGCAAGAACATCCATTTCAGCGCCACGTAAGCTCCTGGTAATGGCTTGGCCCAAACCACCTGCGGCTCCTGTGACGACAGCCTTCATTAAACCAGCATCAGAGCTGGATTCTCGATGAGCTTTTTGACCTCATTGAGGAATCTGGCACCTACAGCGCCGTCCACCACACGGTGATCACAACTCAAGCCAATGTTCATGCGCATACCAGGAACGATCTGGCCGTCTTTCACCACCGGCTTTTCAATAATTGCACCCACACTCAAAATCGCAGCTTGCGGCGGGTTGATGATAGCGTCAAAACTTTCAATTCCCCATGCACCGAGATTAGAAACAGTAACTGTGCCACCATCAAATTCATTGGGCATGAGCTTTTTGTCACGAGCGCGCACAGCGAGATCTTTAACCTCTTGAGAAATCTGCAGCATCGACTTGCTTGCCGCATCCTTGATCACAGGAGTCACCAAACCATCATCAACTGCAACGGCGATAGAAACACCCACCTTGGCAAATTGCACGATGCTATCACCATTGAAGGAAGCATTGATTTCCGGGACTGCCTGCGCAGCGTTGATCACTGACTTCAATACAAAATCATTAATGCTATATTTATTACCATGCGTTTGCTCTGCCTGTGCATTGATCTGCTTACGCAAGGTCATCAACGGGGCCGTGTCACACTCAACATGCAGATAGAAATGAGGAATCGTTGTCTTCGATGTCAACAAACGATCCGCGATGATGCGGCGCATGGAGCTTAACTCGATGGTTTGATCGCCGGCAGCAACAACAGGATTGATTGCCACAGCAGGTGCTGGTGCAGACACTGCCGCTGGTGTTGATTGAACGACTTGAGCTTTTGCAGAGGCCGCAAGCGCAGTAGCTGCACTCGCCAAGCGTGAAGGTGCGTTACCTCCCTCAGCAGCAGCCTCGACATCAGCCTTGACGATTCTTCCGCCAGGACCCGATCCTTGAATCGCAGCGATGTTAACACCCTTAGAATCTGCAATTTTTCGTGCAAGAGGTGACGCTTTGATCCGCTCACCAGGACCAGCCTGTTGTGCAGCAGGAGCAGCAAGCTCGGCTGCTGGCTGGCCAGCTTCGCCCGCTTCAGCGCCTTGAGCAGCTTCAGCCCCTTCAGCCCCTTCAGCAAAAGGCTGTGACTCTGGAGCGCTGATCGCAGCTGGTGCTGATCCGGGCGCAGGTGCTTCTTCCCCGTCTTCGAGTAGCACGCCTAAGGTCGCACCAACGGCGGCTTTCTCCCCTGCTTGAACAAGAATATCAGAGAGGATGCCTTCATCAAATGCCTCCATCTCCATGGTCGCCTTATCGGTCTCCACTTCAGCGATCACATCACCAATTTCAATGGTGTCACCCACCTGTTTGTTCCACTTTACAAGGGTACCTTCCGTCATTGTGTCGGAAAGCTTGGGCATTTCAATATTTGTAGGCATAAGTTAAATCAGTTAATCACGCAGTGTGCAGAGGCACTTTTCTTCGAAACATGGCTTGGGGGCAAGCTGATTATACCAAAATCCGCGACTGTTTATGAAGATACTACAAAATATGACAGATCTACCGAAACGCAGGCAAGTAAAAGGCTATGACCTAGCGGGCATAGACTTGAGAGACATTAGCGAAAAGGGGCTGGTTAATCGCTTGGCGCAAGATCTTTCATGGTGGGAATCAACCCGATGTGAGGCTCTCCCGATGCCTGGACTGAGACATGCGCTAACACTTTCGGGGTCACTGTACCAGAATCAATCGTTCTCCTGACACGCGTTTTTGCTCTTGGATTTCCAGGAGTGTTAACTTCTCGAGTCGCAGAGGTAGGCCCGCCGCAGGATGGTAAAACACTACAACAAGATGACAGCGTTGCAGCGCAGATGGCTAAAGTTAATAATTGTAAGGTTATTTTCATGTTTTTCAGTTTACAAAAAAAGATCCCGCTTGCAATGCAAAACTAAAATATAGACCTGCCGGAAAACAAATAAAGACTCAAGCCAGCGTCAATACCTGCTCAATAATACGACGCGGGTTGGGAAGCTGCTCATCCTCAACGTATGGAGAATAAATCGCAGGAGCA
>Ga0206129_10005551_pt1 | contig 13246 bp, 24 predicted proteins | sample Helgoland_Spring_8_FD_148616 | JGI IMG/M metagenome (GOLD analysis project Ga0206129, IMG submission 148616) | Pelagic subsurface seawater microbial communities from Kabeltonne, Helgoland, North Sea - Helgoland_Spring_Bloom_20160502_2 | ecosystem: Environmental > Aquatic > Marine > Epipelagic ...
CTCTGTTAACCGCATTAGATGTGGTGCTATCGAATGGCCTATTCGTTGGCCTACACATAACAACAAAGTAATCCAAGATATGGGTTGGCACTTTGCATGGATGGGTAACGCAAAGCAACGTCAAGCGAAGGCAGACTCGTTTGCTCATGCACACGACTCTTTTGAGTGGATGGCAGATGGCGCTAAAGGTTACTCTGAGTACGATAAACTTGGTGACACTCTTATGGAAGAAGGTACTGCACCTGATGGTAATGTAAACCACCATCTAAAGAGGTTCCCTGTTGAGCAACTACCTAAGTTGATCTTTGAAGATGAAGAGATCAAAGAATTCTTGTTACCTTCAGTGAAAATGGATGAAGATTACCAGTTCAGTGCTTGTAATTGTTTCTGGTGTCAGAAGCTTCAGTTCCCATTGCTATATAACCTTGATGGTGAACGTAATTGGTTTGAAGTGCCAAGAAGCTGTAGTGTAACAATCAAGGAAACATTCCCTGATCGCAAACAGATCATGCGAGATACAGATGATTACGATGAGTTGAGAGGAAAACCAATTATGGTATTCTCCGATCCAGTCGAACGTTTCGAGTCTTGTATCAATGCTTATCTAGTAGAAAAGCAACGCTACTATCACTATGGTGAAGATATGTTCGCATCGTTTGGTGTTGATCTGAAAACTTGTACTAAACAAGAGAAGATTGACTATTTCTTTGCAAACTTCAACAAACTATCTTCGCACCATCAACTTCACCACTTCCACCCACAGTCGTGGTTTGTTGATCAAGATAAGTTCAAGAAGTTTACGGTTGTTGACAAACATGATGTTTCGAAAACATTTAAGGTCAGCCATAAGTTAAACCAAACGAAAAAAGAAATCTTGAGAGATGACTTGTCGGAAGAACAGTTGGCATTTGTGAAGAAAATCTACCAAGAAGATTATGATTTCTACGAGAAACACAAATGATAAGAAAGCCGAACATAGATGCTCTATTTGCAGAGATTGAACACCTCAAGTCTGATAAGACAGAGTTGTACAATGAGATTGATGCCTTGAAAGGGCAAAACATGATGTTGTTAGAATCTTTGTCGGCAATAACAGAGGACGATACCTTTTGGTCAGAGGAAGCTTTGAAAACAGGTATCGTCTTTAAACTGAAGAATGTGTTAACTCAAATAAAGAATAATTATAGTTGACAGACTAAACGAATCATTATATAAGTCTTGTATAGAAACAGAAATTGAGGCTTAGTAATGAAGACTATTTACAAGAACACAATCGCAGTAGCTATCAACACCGCAGTATTTGCCGCTATGATATATGCAGGAACTGTTGCTCAAGCACATGAAGACGAAGCGGTACTACAGGGTATCCTTGAGTCTTATCAAGCCCAACAGGCTGAGACGCAAGCTGAAGAGATGGAGTGTTTGGCGTTGAATATCTACTTTGAGACACATGCAAAAAGTCTAGTAGATGCAATGAGTGTTAGTGATGTTGTTTTAAACCGTGTAGTTAGTACACGCTACCCAGATACAGTGTGTGATGTTGTCCACCAAGGTTACAAGAAAGACAGTCGTTCTTGTCAGTTTTCTTGGTATTGCGATGGCAAGCATGACGAACCATATGATGACGACTCTTGGGAACAGTCACGTAAGTACGCACACGATATCTATATGAACGGAAACTTTCGTGGAATGACACAAGGCGCTACGCACTACCATGCTCACTGGATGAAAGCTTACTGGGCGTCATCTCTGAACCGTGTTGCTCGTATCGGAAGCCACATCTTCTACATTGAAAAATAAGGAAAATTAAATGACTAAAGATAATGAACTTTATGTAGTGACTACAGTAATCAGCACACACCGTATGCGTTATGCAATCCCAATTAGTGCTATGAGTGATGATGAAGAGGACATGCCTTTGACCACTGATGAAGCTATTACTTATATTCAAGACAGTGTGACCATGCAAGAAGTAAAAGAGTTTAGCCAACATTGGATGGGAGAGAATATCGTTGACACATTTGTTCTCGACAAAGAACGTGTTTTGAATTTGTTTGATCGTGATAATGATTACTTGAAAGAGGAGTGGACAGAGGATCGAAAGATTAATTTTATTAATGATTGGAAAGAAAAGAAGTGAAGGTTTTAATTTGTGGATATGGTTTCGTGGGGATGGCGCATGCGTTGTCCCTGCAGCCGTATTATAAGACACACGTATATGATCCTATGAAAGGATACAAAGATTGGGTTGATTGTGATGCAGTGATCATAGCTGTGTCAACACCTGAGGATGAAGATGGTTCGTGCAACATGAGTAATGTGTATGAAATCATTGAACGTGTTAAAGATGATGTACCAATCTTGATCAAATCAACAATCAGTCTTGAAGGTTGGGAACTTATCAACCGTTCTTATCCAGACAAACAAATTACATTTTCACCCGAATACTTACGTGCTAATCATGCAATGGAAGACTTCAAATCGCAAGAATCTATTTCTCTTGGTGGTGGCTCTATTGGTGTTTGGGTTAATATACTATCTACTTTAGGCATTCCTATACACGTGAAAAAGCCTGAGATTTTAATTATGACTAAGTATTTCCGCAACTCATACCTAGCAATGAAAGTTGCATTCTTCAACCAAGTGTATGATATGGCGAATGCCATTGGGGTTGACCCACACGAACTGTTACAAAACGTTTCAGATGATCCTAGAATTGGTAAGAGCCACACAAATGTACATGAAGATGATCGTGGTTACGGTGGTCACTGCTTCCCCAAGGATGTGTCAGCCTTACTAAATACAGCACATACAAAGGGTGTAGACTTGTCCATTCTATCAGAGGCAATGCAATATAATGAAAGGTTGAGGGATGAAAAATGAAAACAACTGAAGGACACATAGAGGCTATCTATAAAGAGCTAAAAGAAATCAACCAGCGACTCGCGGGTCTTGAAAATACTTGGAAGCTTGAGCCAAAGAATCCATTTCAACCTGACATTGATCCACATTTCGGTGTAAGCAAATGTCAAAAATGCGGCATGGAGTTTAAGGGCATTACAAACTATTACTGCCCAACCTACGAATGCCCGATGTCGATGTTTAGTTTTAGGAGTTAGATATGAAAATTTATATTGGAAAATATCGCCATCGTTGGGTAAGCTATGTCCATGATCATTATATGGACAAGAAGTATGGTCGGTGGGGATGGGAAGAAAGCTCAACTCGTTTTGAATCGTTTCTTGAAAAAGTAGAAGACGGTTTGCAGTGGCTTTATAATCACACTATCAACTTGTATCTTGACAAGCGTAGTGGCCAAAAGATTAGAGTTCGTATAGACAAGTACGACACATGGAGCATGGATCATACTCTTGCTCCTATCATTATTCCTATGCTCAAACAATTAAAAGAAACTAAGCACGGGTCACCTTGGACAGATGATGAAGATGTTCCAGAAGAACTTCGTAGCACCAATGCTCCTCCTAAAGAGAATGAGTATGATACAGATGACTTTCATCATGCTCGTTGGGATTGGATTATGGGGGAAATGATCTGGGCGTTTGAGCAAAAGCTTCGTGATAGCTGGGAAGAAGATTATTACAAATATGAAGATGATCCTACTAAAACTGAGGGTCTTGGCTTAGGATTAAAACTTGTTTGGAAAGACCTTGAAGGCCGCAAAGCCCACCAAGAACGTATGACAAATGGCTTTATGTTGTTTGGTAAATACTACGAAAATTTGTGGGATTGAAAATGAAAGTGGGAATAACGTTTAGCACCTTTGACCTATTGCATGCAGGTCATATCCAAATGCTTCGTGAAGCTAAGGATCATTGTGACTATCTTATCTGTGGATTGCAGATGGACCCCTCTACAGATCGCCCAGAAAAGAACAGCCCAGTACAAACTATCGTTGAGCGTTATAGCCAACTTAGGGGTGTCAAGTACGTGGATGAGATTATTCCATATGGATCAGAATCTGATGTAGAAGATATCTTGACAATGTATAAATTAGATGTTAGAATATTAGGTGAAGAGTATAGAGACAAAGAGTTTACAGGCAAAGACATATGCCGTAGACGTGACATTGATCTATATTTCAATAAGCGTGATCATAGATTTAGTTCTAGTGATCTACGCAAGAGAGTATGTGAAAGGAATGAATAATGACTGAAGGACCATTTAAAAGCGCATTTGATGCAGACGTTAAAGGTGTGATCAGACGTGAAATCGTAACATATCGTATGCGTGATGGCGTTATGATTAAAGAAGAAGCAGTGCGTGATTACTACCAAAGTGGTGATTATCACGATAGCCAATCGACAAACCCATTGGTGCAAAGATGAGTAATGGTCGTTGGGTGCATCCCTCACAATTGATTGAAAAACGTGAACCATATGATGTGAATAAGGTTATGCAAGAAGACCTAAAATTAATTGATGTTATGCAAGTATTGACTAATGAGGAAACAAATCCTATTGCGAAAAAGACATTGAAAAAAGTAACTAGTCGCTTGATAGAATTGACTAGTAGAGCGCACACTCGTGGGCATTGGACAGGAACTGAATAGGGGACGTTATGTTTAAATTATTTACTAAAAGCAAAGATGACTATGTTGAAATTATGGAATACGAAGCTGACGTATTCGTAAGTGATTATCAACAACCAGAACAAATAACAGAACTTACACCACAGTGGGAAGAAGTGTTTGACCGTATGGATGCAATCGAAGCTAAGATCGATCTGCTTTTAGACAACCAGACTTTCTAATGATCATAGGTGTAAGCGAAGGTTTTCACGACGCAGGCGTGAGTGTAATCAAGGATGGGAATATTCTATCTGCCACTCATGCCGAACGCTACAGTCGTAAGAAGAATGATCGTTGGGTGCATCCCTCACAATATCCCAAAGATGTTGATGCAACAGTTGCATTCTACGAAAAGCCTTGGCTTAAGAAAACTCGACAAATATATGCGGGTCAAGGGTGGAAGCCATGTCGTACTGAATACGACGTTTCTTTCTATCATCACCAGTCGCATGCGGCGTCTGGTTTTTACACATCTAAATTCGAGTCTTGTAATGTATTGGTGATTGATGCCATTGGTGAATGGGATACGGTTTCTGTTTGGAAAGCGTGGATGAATAATGGCGTACCAAAGATGATCAAGAAAAAGAGTTTCAAGTATCCCTACTCTATTGGGTTATTCTATTCCGCTGTTACTAGATGCATAGGGTTGAAGCCACAGGAAGACGAATACATTACAATGGGTATGGCGGCTTACGGTGAGCCAAGGTTCTATGATGAACTCAAAGACTTTCTTGTGAACTTGAATTGCCATAAAGGACTTCCACGTTTACCATCGCATTGGTTTAACGAAGACATAGCCGCATCAGCACAAGCTGTTGTTGAAGACGCAATACTTGATTTGGTAAAGAAATACTGCCCACACGAAAATCTCGTTATGATGGGTGGCGTTGCCATGAATTGTGTTGCGAATACTAAGGTAGCTGACCTTGGTAAAAACATCTGGATCATGCCAAACCCAGGTGACTGTGGATCGTCTTTAGGGGCGGCGGCATTAGCATATGGCAAGAAATTAAATTGGGTTGACCCATACTTAGGAACGGAGATTAAACGTGAAATTAAAATTAAAGATGTTATCAAAACTCTTGGGAGTAGTGGTTATTGTGGTATTGCAAATGGTCGTGCTGAGTTTGGCGCTCGTTCCCTTGGTAATCGTAGCCTTATTGCTGATCCTAGACGGCACATTAAAGACACTATTAACGAGGTTAAACGCAGACAAAAATTTAGACCCTTTGCACCTGCAATCTTGGAAGAGTTTGCTGATGAATATTTCGAAGGACCCATGAACGAGTACATGCAGTTTGTCGCTAAGGCAAAGCATGATCATAAGTCCGTAACTCACGTAGATGGAACTGCAAGAGTACAGATTGTTAGAAAAGACTGCAAATCTGTGCTGAGAACAATTCTTGAGGAATGGCACACTAAGACTGGATGTCCAATGCTTTTGAACACAAGCCTAAATATAAAAGGTCAGCCCATGGTAAACACATGGGGTGAGGCTCTTGAGTTTCAAAGGAAATATAATGTCGAAGTCTTCTAAGTATATTTTAGCATCTGGATGTAGCTTTACAGATGAGAACTTCAAATCTATTTCACATCCTGATCTTGACGTTTCTTTCCCTAAGTGGCCTGAGATATTAGGAGAGTATTCTGGATTGAAAGTTGTCAACCAAGGTAAATCTGGGGCTGGAAATGATTATATAACAAATACACTCACCAAGACTATTCTGAAAGATCATAGGAATATCGAAATGGTTGTTGTTGGTTGGTCTGAAATTTGGAGATTTTCCGCATATAACCACTACCAATTCAATCCTATACTAGCATTGTTTAGACCAGAAATGAAGCTACATCCACGCCAAGAAGCATCAAGAGATTTGTACAAACATATGTTCAAGCAAGATTTGATTGACGTACATTATTCTAGCTCTGTACCTTCATTGTTCCAAACACATCTTAAGTCGTGGGTTGATAATATGCTACAGATACAAGAACTTTGTAAGCTGCTGGGCATCAAATACATCATGGCTCCGCTCTGTGGTTCTTTTACCCTACAAAAGTATAAACAGTGTTTAAAATCGTTTGATGACGAAGAAGTTGGGTTTTCGGAAATCGAGTGGTCTATCATGTTTGGTAAAATAGAAAGTTTCTATGACTTGGAGACAGATCACTATATTGGTCATCCATTCTTGAATAATTTCGGTGGGTTTGTTATGCAAGATAAACTAGACAGCAAGTTTTGTATAAGTAAAGATGACCTACACCCAAACGCTGAGGGGCATGAATTTATAGCAGGAAAGTTTTATGAACAGTATACAAAGATTTATTCTTAAAACAAAGTTTAAGTTGATGATTTTGAAAATGTGGTTTAAAAAGACGCAAACAGAAGACGATATTAGTGAGGGGTTTATTTATGAAGAAGACGAAGATTAAATATGTTTTCGACGTCGATGGTACATTGACGCCTAGTAGAGGAAGAATGAACAAACACTTTGCTGTGTGGTTTAGTAAATTTTGTGAACGTAATGATGTGTACTTAGTTACTGGTAGCGACAGGGCAAAGACTATAGAACAGGTTGGTGTATACATCTATGATACATGTAAGCGTGTTTACAATTGCTCTGGTAGTGACGTGTATGAACGTGACCATAATGTGAAGAGAAGCGAGTGGCAGTTGCCAGAACTAGCAAAAACTTTCCTTATCAGTTGCGAATATGAGAGTGGATTTCAATTACGCGCAGGAAACCACATCGAAGAACGTCCTGGTATGATAAACTTTAGTGTTGTTGGTAGAAATGCAACAAAAGATCAGCGCAAAGAATATGTCGTATGGGACAAGGAGACTAATGAACGTTCTAATATAGCAAACGCATTCAATACAATGTTTCCAGACCTACAAGCTAATGTTGGTGGTGAGACAGGATTGGACATCGGACCCAAAGGATCAGATAAATCCCAAATCATGGTTGACTTTGAGGGTTGTGAGGTCTACTTCTACGGTGATGCGATGGATGAAGGTGGTAACGATTATGCTTTGAAAATTGCTAATAAATACGGTAATAACTTCCATGTTAGTAGTTGGAAAGAAACTTGGGATAAGCTTAAAGGATTAGGAGAATAATATATGTTTACTATCGAAATGGATTGGGACGAAACGGCAATAACTATCTTAGACTCCACAGGTGAACACGAAGATGTTCAATTCCTTGTTTATGATGACATATGTTACATTCGCCAGTGGGATCAAGACGGAAATGCTTTCGCTTTGATTGAAATGTCACCAGAACAATTTAATGAAATGAATGCGGCAATGCATCTACCAGAAGGTGCTTATTTAATGGGAACAGACGATGATTGATATTTACGGAACTGCAACTTGTTCATTCTGCCTTAGGGCTAAGAAATTATGTGAACGCATGGGGCTTGAATACGAATACAAAGATATTGGGTACGAAAAGTATAAGAGCGAACTTGACGGTTTGCTTACAGAAGGATATAAAACTGTACCACAAATCTTCCGATATAAAACTCATATTGGTGGGTATAACGAATTTGCATCTGAGCTTGAGAACACCTCTGGTGGATTTGGCGACGGAAAACTCTAAAGGAGATATATTATGAAAGTTACTATGGTTGACCCACCCAGTGGATGGAAGTATGGATTCCCAAAGGCACTACCCAACCCCCTACCTCAACCTTGGAGTCTTACTCTTTGGTTGATTTCAGAGGGATACCCAGAAATCGAACTAGCAAGTCATGGAGATTTCTTTCCATACGTTAGACAGTGGGAAGTTGAAGGTAGTTGGGTTGTTGGGCGTGGACATGACTGATATCCCAAAAACAGTAACTCGTGTCGAAGTTATCGACAACAGAGGTCGTTCCTATGGCAAACATAATGTCAACAACGTGTCTTTGTCATTACAAGACGATGATCGTACACTCAAAATATTCGTAGAATACGAAGATGAAGAGGAGATTTCAATTGACTGAGTTATGGACATTAGTATTCATAAATCTCATGTTTAATGGAGAATACCACGAACCCACAGTAGAAGGTCATTGGACTTATGATACTATGCTAGAGTGCTTTGAAGCACGATCTGTACTTGGGTTTAAGTTTAGTGGTGTAATGGGTTCCTTTCCTAAAGGAACTCAAGCAATCTGCATTCCAAGGGTTGTCGAACCAACATAAATAACTTCATATAGCATGGAGATATATTATGTGGTACTACAAAGGTGAAGAATTCACGTCTGAGATGATTGGGGAATACATTGGCTTTGTGTATCTCATCACAGACAAATCTAATGGTATGAAGTACGTTGGAAAGAAACTACTTAAATCTGTTCGTAAGCTACCACCCCTAAAAGGATACAAGCGCAAGCGTACCGTCATAAAAGAATCAGATTGGAAAACCTATTATGGTTCATCTGATGCTGTGAAAGAGATGCTTGAAGAAAAAGGTGCTGATAACTTCCACAGAGAGATACTAACTTTGTGTATGAAGAAAGGCGAACTTGGCTACCTTGAAGCTAAGTACCAGTTTGAGCATGACGTATTACTGCGTGATGACTATTACAACGGAATTATAAACTGTAAAATTCATCGTAGTCACGTAAAAGACTTGACATTTCTGGTAGAGTAGTGTATTCTATTAGAAATCGTAGGAGTCGTGGTAACATGAAAATTCAAAGAAAAAGTGCGTACAGCGGAAAAGTTCGTTCTAAAGATATACCAGTAGACCCACAAGACTGGGCTTTATATGAAACAGGAATGGTTTGTATTAGCGAAGCCATGCCATATCTATCAGATGCAGATCGTGAGTTTATCTTATCTGGCATAGTAGAGGGTGAATGGGAAGAAGCATTTAAAGCAGAAAGTGATACAGCATGATTATATTATTTAACGGACCACCAGCATCTGGTAAAGATTGTGCCGCCGATTTTTTTAAAGCTAGGGGATATAAGCATCTATCCTTCAAGTACCAACTATTTAGAGAAACCTTTAAATATTTTGATGTGTCTGAAGATTGGTTTATGGAAGATTACGACAATCGTGATGTAAAAGAGCGTCCATCAGCTTATCTTGGTGGCATGTCACGTCGTGAAGCTATGATCCACGTCAGTGAAAATTTCATCAAACCAAAACGTGGGTTAGACTATTTTGGTAAAATGGTGGCAGAAGAGATAGACCCCAAAAAAGATTATGTTATATCTGATGGTGGGTTTTCTCATGAACTGTTCCCTATCATGGATAAAGTTGGTACTGATAATTTCGTTCTTGTACAACTTGTGCGTGAGGGATGTGATTACTCTATAGACAGTCGTAGATACTTTAATGGTAACGTAGTGAAAGAGCATGTTATTTCATCACGAACTGAAATTAACACTAAATACATATTAGACCATAAGTTTGATGTTGACACATACAGAATACACAACAATGGTAGTGTAGAAGACCTACACAACGTACTTGCACACACTTGGAAAGATATACGAAAAGGAATACAATGTCGTCTTCAAAGAAAGAACGTAGAGCAGAATCAAAGCCAAGAAGCGAATCAATATTTTATGAAAACCCATACGATGTAGAAACATTTTTTGAAGGACTGGAAATAGCGGCACAGAACAACAAAGAGCTACATTACGTAGATCGGTTTATTGCCAATCTAAGGCTAGACCCATTACAGGATACGGCAGACGTAGTTTTTAAGGTTCTGAACAAAGACTTGCAATTGGTCAAGTTTGAGCCTAAATAAATGACTAAGCAAACTAAGGAATATATATCATGGAAACAATTACACAAGCATACAAAGATGGTATCGTCGCCAATCTAAAAGAACAAAGATGCGAAGTAACTTTCACCAAGAAAAATGGTGAAGTTCGAGTAATGCAATGTACACTTATGGAAAGTGTGTTGCCAAAAGCTTCCAAAGACGAACCCCTAACACAGAAAAAAGTTCGTGCCGTGAGTGAAGAGGTTTGCGTGGTGTACGACACTAATGCCCCAGGGTGGCGTTCTTTTCGTTGGGATTCTGTAACAGATTTTAAAATTTTATAATTCGGAGAATTAATAATGAGCATGATTCATAAAGGACATATTGTCGAAAGCGAACAATCTAAGAACGCTAATGGTGGCACAGAAATGATGCGTAAGCGCCTATTGGACAACGTGGACTTTGATTTATTGGGTGACGTGGCTATCCACTTCTCACGACCAAGACAAATTCCAACAGATGTAAATAAGAATATTCTATACTGCCATGATTTGGCACAAGACCCAGAGAATACAATCTTGCGCAATGGCGAGTGGAAACAGTTTGATCATTTTGTATTCGTTTCTCAGTGGCAACGTGACCAGTACATTGCGATGTATGGCATCCCACACTCAAAGTGTTCTGTCATCCACAACGCCGTAGAAACGACGTTTGAGCCACGTGACAAACCTACAGACAAAATTAGATTTATCTATCATACTACGCCTCACAGGGGCTTAGAATTGCTCTACCCAGTGTTTGACGCACTGACTAAGGTACATGACAACATTCACCTAGACGTTTTCTCTTCTTTTTCTATCTACGGATGGGAACAGCGTGATGAACCATACCGTGAATTGTTTATGAAATTGACAGATCACCCTAACATTACATACCATGGCGCACAACCTAATGAAGTAGTTATCCAAGCATTGAAAGACAGTCACATCTTCTTGTATCCAAATATTTGGCAAGAAACATCGTGTATTGCAATGATCGAAGCTATCCGCTCTGGTGTGCTTTGCGTTCACCCAAATCTAGGTGCTTTGGGCGAGACAAGTGCTAATGCAACTATTCAGTACAATTATAATGAGGATCAGACTGCGCATGCTAACATTGCTTATGCGTATGCCAAGCAAGTTCTTGATATTCAAAAGGATGATCCTAAGTTTATCAGTTCGATGACTAACCACGACAGATCGAATTTGTACCCTCACAGTATTGAAATTTTTAAAAGCAATTGGACTAAACTTTTGCTAGAACTGAGAGCTAATGGCTGATATTATAGAATTCCCAAAGCAGAAAAGGTTTGGGACACCACCCCAGAATGAAGACGAACTTGAAGAACAAGTAACAGACTTCAGATATGGGTTGGCTGATCAAGTTTCTGAATTGATATGGCAATCCGTATTAACTGAACTTATTAGGAGTGGTTGTGATTTTGGTGACGATCCATCAGAATACTTCCCATCTATAGTTCTTGTTTTGGAAACAATAAAATCACTGCATCTACTGAGTCAAGGTTTGCACCATCCTCTGCAAGACTTTGCGAATGATGCCATAGACTTAGATGAGTATCATGAAGAAGTAGATAAAATACTTGACAATGAGGAAGATATAGACTAAAATAGTCTATAATGTAACAAAGAGAAATATAATGGCAATATTAATGGATTTTAATCAGGTTATCCTTGCATCGCTTTTTTCGAGCATAGGTAACCATACAAACATAGACATTGATGAGAACATCATTCGTCATATGTTCTTGAATTCAGTACGGACAAATCGAAAGAAGTTCCATGAAGAATATGGTGAGATAATCATCTGTGCTGACGGTAAAAACACATGGAGACGCGAAGCGTACCCTTACTATAAGGCAAACCGTAAGAAAACACGAGACAAGTCTGATCTTGACTGGAATAACGTATTCAATATTATGAACGTCATCCGTGATGAGATGAAAGAGTTCTTTCCGTATAAAGTAATTCATATTGATCACTGTGAAGCAGATGACATTATCGGTACTATTATACACAAAGAAGGCACTGACTTGAATGTTGGTGCAGAGAAATACCTTGTTCTTTCTGCCGACAAAGACTTCATTCAACTACAAACTTATGCGAATGTTGATCAATTTGATCCTATCCGTAAACGTTGGTTGACTGATACTAACCCAACGCAGTTCCTTGAAGAACACATTCTGAAAGGTGATGCTGGCGATGGCGTACCGAATATCCTATCGGCTGACAATTGTTTGGCTGTTGGGGAACGACAGAAGCCTATGACGCAGAAGCGTATGGCTTTGTATAGAGGCACTAGTGAGAATATGGATGAGGAAACTATTGCAAGATACAATCGCAACAAAAAGATGATTGACTTGAAAGAAGTACCTCAGAACTACCAAGATATGATCATTGCTGAATATACACAAGAAAAAATGGTTGGACGTGAGCATCTGTTCAACTTCTTCATCACTAAGAAACTAAAGAACTTGGTTTCAGACATACAGGATTTTTAATAATGGCAGTAAGACGATCTATTTCAGAAATCGTAAATCACGTACAAACACTTGGCTCTAAGAGTGACAAGATTGCTTGGTTGCGTGAAAATGACAGCCAACCGTTGCGAGTTGTGCTAAAGAATATATATGATGTAGGGGTAAAGTTTTTAGTACCAGATACACCCCCACCTTGGAAATATAATGAGTATGAAGATGAGGCTAAAGCGCTCTTATTTCAAGAAGCACGTAGACTTCGTATTTTCGTAGAAGGTGGTGGATATGACAGTTTGAAACCGATTAAACGCGAACAGTTGTTTATCAGTTTACTAGAAGATATTGATAATGATGATGCTGACTTGTTGGCAAACCATATGATCTCGCACAAGTCCGTCAAAGGTCTTACAAAGA
>Ga0206129_10005552_pt1 | contig 13244 bp, 9 predicted proteins | sample Helgoland_Spring_8_FD_148616 | JGI IMG/M metagenome (GOLD analysis project Ga0206129, IMG submission 148616) | Pelagic subsurface seawater microbial communities from Kabeltonne, Helgoland, North Sea - Helgoland_Spring_Bloom_20160502_2 | ecosystem: Environmental > Aquatic > Marine > Epipelagic ...
CCAATCTATTCCAGTAAAGAGGGTAAATGGATGCAAATATCATATTAGCGACTTTTTCATTTTTTTCGGCTGTAACTTTCATTTTTATATGATTTTGAATCGATTTGTGGTAACGGTTTGGCTAAACTGCGTTTTAATGGAGTTTAGGTTTTGTTGTGCATAGTTGATTTAGTAACTAAATAATTTCCTATTATTAAAGCATCCAATCCAAGGTTCATAAATGTTTGTATAGCTTGTTCAGGGTTGCATATAATTGGTTGATCTTTACCATTGAAAGACGTATTTAATAGTACTGGGTGTCCTGATTTTTGACTGAATTTATTGAGAAGACTATGGAATATTGGATTTGTTTCTGGACAAACAGTTTGAATACGACAGGTTTCGAAGTGATTAATTGCTCTGAGGTCTTGGGCTTTCCCTCCTTTGATTTTAACAACGAATTGCATAAAGGGTGATTCCTGAGAAATATCAAAGTATTCAGAAGCGCACTCTTTGGGGATAGAGGCTGCAAATGGGCGGTACTTTTCACGATTCTTTATTGAAATATTCAACGTGTCTTTCATCCCCTGATTAATTGGAGAGGCAAGAATACTTCGATTGCCAAGCGCACGTGCTCCGTATTCCATTCTTCCTTGAAACCATGCAACAACTTTATTTGACGCCAGTAAATTGGCTGCTTCTTCCACGATGTCATCCGACTTGTTAAATATAATTTGATCCTCAAACTTTTTCAGCTCATTCAAATATGAGGCACCTGTATATTCTGTTCCTGAGAAACCAAGAACTATTGGCTTGATGTCTATTTTTTCTTGATTGATTTGAGATGAATAATACAAAGCTGCACCAAGAGAAATTCCATTGTCTCCCGGGACAGGTGGTATGAATACTTTTTCGAAAAGATTGCTATCAAGTATTCTACCATTCGCCATGCTGTTTTGGAAGACCCCACCACTGAGGCATAAGTTCTTGCAGCTAGTTTTTTCCTTGAGCCTAATGACCATTTTTAAAAGTTGAACTTCCAAAGCACTTTGAATTGACGCAGCAACATTAAAATGAATGGATGTCAACTTCTCTGTTGGTTTCCGTTGTTGGATTCCGAAGTGTTGTTCAAGCTTTTTGATGCAATAAGGAAGATTTAAAATTGACTCAGTAAACTTGGTCGAAAAACCTTCATCCGTATCTATAAGCAACGATTGTACTTTGTCCAAGTACTCATTTGGATTACCGTATGCCGCCATTCCCATAACCTTGTATTCATCATATCCACATCTGTATCCTAGAAATTCAGTGAAAATCCCATAAAGAATTCCGATCGAATTAGGTGATTTGATCGCGCTGAACTGTTTTATTGTCCCATTTTTCCATTCTCCAGACATAGCGGATAGGAATCCTCCTGATCCATCTATGGATAAAAAAGCTGCTTCCTTGAATGTGGAGGAGAGAAAACTGCTAGCTACATGTGCTATGTGATGATCCACATTAGCTATTTTAGCATTCGTCTTCTTATGGAAAAGGCGTTCCATTTCTTTAACAGCCTTTTTCGAAGACATTGCATCGTTTAGTACGCTTATTCCTGCATAAGCTGTCTTTGGTAAATATTTTATGGGTGTTCTTATAAGGTGGTTAAATCCGGTCAGTAATAGCTCTAATTTTTTACTAGACCAAGGAAAGACAAAGCAGTCAATGTCCTCCCATTTTAGATTACAAAAGGCTAGTCCCTCGGAGAGAGCATTGTAGGGAATTGCTGCTGTATGTTTGTCAAGATTGAACCTCTCTTCTTCTGCCGCAAACGCTAATTTCCCATCAACTAAAATGCTTACTGAACTATCATGTCCAACAAATCGGATTTTGTATTTATCAATATAATATTGGCTATTGAGAGCCCCAGAAAATCCTACGATAACCATATTACACTATAGATTTTCGATTTACAACAATCTCTGAACCATCGAACAAATGAACCGAATCGGGCTGAAGAAAGCTGAGTTGTTTGAATTCTTCACCGAAAACCTTTTCGAAATCAAATGAAATATCGTAATCAAGAACTCTGTGAGTTCGCCATTCAGGATGTTCAATTTTATATACTGTGGCGGAGTTAGAGTTTACTTGAGACGTTCCCCAGAAATGTTTCGAGAAGAAATGTTCATTAGAATTTAAGTCTATTGTTTGAGTGTCAATGCTGCTTATAATTTTAATGTTATGCCACTGGTTTTTCTTGAGACCGTAGGAGGTCAGTAGCTCTGTTCCATTATTCTGCCAAAAGTGTTTCATTTTAGCGGTTTCATAATTTTCTTTATACATAGTTCTTGCTACGAAAGTAAGAGCTCTTTTTGGGAAGTACAATTTTGTAAATGCCACTTCCGATCTCCACTTTCCTCTTGAAATCTCTCGTTTCACATAAAATCTTAAGTTAACTTCTTCGAATATTTGATGAAATGGAATCCGCAAATTCAAAAGTCGTGTTTCGCAATACCTAAAAGCAACAAGGCTAATAAAGTATTTACCGTTATGAGATTCTAACTCGGTGCCTTTTGGCAGATGCTCATGAAGTATTGAAGGGTCTATGATGTAATTGGCAGAAGCTAATCTTAACCAGTTTGCTTTCAAGAAAATCTTACTCTGTTTGCTTCTTCCCACTTAATTTTGTTTGTTCTAAATTATGTACAACGGTTAGTATAAAATGCGTTTTAATGCATTTTATACAGTGTTGTACAACGTTTTTAAATTATTTTTCTCTGCCCATTCAGTCCAAGAACCGTCATAAACAAATTCACTTTTTTTGAATGCTAGTTCACTTGCAAGTAAAACAATACAAGCAGTCAAGCCTGATCCACAACTGAAAACTAGCTTGTCGTTAATATCACATTTGTTGTCAAATATATTTTTCAATTCTTGTTTTGATTTAAACCTGCCGTCAGACAAAACATCATAAAATGGAATATTTATAGAGCCTTTTATATGACCACTTTTTAATTCCTTTCTTGGCTCTTGCTCAGTTCCATTGTATCGACCCTCTGAGCGGGCATCAATAATGGTAAAGCATTGTTCTTGAATATTTCTTTTGATGTCAGCATATTTGACAATGTAATTATCTCTTAGATAAGCTTCAAAATCACCATTTTCATAAGTTTTATGAGTTCTTATTTCGGTTGGTAGTCCCTTTTTTATCCATTCTTTTAAACCACCGTCCAAAACAGATACTTTATCGTGCCCCATTGTCTTAAACATCCACCACACTCTGGGACTTGAATACATTCCAAGATTATCAAAAATTACAATCACAGAAGATTGGCTAATTCCAAGTTTTCGACATTCTAGTTCAAATTGTCCTTTAGATGGCATTGTATTAGGTAAAGGACTATTTCTATCAGAAAAATTAGCTTTTAGATCGAAATATCTAGCTGTGGGAATTGTTAAGTCTTTGAATTCAGAATTTTTCCCATCAACCGTATTACTCAAACTTGAATCCAATAGTATCAAGTCTTTTTTATGTAAATTTTCTTTAAGCCAATCTATTGAAACTAATTCATTCATCTTCTTCAATGTTGTACAACGTGTGGATAAACACAATTGTCTTTATATACATAATGTTTATTCTTACAAATTTAGTGGAATTTTATCGAATAAAAGTGATTCGAGCAACGAGCTGATTAATTATTTATTCAACCATATCTCTTTCTAGTTTCCCAAAATTATCTTTGGGATTGAGCCAGGGATTTTTTTCTGAAATAACATGCTTTTTCTTCTCCTTTTTTCCTGTTGCCAGAGGAACTCGTATAATTTTATTTAATATGAGATTTTTAAGATATCGTATTACTTATTATATTTTTTATTTATCATAAATTTATTTTAAAGAATAATGCCTTGGAGGACAAGGGAGTATTATCGAACTATTTCGAGGAGGATTTGAGTCAAATGAATCGTTTTAACTAGACGTTGTATATCTTTGTAATATGAAGGAACCTAACATTCAAACTATCTACCAAAAAAATTGATTTGTCCCGGTCACCACAACTAAAGGGATTGTAGCTTCAAAAAGTATATCTTTTGTGACTGTAGTTGGATTTATAGGCTTTTTGTTAGGTTCAATAATTATTGGTTACATATCAGATAGTTTCACACTTAAAATGAGCTTTGTATTTTTATTAAGTATAACATTAATTGCCATATTAATTTCTATGTTTAAATTAAGGGTAAAGTAGAACATATTATGTATGAAATATGAAAAGACTAGAATTTACAAAGAATATCGCATTAGCTTCAGGAGTTTTAAGTACTAGTTCATTATTAATGGGCTGGGGAGATTATTGGTTAGGAGGCGTTTGGGGACCAACAAGTTATATGGTTTTGAGAGGACTCACGGCATATGGAAAAGATGACTTGGTGAAGTCTATTGCGAAAAAAACCTGTAAGAATGTAGCGACCGTTTTTGAGACAACAGGGACATTCTGGGAAAACTATACGCCAGATTTGGTGTCTTATGGTATGCCAGTAAAAAAATATTTTTGTGGTTGGACTGCACTTTTTCCAATTGCTATGTATAATAAACGTATAAAGGAGACATAATTAATGTTCAACAGAAAAGAACAGATTAAGCAACTAAAGACGACTTCAAAATTTGATATTGTTGTAATAGGTGGTGGTGCTAGTGGATTGGGAATAGCGGTAGATGCAGCGTCAAGAGGATTTAAAGTAGCATTGTTTGAAGCCCATGACTTTGCGAAGGGTACTTCTAGTAGAAGTACAAAGTTAGTTCACGGTGGCGTGCGCTATCTCGCGCAAGGAAATATAAAATTAGTTATTGAAGCATTACGTGAAAGAGGACTACTGGAGAAAAATGCCAATCACTTGTTTAAACGTCAGACCTTTCTTATACCAAGTTATAAATGGTGGTTTAAATATTATTACGGTTTTGGTTTAACCATTTATGATTGGTTGTCTGCTAGACTTTCATTGGGTGGTTCTAGAATTATATCAGCTAAAAAAGCTAGTCAAAAAATTAAGAATCTTATTCCTAAAGGTCTGAATGGTGCTGTGACCTATTTAGATGGTCAATTTGATGATGCTAGGCTTGCACTTAACCTAGCACAAACAGCAATTGAGCAAGGTGCTGTAGCTTTAAATCATTTTAGAGTTAGTGATATTTTAAAAGACCATAATAATAAGGTTTCAGGTGTTACTGTTTTAGACACAGAAACTGATGAGGAATTAAATATTTATGCTGATGTCGTAATCAATGCAACAGGTGTGTTTGCTAATAAGATTTTAAAACTAGCAGGTAGAAAAAAGAAGAGTCTCAAGATTGTGCCCAGCCAAGGTATTCACTTAGTATTGGATAGATCTTTTTTAGAGGGTGAAACGGCATTGATGGTTCCTAAAACCAGTGATGGTCGTGTGTTATTTGCAATTCCATGGCATAATAAAGCAGTATTAGGTACTACGGATACACCAATTAAGAAACCTAGCTATGAGCCTAAACCCCTGAAGGAAGAAATAGATTTTATACTTGAAACAGCGTCTCAATATTTTACGAAAGCGCCAACAAGAAATGATATAAAATCAGTTTTTGCAGGTTTAAGGCCGTTAGTTGCACCAGAAGGTGATAAAAGTAATACGAAAGAGATTTCTAGAGGTCATAAAATCATCCATTCAGAGAGTGGTTTAATTACAATAGTTGGTGGTAAGTGGACTACATACAGAGAAATGAGTAAAGATGTAATTAATGATGCAATTGAAAACCATAATTTAAAAAGGAGTCCATCCAAGACGAAATCACTTTCAATTCATGGTAATATTTCTACCAATGAAAAGTTAGGATTAAATGGAGTACTTTGGGTATATGGTAGTGATGCAAAACAATTAATGAAGCTTACTGAAACTGATGCAAGCTACAAGAATAAATTACATCATAATTATGAATACACTGTAGGTCAAGTTATTTGGTCAGCTAGATATGAAATGGCCAGAACTGTTGAAGATGTCTTGGCAAGACGATTTAGGTTGTTATTCTTAGATGCGCAGGTATCAATTGATATTGCGGAAAAAGTTGCCAATATACTTCAGAAAGAATTGAATAAAACTGAAGATTGGAAACAAAACCAAATTGAAGAATTTACAACTCTTGCAAAGGGTTATTTAATTTAAGAGAATATGTCGAACAAAATCATTTTAGCATTAGACCAAGGTACAACATCGAGCAGAACTATTGCATATAATTCTGAAGGTAAGCCTACAGCAACTGCACAACAAGATTTTGAACAGCTATTTCCAAAAAATGGTTGGGTTGAACATGATCCCGAAGCGATATGGCAATCACAGCTCAATACTATAAATAAAGTATTTTCAAAAGGTATATCCGCGAATGATGTTGCAGGAGTGGGTATCACTAACCAAAGAGAAACTACGATTGTTTGGCATAAGGATACAGGCGAGCCCGTATATAATGCAATAGTATGGCAGGATAGAAGAACGGCCTCCTATTGTGATGAGCTCAAATCTACTGGTCAAGAAGAATTGATTCAAGAAAAAACAGGATTGATAATTGATGCTTATTTTTCTGCGACCAAGTTAAGATGGATTTTGCACAATATCTCGGATGCAATGGATCTTGCAAAGAATGGGAAGCTGTGTTTTGGTACTGTTGATACTTGGTTGATATATAAATTGACTAAAGGCAAAGTATTTGTTACTGATGTTAGTAATGCTTCGAGGACAATGTTATTTAATATCCATACCCTGAAATGGGATACTGAACTTCTCGATTTGTTTGACATTCCAAAAGCTATTTTACCAGAGGTAAAGTCTTCTTCAGAAGTTTATGGACATACAGAATTATTTGACTATAAAATCCCGATATGCGGTATTGCTGGTGATCAACAAGCTGCATTATTTGGACAGCTCTGTACAAAGAAAGGAATGGTTAAAAACACCTATGGTACAGGTTGCTTTCTGTTAATGAATACTGGAAACAAACCTGTTAAATCACAAAACAATCTTTTAACTACGATTGCTTGGCAAATTAATGGCAAGACACAATATGCTTTGGAAGGAAGTGTATTTGTAGGTGGAGCAGCTGTGCAATGGTTGCGAGATGGTATTAATCTCATTGATGATGCAAGTGAAATTGAAACTTTGGCTAGTTCTGTACCAGATAGTGATAATGTTGTGGTTGTTCCCGCTTTCACAGGTTTAGGAGCACCATATTGGGATCCTTATGCCCGAGGTAGTATCATGGGAATTTCTAGAGGAACCACTAAAGGTCATATTGCTAGAGCAACATTAGAAGGAATTGCACTTCAAGTTTACGATATTGTAAAAGCTATGGAAAATGACTCGAATATGCACATTACAGAATTGCGAGTTGATGGTGGTGCAACTACAAATAATTTGTTGTTACAAATACAATCGGATATTTTTGATTGTGATGTTGTAAGACCTACCAATTTAGAGACAACAGCATTAGGTGCAGCATATTTAGCCGGATTGGCTGTTGGTGTGTTTAAGAGTAAAGGCGCACTCAGCGAATACTGGGAAAAAGACAAAACCTTTAAACCTCAAGCAAATAAGGAAGGCCAATTAAAGCTCATTAAACTTTGGCACAAAGCTGTAAAACGAAGTAAGGATTGGTTAACTGATAATTAATACTTAAAATCTGATATGTTACATCAGATTATTTAAATTGAGAATTCACTTTTTATAATTTTAATCGACACAATTCTGTATTTTTTAAGCCTTCTGATAATTGTTTAAATGTCTCTAATCTTAAAGAGACTAAATTCTATTCTATTTTTAAGTTCTTTTTTATCTAAACGGATGTTGTTTCCATTTAGCATACTATAAACTGCACCCGGAAATGGTAACGGTGTATAATGTCAGCAAAAAGTGAACTAATTATCACTTTAATATGAGAGCTAGATTAAATAGCGCCGAAGTTGTGCCTCCCATGGTCTTAGATTATTAGAAGAGTGATTGCTGTTATAATTTGAAATAACTAAATGTGATTCTTTAATATCTGTATCAATGTGTTCTGTCGTTTGAGTTTCATCGCTAAAATTTAAGAGAACGATATAAGAATCTGAATTACCCCAACGTTTGTATACAAACAGATTCTCATCTGCTTCATTTAGGCAAAGATATTCGCCATATACTAGCACATTATTAATCTTTCTAATTGCAATCATTTTTCTGTAAAAATTCAATATAGAATTAGGGTCATTTTCTTGATTTGCAACATTTATTTTTTCATAATTTGGATTAACCCTTAACCAAGGATTAGCGCCTGAAAATCCGGCATTTATTTTATTGTTCCATTGCATTGGTGTTCTAGCATTATCTCGGCTTTGCCTATGAACAAGTTTTAAAAATTCATCCATGTTTTCGCCTCTTTTAATGGCGTCGTTCCAACTACCCAAAGTTTCAACATCATTATAGTAGTCTATAGATGGATAAGCAACGTTTGTCATACCTATTTCATCACCTTGATAGATGTATGTTGTGCCTCGCATGGTAAGTAATAGCATGGCAAGTAATTTTGCCGAATTAGAATGATGTTCAATATCATCATTCCCAAACCGAGAAACCATTCGAGAAAAATCATGATTTCCTAAAAAGATACTTCCCCATCCTTTTTCCTTAAGTTTTTTGTCCCAATCATTAAATACTTTTTTAAACTTTGGAAGAGGTATATCAATTGGGTCGTATTTACCACCTGCACCATTATCAATAAACATATGGTCAAAATGAAAAATCATGTTGAGCTCATCTCTATCTTCATGTACGTAATCTAAACCATTACTTAAATTAATTCCAGGGCCTTCGCCAACAGTCATAATATCATATTTTGACAATACTTTTTTGTTGAGTTCATTGAGGTATTCATGAATACGTGGGCCATTAGCATAGTAGTTTTTTATGGTTCTACCGTAGTCTTTTGGATATTCGGTATCTGGGAAATCAAGTTGTTTAGATATAAGCGATATCACATCCATCCTAAAACCATCTACTCCTTTTTTACACCAGAATTCTACAATATCATGTATTTCTTCTCTTACCTTAGGATTTTCCCAATTTAAATCGGGCTGTTTTTTGGTAAATAGATGTAAGAAGTATTCCTCTGTAATATCATCCTTTAACCAAGCAGATCCACTAAAAAATGAAACCCAATTATTTGGTTCTTTATCGTTTTTAGCCGGTTTCCAAAAGTAATAATCGCGATAGGGATTGTCTTTTGATTTTCTAGATTCTTTAAACCATTCATGTTCGTCTGAACTGTGATTAAGAACCAGGTCCATGACCAGTTTTAGACCTCGGTCATGCATACATTCTAATAATTTATCAAAAGCATCTGATCCACCGAAATCCTCTGATATAGCTCTGTAATTTGAAATATCATAACCATTATCGTCATTAGGTGATTTGTAAACAGGACATAGCCAAATAATATCTACTCCAAGTGATTTTATGTAATCCAATTTTTCGATGATACCGTGAATATCACCAATACCATTTTCTGAAGTATCCTTGTAAGATCGTGGGTAAATTTGATAGACGATACCTTCCTTCCACCAAGATGTTTTCATAAATAAATACTTAAAATGGACATTTTAAAATATCACGTAAGTGGCTAAAACTAGTATAACAATAAACAATCCTACCGGTAATGTATATTTCCAAGGTGTTGTGTCAATAATTTCTGTCACTTGAGGAATATAAATTTCTTCATCTTTTTTAGGCTTTACAAGTCTAAAAATTAACATAATGAGCATATTAATAACAAATAATATTCCCATAACATGTAAGAAATGCGGATAAGCTTTAGCTTTTATAATTGCTATTTCATTAGTGTTAGAAATACCATTAGCTGTGGCTTCTGAAACTGCGGCTTCAATGGTATTAGGTCCTAAATAAAGCAAACTAAATAAGTACATTAAAACACCAGCAATTAGTACGGTTTTTGCACCGGTTGCAGGCACTCTTTTAGAAATAATTCCGGTTAAAACTACTGCCAAAATAGGGACACTTAAACTTCCTAAAGCTTGTTGTATATAACTAAATAGGCCATCAGGTGCATTAGCTATAAATGGTGCAATACTCATGCTTATTAATGCGAGAATTAGACCGGCAATTTTTCCAGCTTTAACTGATTGTTTTTCTGTTGAATTCTTATTAAAATTTTGTTTGTATAAATCAGAACCAAAAAGTGTTGCACTACTATTTAGTAAACTGTTAAATGAACTTAATACTGCGCCAAATAATACTGCAGCAAAGAAGCCAATAAATGCTGTTGGTAAAACTTTTTTAACTAATGCAGGATATGCTTGATCTGTATTTTCTAGATTTCCTTCAAAAACGTGCCATGCAATTATTCCCGGCAATACAACAATTACAGGAATTAAAAATTTTACAAATGCTGCAGCTATCATCCCTTTTTGTCCTTCTGCTAAATTCTTAGCACCAAATACACGTTGTAATATAGATTGGTTAGTTCCCCAATAATAAATTTGTGCTATCATCATACCAGTGAAAATTGTTCCAAAGGGAATTGACGAAGTCACATCACCTACGGCATTAAATTTTTCAGGATTGCTATTCCATAGTGTATTAAGACCATCCATTACACTACCGTTACCAATAACACTCAATCCAAAGAAGGGTATTAGAAGTCCACCTATCATTAATCCTACAGCGTTTATTAAATCTGAGACTGCAACCGCTTTTAATCCACCAAAGATGGCATAAATAATTCCTATGATACCAATGCTCCAAACGCATAGCCAAATAACTGCAGACTGCGACATACCAAATAACTCAGGCAAGTCAAACATGGTGCTAAACGCTAAAGATCCGGAATATAAAATTGTAGGTAATAAAACAATTCCAAATGCAATTAAAAATAAGACAGCCATTATAGCTCTTGTTCCCTGATCAAAACGCCCTTCAATGAATTCCGGAATCGTAGTAATACCAGAACTCATGTATTTCGGTAATAGAAAAATAGCAGTAGCAATAATCGCAATTGCTGCTAGTGTTTCCCATGCCATGACTAAAATTCCTTCAGAGAAAGCTTGTCCATTAAGTCCAACGATTTGTTCAGCAGAGAGATTAGTGAGTAAAAGAGAACCTGCAATAGTTAATGCACCAAGACTTCTTCCACCAAGGTAAAATCCGTCAGCTGAGGTTTCATCTGTTTTTCGTGTTGCATACCATGCAATTACAGCAACAAGTACTGTGAATCCAACAAAGGAGATAATTGAGAGCATTTATATATAAGTTAGTTAGTATGTGTGTAGTTAAATAAAAATGAATTTTTCGCTCAAAATTTAAGAGATATTACTGCTAATTTAGTTAAAAATTTTGATACTAACTCTATTGCGTAATCTACATTTACTCCCCCTTGTTCAGCAGCGAGGAAATTCCGAAAGTAATTTTAGAAGCAATGAACTATACACGTTGTTGTAGGTAGTTTTTATTCATTTGAATTAATAATTCTTCCATTGATTCATTTAAATCAAATTCGTTTTCATATTCCACACTATAAGTCGAACTTCCAGAAGCAGTAGTTGAATACTCAGCGTTTTTTTTTCGCAAGTAAATAATTGGGATTTTTTTAGCAAAAGCATAACCGATTTCAATTCCAACACCAATTGATTTTGTCGTTAATTCAGCAATTAGGAAATCAGAATCATTAATTTCATTAAATGCTGTTTACATCATTTCTTTTTCTTGATTTGCTCTAAAATTATACCTGTCCACAAAAACGAGTAATTCAATATTACTTTTTTCAAATAGCTTTTTCAAACTCTCTACTTCGATGTCGAATAGTTTTCTATTTAAATAACTTATGGCTAAATATCCTTTTTTTCATAGAGATTTCCAAATTACCTACAACGGTCTCGGCTATGAGTAGTTACGTGGGTTAGCACTTAACCTTGCAAGTACGGACCAAACTGAAAATCCGCGAGGATTTTCAGAAATAGGCGAGAACAAGCAATTACTTATAGCCATTGTTGTGCGTTCGTACTTTTATTTAGATTTATGTACTTCAAGTTCGATTTCAACCATAAATTCAGGTAATGCTAACCCCTTTACTTCAAGCCAAGAGCCAGTTGGAAATCCGTTTTTATAAATTTCAGCTCGATATGCTGATTTTTCCAACATTTGTGCCATATCAGTTGTAAAAATGTCTTCTTTTACAACATCGTCAAATGTGCAACCAAAATGTTTTAATATTTTTTCCAAATCAGCATAACAGTTTTTCATCTGCTGTTCGATATCGCCAATAGCAGTTGGGTTTCCTTCATTATCCATACTCACAGCTCCAGAAACTTTAATGCTATTTCCAATTTTTACAGCGTGGGAATATCCGTAAGCTTTTTCCACTTCTGGTCTTAACAGAAAATATTCAGGTTTTTCGGATTCAACTATTAATTCTTTTTCAACTTGTTTCGTTTCTTCCTTTTGTTTTTGTTCACAACTTTTGAATACAAAAGCGAATGCAGAAAGTGTTGCGAGTAAAGTCAGTCGTTTAGTTAGTTTTTTCATATTTCTGATTATTTAGTGCCTACTTTGGTCGGTTTTCGGCTATACCATTTCTTTTTTTTAATCAATTTCGTCATTTTTGGGTATGACGCACAACGGTTTGGGTATGAGCAGTAGCTCTCCCAATAATCGTTCTTTAATTTATTTGGTTCGTTTTTTAATTCTCATTTTCCAATCGGAGAATGATCTAAGCTATTGCTTATACCCGTTGTTGTACGCTGGCATATTGTTATTCGATTGTTCTTTCTGAGAATCGATTATTAGGGACTAATTTTTTAAGCCCTCAGCTATACTGTCGTAATATTCTTGTGTAAGTACCTCTGTCCAAACAGTTGGTTGCTCACCGCCATATAAAGCCAAATACGTTACATCATTTTCCTTAGAAGAGGAATGCCAGTGCTCGATACCTTTTGGGCACCTGATTACGTCACCTTTTTTGAGAATTACGGCCTCTTTACCTCTCTCCTGATAATAGGCCTCTCCATCTACCATTATTAAAACCTGTACCGAACCATGCTTATGCCAATCCAATGTGGAGTTAGCTTTAAAGGTTGCTTTTGTGATGTTATAACCCAATTCGGCATCATCATGAATTATGGCATTCAACCAGGCTTCCCCAATGTAATGGGTATTTGGCGCCTTTGTGCCCTCAGTAAGATAGGAGGAAACGCTATAATCTGAACTTTGAGCGAATAAGTAAATAGGGG
>Ga0206129_10005553_pt1 | contig 13243 bp, 15 predicted proteins | sample Helgoland_Spring_8_FD_148616 | JGI IMG/M metagenome (GOLD analysis project Ga0206129, IMG submission 148616) | Pelagic subsurface seawater microbial communities from Kabeltonne, Helgoland, North Sea - Helgoland_Spring_Bloom_20160502_2 | ecosystem: Environmental > Aquatic > Marine > Epipelagic ...
AATTTTTTCCAGCAGAATTATTATTATTTCTACCAACAGAATTATTATTATTTCTACCAACAGAATTATTATTATTTCTACCAACAGAATTATTTGAATTTTTTCCAGCAGCATTATTATTATTTCTGTTACCTGTTACAAATTGAGAAGGACCATCACCAGGGATATAATTTACAACATCTTTAAGATTTGTTAATCCAAAACTTTTAAGTGTAGAATAATCATTTTGTAATGTTTTTGGTACCTCTCTACCTAATGGTCCTTTAGCACTAACATACATTTTTTCATCCGAATATCCTTGTAATGATTTACCATTACTATTACTATTACCTAATCCATTAACAGATCCAGCATCACACGTACCTTTCGCACAATTAGTTGGATTATTCTTATCACATCCTCTACCACAACCTATTGATGAAACTACTTTACTACCATTATTATTACCATTACCACATGATTGTCCTTCTACTAATTTACTAAACATTTTTGTGTTACAATCTATCAATACAAATCCTACTAATACAATTAAAAAAAGTAATAAATAATTTTTATTTATTTTTTTAAAAAAATTATTAAAGTTCATTTATAATATAATAAATATATTTTTTTATATTTAATTTAATAAATTAATTTAATAAATTAAATCGTCTAATTTCCAATATTCATATTTTCCATTTATAAATCTTTTTAATATAAATGGTATTTTTTTCTCTTTCAATTCTTCTAATGCTATATCATAAATATTATCATAATTTTCATAATCCTTTATTAAAGGTAAACATCCAGATTCTAATTGTTCACACCTTTTAGATAATATTTTTGTTTTCTCATATTTACTTAATATATTATTTGTTTTATTGTTTTTTAATAAATTTTTATAATTTGCATTAAATACATTAATATCTTCTATATCATCTATTATTTCTTTACTTATATCTATAGGTTCATCATCATCATCATCAGTATTTTCTTCTAAATCAGGTTCAGGTTCATCTATTATTTCTTCTTGTACATCTATAACATCTTCTTCATCCGACATTATATATTTACTATATTTATATTTTATAAAAAAAAAATTAAATTTCAAATTTATATTTATCTTTATTTATCTTTATTTATCTTTATTTATCTTTATTTATCTTTATTTATCTTTATTTATTTGTCCATTTTTGTCCACAATAATTACAACTATATATATATTTCATATTATCTTTATCATATTTAATATATACAATATCTGATTTAATATCTTCTAATATAGATTTACATAATGTATTTGGACATTTTACATTTTGACTTTGAATATGTGGTAATGTTAAATCATAATTAATAAATTTATTATTATTTATACTTTCACTTAAATCAATATTAAAATCATTATCATAAATTAAATCTTCCATATATTCTTCAGTATTTTCACATGCTTTACAGAATAAATATAATTTTTTTGTATCTTTATTTAAATATATATACATAGAATTATTACAATTATCACAAAATTTATTCTCCATATTTATATATAAATATTATTATAAATTAATTATTAAGTATTTTCAAATTTATTTTATTTAAGAAAATAGAAAATAATGACATTAATTCATCAAAATCTATTAAATATTTAATACAATATATAGAAATTATAATTTTTTTCTTTTTTATATCTTTATATTTTAAAATATTATTATAAATATTCATATAATTATCATTAAAACTTTTTATAATAATATCTTTAAAAATCATAAAATCAGATGGTGTATCAAAATAATTTTTAATTAATAATGTATTAATATTTTCAAAAAATATTACATCATTATAATTATTTATTAATTCTAATTGATATTTATTATTTCTATTAAATCCAGGTTCATTTAATAATGGATCACTATCTAATAATGATTGTAATGATAATAATACAGTAGAAATATCCATTACTGTTGTCCATTTAGGACCACTCCATGTTCCTAATATAGATAAACATACTTTACCATATCCTGATTTATGTCCTTTAACATACATATTTGGATGAATTCTTACATTAGATCTTGATACATATGCTACATCTGGTGGTGAATAAGGATAATTTTTAGGAAAATTAATATAATAAAAAAAATATCCACCCTCATATAAACTTCCTTTAGGACCTATTATTAATGCCTTTGCTTTTAACATATTCTCTTCATCAAACTCTATATATATCCCTAATTTATTTAATTCATTATGTTCTATTGATTTTATATCTTTATTAATAATTCTTTTTATCGATTTACTCATTAATTAATTATATTATAATTATTGTATTATACTTAAATATAATTAAATTTGATTATATACAATTCTATTTATAAATATAATAAAAATATAATTATAAAAAATATATATAAAAATAAATTTGATAAATAAATATATTTGGATATTTATATTAAAAAAAAATGTATAGTAATATTATTGATTTTCTTAAAGATAAAAGAAGAATTGATAATGGTTCAATGACACACGCTATTCATCATGGTGAACCGTCTTTAAGAGGTTCTTATAATGTTAATATATCTGACATACCTAAATTATATGATCTTATAGCAGAAATTAAATCAAATAATGGTAAATTATCAGTTTTAGAAAGAGTAGGAGATATTTGTCCATTAATTATAGATTTAGATTTTAAATATTCTAATGATATTGAATATAGACAATATACTCCTACTACATTAGAAAAACTATCAATATATATATTTAAAAAAATTAAAGAATTTTATACTATTAATGATGATAATCAATCACATATATGGATTATGGAAAAAGAAAATATTTTACCTTGTGATAAAGATGGATATGTAAAAAAAGATGGTATTCATATCCTTTTCCCTAATATTATTTCTGATAAAAAAACTTATATTAAATTAATTCAAAGTATTATTAATGACGCTGATTGTGTTAATAAATTATTTAAAGATACTTGTATAGGTGAATCTTCTAATCCTATAAATGAAATTTTTGATACACATATATATAATCCAGGTAATTGGTATGTATATGGTTGTGGTAAACCTAATGAAATAACTTATGAATTAACTCATATATTTAAAATAAATGATGATAATATAAATAAATTATCTATAGATATTTATTTAGAAAATCCTAGAGAAATTATGAATAAAAATAGTGTTCAATTACATAGAAATGATAATATACAATATATTGGTCCAGAAATACTTAAAAAGAAACCAACTATTAATAATGTGAATAATAATAATAGTATTAATATTGACGATATAGAAAATATAGAAAATTATCGTAAAATTATGAAAGAAGAATTAGATTATGCTAAGAAATTATCTGGTATTCTCTCTACAGAAAGATCAAAAGATTATAAAACTTGGATTGATGTTGGTTATTGCTTACATAGTATCTCTCCTAATCATTTATTTAAATCATGGGTTGTATTCAGTAAGAAATGGCACGGATTTTGTAATCAAGATGAATGTGAGAAACTATGGGAATATATGAATAATACTAGTAATCAACAATATACTATGGGAACATTAGTATATTGGGCAAAACAAGATAATTATGATAAATTTATTGAAATTCAAAAAGAATCACTTATTAAATTAGTTGAAAAATCATTAGTTGGTGAAAAATCTTGTGGTGCACACGCAGATGTAGCAAATATTATATTTAAATATTATAAAGATTTATTTGTATGTGCTGGATTAAAAGATAATGTATGGTTTTATTTTAATGAACAAACTGGTAGATGGCAAGAAACAGAAAATGGTCATGAATTAAGAAAGAGATTATCTTATGATATTATTGGTATATTTGAACATTATAGTAAATTTTATAAAGATAAAAGAGGCGACGATCCTGAATCTGAAGCATATGAAATTAATGATAGAAAACATACTAATTGTCTGAAAAATATGATTAAATTAAAAGATTCAAGTTATAAAGATAAAATTATGAAAGAATGTAAAGAAAAATTCTATGATGATAAATTTATGGATAAACTAAATGGTAAGAAAAATCTAATTGGTTTTGATAATGGTGTTGTAGATTTACAATCAGAATATTTTAATTATGAAGGTAATATTAAAAAAGAAATTATCTTTAGACAAGGACGCCCTGATGATTATGTTAGTCTATCTGTAGGTTATTCATTACCTGTTGATAAAAAAGATTTACCTATTAATATCGATGAAATTAAAAATGATATTATCCATATTAATGGATATAAAGAATTAAATGACGATTTAGATGATTTTATTAAAAAAGTATTACCTAATGATGAAATTCGTGATTATACTTTACGATTCTTATCTAGTTGTTTAAGTGGTGAAGTCAGAGAAGAAAAATTCTATTTTTGGACTGGTTCCGGTAGTAATGGTAAATCTAAAATTACTGAACTTATTGATCATACTCTTGGTGATTATAGTAAACCTATGGACGTTTCATATTTAACTAGTAAAAGAGGTAGTTCTTCTAGTGCTTCTCCAGAATTAGAAGCTATTAGATATGCTAGATTTGTATCTATGTCTGAACCTGAAAAAGATGACCAAATATATGTTGGTAAACTAAAACAAATTACTGGTGGTGATAAATTAACTAGCAGAGCATTATTTAAAAATACTACTGAATTTAAACCACAATTTAAAATTATTCTTATGTGTAATGATTTACCTAAACTCGCTGGTAATGATGGTGGTGTTGCTAGAAGAATTGAAGTTGTGGATTTCATCTCTAAATTTACTAATAATCCTAGACCTTCTAATCTAAATCCTCATCAATATTTAGCAGATTTACAATTAGGCGAAAAACTTAAACAATGGAATATCCTATTCATGATTAAATTATTAGATTATTATAAATTATATGATAAAGAAGGCACTAAATCACCAGCATCAGTAACTGCCGCTACTTCAGTATATATCACAGAAAATGATACTATTCAAAAATGGATTGCTGAAGATTTAGTCGACTCTGATAATGTTACCCCATTAGATGATTTAATGGATAATCTTAAATCTTGGTGTGATGATACAGGATATGATTACAAAAAAATTGTTAAAAAAGATGTATTTAATGCATTGTGTAAATCACAAGAAAAAACTAAATATGGTCAACCAGTATTCGGTAAAAATAAAAAAGAAGAAGCACCTAACGGAACTACTAGATGTCCTAAATTTAACTTTCGTCAAGTGGATGATGAAGTTGATGACGATTAAAATGTTCTACTGTTTGATTATATCCCTCATTTAATATTTTATTTTTTATTTCATTATCTAATATAAATTTAGTTGTATTTATATTTAATTTTGATAAATCTATTTTTATATTTTTTATATCATATTTTCTTGTCAATATATTCGGATCATACATTTTCCATCCTGATTGAAAATAATCATATACATTATTTATTTTTTTATTTATTTTATTTGATTTAATATCTATACATATATAATTATCAGAATCATTTATTTCATTAGGACAATTACCACATAATCCTCCATCTAAATATAAATTATTTTTATATTTTATTGGTTTTATTAATATAGGTATTGCTGTAGTCATTTGTATTAATTTTAATATATTCATTTTTGGATTATTAATATGATCTATATATTCTATAGTTTGTTTTGATATATTAATTACTTTTACTATAATATGAATATTAGTTAATTTAAATAATTTTAATAATGACATTTTATCTACATAAAAATTATCTATTAATAATTTTTTAATATGTATATGAAATCTATTATAATTTACAAAACCATAATTATTAATAAAATTTTTTATAGATATATCATTTATATTTAATAATTCTTCAAAATTAAAATTAAATAATTCATTTTCTATTAAATTAAAATTAAAATTAAATATAATTAATGTTAATATTAAAATATAACTAGCAGATACACATATTATTTTTTTAATATTTTTAAATTTTTCATCAATATATTTATTTTCTATTAAATATTTTATAGAACCTATAAAAGATATCCCTTTTGTAGATCCACCAGATAATATTAGTGTATCAATATCCATATTATTTTATTAATTATATATTATGAGTTCTTTAAACATAAATACATTATTTGAAGAAATGGATCAAAAAGTTTTAAATAGATTAAAAATGTTTGATAATATACTAGTTCAAATACATAATAAAATTAAATATCAATCTAAAAATAAAACATTTTATTGTACTTTTAATATACCTGAATTTTTAATTGGTAAACCAATTTATAAAGTTGACGATTTAAGAAAATATTTAATTGATTCTTTAAAAAGAGACAAATTTGATGTATTATATTTACACCCTAATTTATTATTTATTTCTTGGGAAAGAAATAAAAATAATAAAAGAAATATTAAAAAAATAATTCCAAATAATAATAATAATAATTTTAAAAAAATAGATGATTATAATCCAACTGGTAATCTATTATATAATGATAATATTTTATCTAATATTAATAATAAATTTACCTAATAAAAAAAATATTAATCCATAAAATATTTCAGCAATAGAACCATGCCACATATGTTTTTTTGAATTATTTATTCCAAAATATTTATCTATATTATTTAAATATTTATTATCATCATATCCTACTATATAATCTTTATTATATATATCTTTATCTAAACAACCACCAATATATTTTATAACTATATCTTCATTTTTATCTAAATACATCTCAAATAATTCCCATAATATAAAAATTGTAAATATTAATAAATAATATTCTGAAAAAAATAATCCTAATCCAAAAAAAGTAAAATATTTACTTATTAATATCCCATTATATTCATATCTATAACAATATCCTTTATCTTTATTATCATTACAAGGACATATTATTGTATTTAAATATAAATTAAATATAATTAAAATATATAATAAAATTAATATATATATTTTATTCATTATATATATTAATATTAATATTAATATTAATATTATATTATTTTAATAAGAATCTTTACCCATTTTAAATATATAATCAATTATTAATAAAATAAATATACAAGTCATTAAATATATAATAATATCATTCATATCTTCATTATTATTATTGTCAAATCCTTCTACAACATGATATTGTTGATTATTAATATCTTTAAATCTTTCTTCAATATATTTTTTATATTCTTCAACTTCTTTTTCTAAATGTTTAGTATATTCTTTTAATTCTTTAAATTGTTCTTCTAAAATATTTTTACCAGTAGAGATGTTTCCAGTAGGAACATTTACATTATTAATTGGAGATACATCTGGTATTTTTAAATCATTACTATCATTATTATTTACAACATTATTATTTACAACATTATTATTATTATTGTTGTTATTATTATTATCAAAACATTGTGAGAGTAAAGCAACCATTTAATATATATATATATATTTTTTTTTTATTTTATAAAATATATGTATTTATTTGATTACTTGACTAATAATTATTTATTTATGAGTGGAGCATTTTTATTAAATATGTTTGGTGGTAGAATGTTATTTCAAGACATACAACCACATTTACATAACAAATTTTATTTAAAACATTTATTTATATTTTGTTTATTTTTTATTGCCACTAAAGATATAAATTTATCATTAATTTTAATTGTAATTTATGTAATTTTTATACAATTTATAAATGAATTTAAAAAAGAAGAAGATGAAAAAAATAATAATAATTCTACACAAGATAAAGTAAATACTGCTATAGATTTGTTAAATGATGTTAAAACTAGATTATAAATTTAATGTAATTCCTTTAGTAGAATTTCTATCACTATCACCACTCATAACTGATAAATTATCTAAATCTGGTATTGCATTTGGTTGTAAATTTAAATTTTTTATTATCTATATCTCCAACTGGACCATCCATATCTGGTCTTTGTTGTTGATAATTATTTTTTGTTAAATCAGGCATACCTTGTGATTGTTGCATATTTGGTTGTTGCTGTGGTATATTCATACCTGGTTGCGCCATAGATCCCACTGCTGCTTTGGCAAATTGTTTCATTAAATCTGGATTTTGTTTCATAATATCACCCATATTAGGCATTGATGATTTAAACATTGTATTTGATAAATGAAACATAAATGCTGAACCACCTAACATCATTACTAATTTTAATTCAGGTGCTATTTCACCACCACCTCCATATTTATCATATAATTGCTCAAATACCTCGTCAAAATCTTCTATACTCTCATTAACTGATTCTGACCAACCATCTAATTTAACATCAAATGGATCGAATTTACTATTCAAAAACTCAGCACCTGATACCGCTGCCATTAATATCTTTCTTTGAAATTTTACAGAATTAGTAGTATCCCTCTGTTTTTTTAATTTAATATATTCATTCCTCATATCATCCAAATTAGAATTCATATTATAATTCATTGATGTTCTTACACCCTGATTATTTAATTTACTAAATTTATATAATAAATCTATTTTTTCATTCTTAATATCTGTTTGTGATAATACATGAATAGGTTTATATTCTTCCGGTATAACATTATTCATTATAGGATCATTTATCGGATCTATAGATATCTTTTTTTCCTCTGTATTATTATTATTATTATTATTATTATTATTATTATTATCATCTGATTTAAAAAATGAATATTCTTCTGATTTATTAGATTGACCACCATCAGATTCATAACCCTGATTCGATTTAGGTGAATTATTATTACTCCCTGAATTTACTAATAAATCAATCCCTATCGCCCCACCATTACTACTACTTGTTAAATCCGTATTAATATTCTTAAAATCTTCATCTAAATTAATATCTAATTTCTCCATATATTAATATACTAAAAATATTATTATATTTAATACGCATTACTTTAAATATTTAAAACATCCCCTACATTTTGTGGCAATTCATCTATCTTTATCTTATAATGTTCCTCTAATTCATTTAAATATTCTGCTTCTCTATTATTTATTAAATTAATAGCTACCCCCTTTCTACCATATCTACCTGATCTACCAATTCTATGTATATATGTTTCCTTTGATTTAGGTAAATCAAAATTAATTACTAAATTTAATTGCTGAACATCTATCCCTCTTGCTAATAAATCCGTTGATATTAATATCCTTGTTTTACCATTCTTAAAATTTAATAATTTATTCTCTCTCTCATCCTTCGTTACCTCTCCATGTATATAATCCACTGGATAATCATTCTCTAATAATTTATCATATAATTGCATTAATTTATTTTTATAATTTACATATATTATACATTGCGATATATTTAATAAATTATATATATCTATTAATGTATCATACTTCCATTCCTCATTTATTAATACTTTATATTGCTTGATACCATCTAATGTTACATTCTTATTCTCCACTAATAGTGACTCAGGATTATTTAAAAATCTATTACTTAATTCAACTGTCTCCTCCGTCCTTGTAGCACTAAATAAACATATCTGTGTATCCTTCGATATATATCTAATTATCCCATATATCGTATCCTGAAAACCATATGATAACATCTCGTCTGCTTCATCAAATATTAATAATTTAATATCATTTGTATATAAATATCTTTTACTAATCATATCCAATACCCTCCCAGGTGTACCAACTATTACTTGTGGTTCCTTCGATAATTCTTTCTTACATTCTTGTAAACTAGTCTTACCAACTACTTTCATTATACTAATATCCATATATTGACTTAATGCCTTTATTACTTCATAATTCTGATTTACTAACTCATATGTCGGATTTAATATCAATATTTGCGTTTTTTTTATATTCTCATCTAATATATTTAATGCACCTATAGAAAATGCCCCTGTTTTCCCTGTACCTGATTGAGCTTGCGCTAATAAATCTTTTTTAGAATTTATAATCGGTAACGCCTTAACCTGTATATCTGACGGATTCTCAAATCCATGGGAATATATCCCTCTTAATAAATTATCCTTTAAATTAAAATCATCAAATGTTGTCATCCTTATATATATTTATTAATAATTAATCTTTAATATTTAACATTTTTTTTACCCCATTTATATCTGCACCCTTTAATGTATTAATACATTCCTTATTCTTTAATAAATAAAATGATGGTACTGATTTTACCTTGAATATATCACATATTTCTGAATTATTATCATTATCTATCTGTATTTTACATATCTCTACTAAATCAGTATTTAATTTATTATATAATTCTTCTAATTGAGGATATATCTTCTTACATGGTCCACACCAACTTGCTGTAAAAAATAATAATATATATTTATCACTATCTATATATCTCTTAAATTCATTAAAACCATCTATTAATTTCATTTTTATATATTATATTTTTTATTCACATAATTAACTCACTTCTTATAGGATGTTTATTTGATAAATATCTTATCTTAAATAATAAATTCCTTTGTAATCCAACCAATGTCAATCCCAATATTAAATCTATCATTTTTATATATGTCTTATTCAATTTAAAATATTTAATATAATTTTTAACTAAATATTTATGAAATATATATACTAATACTCCCAATAATATTATATGTATTATTATCATAATAAATACTTCATACTCCTCCATTTCATCTAATTTATGATCCACATAAAATAAATGATCTATAAATGGTGCCACAAATAATAATATTATCGTCGATATCACCAAAAAAACTAATATTGATAAAAAAAAATTAAACATTATTTATATTATATATATATATTTTTTATTCATTATCACTATCACTACTTGAACTTATATACGAATACTCCTCCTCTAATTTTATCATTCTCTCATCCTCTAAATATAATGATTCTATATATTCATTCCTATCATTATTTATATAATCATACTCTATTTTAAAATCATTTTTATTATCCCTAAATCCACTTGGTTTTAATGGTCTTAAATGTTGGAAATCCTCATTATTTACTACATATTTCATATGATCTTCTCCATATTTATTATCTAAATCTTTACAACAAATATATGAACATACATATTTATCCTTATTATTTATATTCATATGAATGAAATATTTATCTTTACTATTATTACATTCAATACATTTGTATTTCTTTGTAATTTCTTCCTCCTCTACTACATCATTATTAATTTTATTTTTATAAGACATCTTTTTCCACTTATATATAACTTTTTTTAAATTATTATTTATAATTTCAAATTTATATATTCATTATTTACTTTTCTTTTTACTTTTCTTTTTACTTTTCTTTTTACTCTTCTTTTTACTTTTCTTTTTACTTTTATTTGATCCTCCTGTTGGTCTTTGTAATTGCATTCGGTTGTCTACTAAATTTCTTAAAACTCCTTCTGTTGTATCCTCCAATTGTAAAGATCCATCTACATCATCATCCTCATTTAATGAATGTATTAATCTTAACAGTAGTTCTTGCCTATTATCATTTTCTCGTCTTCTAGTATCTTCTAAATTATCCAACTCTTCTAATCTACTAACCATTTTTCCTTGCTTACCAGGTTCTAAAGTATCATTACTAATATATTCATCATATGTAGGATGCCTTGATTGTTGTCTATCATCCCACTCAACAGCAAATTCTGGTATTAAACCATCTTCAAAATCTTTTAACCACTCTTCTTCTGTTTTGTCTGGTTCTCTAGATAATACTTGTCCTTCACTATCAATCACCGCCCATTTATAATGCCTATTCAACGTATCCACTATCCTCCTTATATCTCTATTTAATCCTAAAATATTTGTAATGAACTCGTGTGGTCTATAATTATGATACAAAGCATAAATAAAATCGTGTGGAACAAATTTCCTACCAAAACTATAAGTACGACTTATATTTAATAATTCTTTAATATTTAACCCCTCTAATATATTAGATGAATCTCCCATGTATTTCAATGCCGCATCAAGTGCTGAATTCCTATTCACCAGTTGTCTCTGTTTTATTAATTCGTTCAAATCATCTTCTTCATCTACTCTAAATCTTGGACTTGCTGAACCAACTTCTATATCTTCAATTGAAGATTGCTTTCTCTTGTTTAATGCTGTTGCCATATATATATATATATATATTATTTAAATTTTTTACTTTTTTTTTTACTTTTCTTTTTACTCTTCTTTTTAATTCTTTTTTTACTTTTCTTTTTACTTTTCTTTTTACTTTTCTTTTTTCCTCCTCCTTGTTTATAATCACTTATTAATTTTAACATAACATTCCTAGCGCTATCACCATATAGACCACCCCATTCACTAGGTCTGGATAATACAGATTCACGAAATGGGTCGAGGTTCAGTTCGTTCGGGGGGGACTCATCAAGTGATTCATCAATCAGTTCTTGAATCAAATCCGGATCCATTCCGTATTTTTCAGCATACTCTTCTAACTCGTCGACGGTTTTTTTATTCTGTATCTCACCCATTATTTGTTCCACTTCTGATTTTAAATATTCTTTAATGTTTTCTTCTATCTCCGCGTCTTGTGTATCTTCCGATATTAAATCTGATAAATCTTCTAAGTCGGGTTGGCTTCGTAACTTCCTTTCATACATACGCGGCAATATATCCCTCTTTCTTATTAATTTATCTAACTCGTTTCTTTCTAAATGCGGAAGAAGTTCAACGTCATCATACATAGGGGGTTGTTGTCTAGTATTCTCATCAATAACTACACCACTTGGTAAAGGTCCGTATCTCCACCACCATGGCCACAATTCTTTTGGGAGTCGACCATCTTCAAAGTGTTCTAACCATTCTTCAACTGTTTTAGGATTTTCATATTCATTCGGCGATATTTTCGATAAATAATGCGTATTTAATAATTCACTGTCACTAGAGATCAATGCCCTATTTAATAATAAATCTTTCAAAATTCTTGAACCTTCTAATAACCCAATCCTATCCATAAAATCTCTACCAAAACGTGAACTCAGTCTAAGGTTATATAAATCTTCTTCACTTAAATCCTCTAGTATTTTTCCTTTATTACCAAAATTCAATGCGGAATATAGAATAGAATCTCTATTGACCACTTGTAACGGTCCTCCAGCACTTCTCACGGCGTAGCGTTCATCTCTCTCACCCCTTTCCCTATCCCTTTTCCTTTCTATATCTATTGAACCATCGACACCAGAAGCCATTTGTATATATATATATATATATATATATTTTTTAATTTTTTTTACTTTTTTTTTTTTTTTTTTTTTTTTTTTT
>Ga0206129_10005562_pt1 | contig 13230 bp, 16 predicted proteins | sample Helgoland_Spring_8_FD_148616 | JGI IMG/M metagenome (GOLD analysis project Ga0206129, IMG submission 148616) | Pelagic subsurface seawater microbial communities from Kabeltonne, Helgoland, North Sea - Helgoland_Spring_Bloom_20160502_2 | ecosystem: Environmental > Aquatic > Marine > Epipelagic ...
GCACAATAATATGCTTTATATATAACAGTGATACCTTCCAGGGCGTTCTTTGAGCGCCTTGGGGGATTATTACTAAATAATCATTTATAAACTTTTTGGAGTACATAACATGACGCAAAAAAAAACCTATCGCGTAACCTATCTTGAAATCGTACAGAAGCAGGTGGATATTGTAGCCGATAACCAGGATGAAGCCCTCCAGGCGTTCGACATGGAAACTTTTGACCCTTCCAGGGCTGTTACTACCAACTCAATGAATAAAACCCTCCAGGACATCCAGGAAATGAATTTTGACATCTTCAAGGAGATAGACCTGGCGAATGCTTACTACCAGGAATATATCAAAATCGGGGGATCGATCTAATGCTGGCCATTATCCAGGCGCACGAGTACCAGCAAAAGTTGGCCTTACAAGCGCAGAAGTTAAACGAGCATTTAGCCACCCTTGAAATAAACAAGCGCAGGGAATATTTGCGCCAAGCCGCTTTAATGGGAGGACAGCAAAGTAGAAAGCGAAGCGAGGAATATGCTATCTATATGCTTAAGGTCATTAAAAATCTTGCTGGGAATGACAAGCCCAACGTAAAAAGGGTAGTTAAGTTACTAAATAAGAACGATCACTTAACAATAAATGGCGCTGAGTTTACAGACTCAACCCTGTATAAGCTGATTAAGAAAATTGAAACATTAAAAGGGAGTACAATATGGTCGGAAAAGTAACACCTTATGACACACTAAGTGGCAGTCTTTTACCTGCATACATGGGCTATAGTCATTTTAAAGCCCCTAATGAATGCTTAAAGGACGCCTTCGACTGGGTAAGCGGTAAAACGCTTGACAATTTCACACAAAGCGAGGCCATGAAGTGGGGCGATGTGCTGGAACCTGTAGTGGCACAACAAGCCTCGATCAGGCTAGGCCTTGGCAACCCACGCACCAAATATGAAAAGGCCATATTCCATGAGGAATGGCCTCTAGCTGTATCGCTAGACGCTACGCTTGATGGTGATGGCAGGGAATTGCACCTTGACTGGGACAAGGGAATTATTCCTGTAAACCAGGACTCAGTTGTGCTGGAGGGCCGAGGATGTTTAGAGATTAAGATCACTGGCCAAGACGCAGAAAACAAGCCACCAATATATCGAGGGGTATTGCAGTTACAAGCCCAGATGGCCTGCACTCATTCAACCTGGGGCTGTATAGCTGTACTTTACAAAGGAACTGAGCTACGTTTATTTTTATATGGAATAGACAAGGACTTACAAGCCCAGATCAAGGAAGCTTCTTATGATTTTAAAGAGCGAGTAGAAAAATACCGACTGAATGAGGAAACTGACTGGCTTCCTATGAGCAGTACCAGAGAAGCAACTGTCATATATGACGAAGCAGACGATGAAATTGTGCAATTGCCTGAATTATCTGGCTTAGTCGCTGAGGTGGTAGAGTTAAAAGATAAGATCAAGGAATCACATGATCGTATTGATACGTTACAAGCCACTATCATGGAATCTATGAGGGATAGCAAAACAGCTATTGCTGGAGATTATAAAGTCACCTGGCCTATGCTAAACTATAAAGCCCAGCCAGAAAAGATAGTGCCAGCTAAAAACGCTTACTCGATACGTCAATCTAAACTTAGAATTAAACAACTATAAGGAATTAATATGGAAACTGAAAACAAAATAGCAAAAGCATTCTTACAAGCGCAGAAGGAGTTTGCACCAGCGCTAAAGACATCAACTAACCCACACTTTAGGTCCAAGTACGTTGACCTATCTGGTGCTATCGAAGCAATTATTGACGCACTACATAATAATGGCATTTCATTGATTCAAAAAACACACGACATTGAGCATGGAGTAAAGGTAGAAACTATATTTCTACATGAGTCTGGTGAAAGTATTAGTGGTGGTATGTTAAGTATGCCAACAGACAAGGCCAACTGCCATGGAACGATGGCCGCACTAACCTATGCTAGGCGTGGATCACTTATGGCCGCAGCTGGATTAGCACCAGAAGATGATGATGGTAACGCTGCAGCTGGATTGGGCCAACAAGCTAAGGCGCCACAAACAAAAAAGTTACAAGCCTGAGTCTGCCAGGCAAAGATCCAATAGTATTAACAGATGATTATGAATTTGCACCTAAATTTATTAGTCTGGTTAAGCAGATAGAAATGTCAGACAAGTTAGATAGCGAGCAAAAGAATAGCAAGATTAAAGAGCTTTATGAAATAAACAAGCTCAATCTAAAAAATCTTGTAGCTCCAGAAGTGATAAAGGTTCGTTGGTGTATTGACGATTTTATTAAACGTAACAAGGGGTAGTCATGGATATTATAACAACTTACAAAAAGACTTTTAACCCTGACGATGAGGTTATCTTTGATACTAAAGAAGGGGGTGCAAGATTACTTCAGGCTATATTATTAAAGGCCGTCATCGAGGTAACTAATCAGGACTTAATATGGCACGATCGACTACAAGCTGCTTACTGGTTATTCTTAGATCAGAACGAGGATGAAACTGTTATTAGGTCACTTGCCTTAAAGCTACTTAACTTTGATCTTGGCTATGTTAGGAGGAAAGTCATTAGTAAAATAGGTAAAAAAGAATATGGTCAATTATTACTGGAGGCCATGCAACTTCCAGAAAAAGATAAATTCTGGGCATAACAAGAGGGGGCGCAAGCCCCCTTTTTGTATTACAAGTATTACTTATTCATTACATACATCGTTACTTCAAAACCGAAACGCATTTCAGTAGCAGCTGGAGTTGTCCACATAGTATCTTCCTTGGTTAGTTAATAAGAGATTGTATTGTTACATACTTAGTGATAAGCTTAATCAGTAATATCATGAGATTATACTAATGGAACCTATACCAGAATTTAAATTTATAGTAGAAGATGAGTATGGAGATAGCCTTCGAGCATTCTATACCCAAGAAAGTGCTGAAGCTTTTGTAAAACTTAGGCCTGAATGTACAATACAGAAGATTCCTGAGCTAACTGACGATGAATTTGATGAATTATATGGCCTACCCCCGTTTTAATACTTCCCAAGCGCAACATAAATCAATCGTTATTTTATGATACTAACCCCTTAAGACGTATTAGATCGTGCGTTAGAGAGCGATTGTGTAGGTCGTTTTTAGTGTAAAGCCTTAGGTTTTGGCTCGAGCAAGTAAATATCAGCACCTTCGCAGTGAATCATCAAACAATCATCTTCCTCTTCGCTAAATAATATTTTTATAAGCGATTGACCACCATCTTCATCTTCGAGCAACTCAACATTCCAGATTTTTTTACCAGTAACTTTATCCAATATCTCAGTTTGTTTATCATCAGCTTCAACTACACTATTTTTTTTGTCCATCGTCCATCCTCATTAAGTACCATAGGCATAAGTTTAGGTTGACCATCAATAATCATACCGCAGCCAATGATAAATCTATTCTTAAAGTTCTTAGCGTAATCGAACGCCATAGATTTTTGTGAAGTTAAGCAGCCAACTTGCATACCCCAGTGCAGCGCATCTGGATTGCTGAAATAACCGATAGAAAATTTTGAATGATAATGTCCTTGGACACAATGCTTACCCATCTGCATAGCTAGTTTAAGTACGTCAGCACTCATGCCATGTGTAAAGAAGCAGCGTGTGCCGTCAGACAAAGTAACAGTCAGATCATCTACCCACTCCCAGCTAGGGCCAACACCAAGGTATTCATTGTAAGACTTGAGGTAGTCTTTAGGTAAGCCATACTTTAACGCTCTACGATAAACGAGAGACGAATGATTGGAATGTACTAGGATCATCCTAGGAAAAATCTTTTCCAATTCATAGATGTATTTACGAGATAGTCGCAACTCATCACCAGCTGATGGTAGGTCAGGGTTGCTATCGTGCATACTGATAGCGTGTTGATCTAACTCATCCCCAATATTAATAATGAGGTCTGGTTTATACTTTGCTTTAAGTGCTTTGAGAAAGTCGAATGAATCTTTATGGTGGTATGGAATATGTAAATCTGATATTACTAAAATTCTACTATTTTTGGCCATGATAGTTGTTCCGAATAAACTATATAGCCATTGTATATCAACTACTTACCCTTGGCAAGCTGTCCTCCAAAGTAGAATTCTATAATCATAGTAGCCCATGCAAATATTTCATCAAACTTATATAGGCCTTTGACTGTTTCAAACCGAGTGCCACCACCTATTTCAAATAATCCGAAAAAAAATGTAGCTGGTTTTTCTACTACCTCAATCACTGTGTCAATACCAAAGACTCCAGCTAATGGATAGATAGCAACTAAGGCCAGTACAGCAAACATAAGTATGCGCCTGTTCCATGCAGCCATTGGTGATTCATTGTTGGATTGTTCGCGTGCCTTCTGGATCTCGCCTGACTTAGCAGCTAATGCTTGCAGCATCAGTTTGTTTTGATCGTGTGATTGCTGCGACTTGATAGCCAATAGCTTGGCAAAAAAGCCTAAGCCTATAGGGATTAAGTGCTGCAAGATAGTTATCATTTAATAACAGTCGCCTTCAAATCTTTCAATTTTGTAAGGACATACTTCTTTATAAGTTTGATTTCTTTTTGGACGTGGCGGAGTACCAAGGCTAGCAAGATCATGACTACCAAAATCAAATAGCTCATCGATAAACTCTCCAGTTAATAGTTTCTTAATCTTTTTAAATAAGGGCATAGTTAATAGATCCATCCATATAATATACAAGCAATGATTGGGCTGACTGGTAGCACTGCTAGTAAAGTTAGTATTGCTAAAAAAATCTTACGCGTGAACAATGATTGCATAGCAATAACTCCAGACTAATACCAAAGCAAAGCATACGATGACTGTAGTTTCTTTCATATATTGTTTACCACAACTGCGACCACGATAGCACCGAAGCCTGTCATGCAACCCCAGAGGAGTTTGTTAATCATAGACTCTAAGCGATCAAGCCTATAGTGTAGTGTAGCATACCTCTCGGCACACAACTTCTCATGAGCTAACAGTTCTTCGTGGGGTGACATTGCTGTTCCTTATTTAAAATATGGTCCTACCATCCATGTTACAACTGAATACCTGACTCCCTTTGTTACTGGCTCTACACCATGAGGCATGTAGGATGGGAATGTTAGTATCGTTCCTTTTTTTTGTGGTGGGTACATCCTGTCATTTGCATTCTGTATGTAGAACTTACCACCTTCAAAGTCATCATTAAGAAAGGCTAACACAGTTAGCTTCCTTGTTTCATCACAGTGCTTGTGGAATGTATCCACGTGTGTCTCGTACTTTCCATCAGGTTCGTATATTAAAAACTCTGTTTGATTAGAGTGGGTAATATCATACTTCCAATTCTGATGGTTTGAATTTAAACCAAACGCTGTTAGCGTAGCACCTATCCCTGCATGTTGTGGCAGGATAACACGCTGTGTGTTTCGTATGTTAAGGTCTATTGCTCCAGCATCTCCACCAATATGTGGCGGTTCTTTTGGTGTGTCTTTCTTACTGTATTCTTTTATCAGGTTATCGCAGAACCCATGAGTGATACCATCAGGTAACATCCAGTACTCAGGCAAAGCTATCTCACTATCTTTAGGTAGTCCTAAACTTTCTCTGCCATCATACTTCTGGTCAGCATGTTTACCATCAGCATCTACGTAGTGTAAGAATACTTGTGCTTGCCACTCACCTTCAAACTTCTCACGCCAATGCCACTTATCCATGCCACGATAAAGAACCGCATCACCAACATTCATTAGTATCTCGTTGGCATTAGACTTGTCTTCATGGTCGCCCATGTAAATAGCCCATTGCTTACCACTAAATCCTAGTGTGACTGTTGCACTTATTTCACATGCAGGTCTATCACGATGTACCTTTAACTCTTCGCCTGGTTTGTATAACCTAGCATAACTGTAAGTAGGATATAACTTCTTACCGCAGTGCTTCTCAAAGTGTGGTAGTAAATCTTCTAGTAACTTATCAAAGGTTACTGTGCCATGTATAGCTTCTGATAAAGGACACTGCTCATCGTTCGTTGTTTTCTTTTCAGCTACTAACTGCTTTAATACTGTGGTTAGTTCTTGACAATTGGTATCGTCAAGGAATCCTTTTAGGTAGACATATCCATCTTCTTTAAACATAAATTACTCTGGTTGTGGAGCATCCTCTGGTTTAATGTATACCGCACCATCTTTGTAATACCAAGCGTCAGACTGACAATCATCAGGACAGTCCACCCATATTAATAATGGATTAACTTCAAAGATAGCATCATCTGGCTCTACTTCAGCAACACGCATCGTATCTTCAATAGTAGAAGTTGTTGCAGGTTGATAGGTTACTGGGTCAGTTGGTGGAGTGACCTCTTCCCACGATGTTACCCATGTGACATTTGATATTTCTGTTGTACTAATTAATGCTTTCATATTGTTATCCTTATTAATACTCTATTATTACTATTCCGTCACCAGCAGCCGCAATATAAGTGCCAGGATTAACGAAAGGTCCTGGCATGTTTGGGGTTCCTTTACTGCCCACTGTTACCGCAACAGGTCCTGGTATAGAAGCACCATCTATGTATTCAATAGCTGTCCCACCACCACCACCATGCATGCCACCAGCAGGTGAAGTGAGGAGGCATGCTCCACCACCGCCAAAGCTTGCTGCATTTTTTGTTGCTGTATAAGAGTTAGGCTTTGCATTTACAGCACCGAAGCCCATAGAGCTATCTCCTGATTTATTCATGCCTAGACTGGCATTGCCACCTCTTAAATTTAAATTGCCTCCTGAACCAACACCTCCTTCAGCATAATTTTGAGTAGGAGTGTAATACGCACCACCTCCTCCAGTAGCAGAGCAAAATGCACCAAAAGAGGATGTCCCTCCTGCATTTGATGGGGGAAAAGTACTATATTTAGCACCACCACCAGCACCTACAACAGTAACTTTTACTGTACTAACAGAGCCTGGATTAGTCCAAGTTCCTGGTGAGGTAAAGACTTGCATGTTAGTGAAACCACCTCCTGCTGCAACAGTAGTCCAAGCCATAGAACCATCACCATTTGACTCTAAGACTTGTCCTGAAGTGCCACTACCTCCTGCATTGAGTTTTGGAGCAGTCACAGCAGAGTCTGCTATGGTAAGTGCTGTATTTCCTGTTACATCCCCTGTGTGAGTAGCGTTAGTTACTTTGGCAGTGTTAGCCACAATAGCATCTGCTTGGCCAGTAGTAATGCCTACTTTTGCGGTATTAGCAGTAATAGCTGATGCTTGCCCTGTTGTGATACCTACCTTTGCTGTGTTAGCTGCAATCTCTGCATTAATTGAATTAGCTAATTTGTCTGTAGTAATAGCATCATCTGCAATCTTGTCTGTAGCTACAGATCCAGAAGTTAAGGCATCTGTTACATCAGAGCTTGTTAAGGTGACTGCACCTGTTCTACTATTGAATGACAATACAGCTCCAGTCGTATCAAAAGCTGCTGGGTTCCATGCTGATCCTGTCCAAATAAATAGTTTGTCAGTCGTGGAGTTCCAGTACAACGCTCCAGTTATCAAAGCATTACCATCATTATCTAATGTAGGTGCAGAAGATTTAGCTCCAAGATAACGATCATCAAAACTATCAAAGCTATTAGCAGCGCTTGTCGCACTAGCAGCTGCGTTAGTCTCTGATGTTGCTGCGTTAGTCTCTGATGTCGATGCGGCTGAAGCTGAGGATGATGCTGCACTCGCTGAACTAGCAGCGTTAGTAGCAGATGTACTTGCATTGCTTGCCTGAGTGGTTGCTATGCCTGCTTGTGTTGTTGCTGTACTTGCTGAGGCACTAGCATTACTTGCTTGTGTAGTAGCAGTTGAAGCTGATGTTGAGGCAGATGATGCAGATGTTGACGCAGCTGATGCACTACTTGCTGCATTGGTTTCTGATGTTCCTGCATTAGTCGCTGCGGTACTAGCAGTGGATGCACTACTTGCTGCATTCGATTCACTGGTAGCTGCATTAGTCGCGGATGTTGATGCGGCACTTGCACTAGCTGCGGCATTAGTCTCAGCAGTCTCGGCATTAGTCTCTGCGGTTTCAGCATTAGTTTCAGCTAGCTCGGCTGCTGCCTGTGCTGCTTCAGCTGCGGCTTGTGCTGCTGCTGCGGATGCTGCATCTACAACCAGATCCCATTTAGCTGAGTCAGCGTTAGATGATATAGGTAATACGCCAGAAGATGTATGTGCTACCTGACAGATGTATACGTTATCATTCGTTGTATCTTTGATTAAGTCACGCTTGTTATATGCTATGCCTGCTGCCCAGTCACCTTTCCAGTCACCAATCAGTTCACCAATAGTTGGGTTACCATCATTATCAAACGCTAAGGTTTTGTTTGCCCGAACAGTGTTGATAGGCAATGTCATGTCTATGGTAGTAGGATCAGTGTTAGGTGCGCGTAGTGATCGGTTAGATTGTTCTAGGTTTTGTTGGGTAAAAATGGTTAGGCTATCAAACTCATCGTTCAATGACTGTGCGAATAACGGGCCACCAGTAGTAAAGTCTGTTGATCTTTCAATAGTTCTATCACCAATTAATGTGATTCGATCGTCAGCATCTGGTGTAGTAGGGACATTAGTTCCAGTAATAATGGTTACGCTACCTGTTCCATCAGCACTAATAGATACTGTGTAATCAGTTGTAAGCGTTAATTCTGTGGCATTATAATATACAGCAATGTCTGTATTAACCAGTATGTTAAACGCAAAAGCATAAGGACCAGTACCTGCTGACCCTGTGTATACAACTCGCCTTGTTTCTGCTGAAATGTCAATTGCCATAATTCAATATCCCCTACTTAATTTTTACTACAGATTAATCTAAAAGTCTAGCTCTTATTGCGGTAATGCTTGTTCTAAATCTGGGCCTCTTCTCGGTGTTACTTCGCCTGGTCTCCACCAATATTTCTGTTCGTTCCTACTTTCCTGCCTTCTTCTCTCCCTACCTAATCTTCTATTCATATTAGGATCGGCTGTTGTGGCTGCATTTTCTACAACCATCCTTTGAAATACTAAGTTCCACCACCACATCGATTGACCAGGAGTCCATTTCTTAGCATATTTAGTTAAGTCATTAATTAGCTCAGGATCTTCGTTATTAATTAAAGAGATTAAATTTCCTAAAGTTAATTGTCCTGTATCTGATGCTAAATCAGCCATTGGTCCGCCAATCGATGCGGTATATCCTTCAACTGATTGGCTAAACACATCCCCTGCAATACCTAATCCACCACCCTGCGTAAATGCTTTAAACCAAAACTCCTTAGTAGTCATGTCTAGTGGATCTTTACCTTTACTTATCTCTTTCATCTGAGTTACAAGTGCGCCAATAAGTGTTGCAGTTCCAAGAAACTCAGCCATCAAGATAGCCCTTGCTGCCACTTTAGGAACTTTTACCCCAAAGAAGTTTTGTTTAATAGATGCGTCTTTAGCTATTCGAGTAATATGATTAATCCATAAGGTAATAGCAAAGTGTTTAAATACTGTAGACGCTTTTACAATCTCACCCCAAGCAGAGCCTCTTGGATTTTGTCCACCAGTTACTGCTCTTTCTCTTAAAGAACTTACAATGACTGCATCGTCAGTGGCATTTTGCATCATGTTTAAATAACGAGACGATAAATCTTCTAAGTCTATTCCAGGAATATCCGCCTGGTCTATCTCCCTCCAACTTAACATCTTTGTTCCATTAAACTCATAAGGTTTTATCTGACCTAATACATCCCAATCTTTATCTAATTGATAGCGCTCTAACATTCGTTTAAAATCTACGGGCAAATCATCGTAAGCCTTACCTAAATGACTTGCAAAATACCCCATAAACTCATAACCAAATGCAGATCTACCTGCTTGTGTAAGAGGAGATAATCCAGTAAGTCTTAAAACAACATCTGGAATAAGCTGAGACCATATTGGTCCGCTAATTTCTCCAGCATATCTTGCTTGTGATGTAGCTAAATTCATTGAGTTTTCTGCTATAACACCCATCTTAGCTAATTCTATATTTCTGTCCTTACCTTTATGAGCTGCTATTGTGTTTTTCAAAACTCTTCTTAAAGCTGCTGTTTGTGACATACCAATATCCTGAGCAACGGCTCTTTGTGTATTAAAATCACCTAACGCAGAAAATGCTGCTCGACCTAACATAATGGCACTAAACATATTTCTAGTAGCACTTAATGATTCAGCCCAAAATCTATTTTGTATTTGATTGCCTGCGTTATGGTATACCTCCATGAATGTTTTTATTTTTCCAGGAGCTGAATTGAGTACATCAAAATTTGTAGTTGGATCTGCTGCTGATTTTTGTCCTACTTTGGCCAATAAAAATTGTAATGTCCTTTCTGAGTTAGGGCCAAGCACCTTAAGTTCTGCAATCTTTGCAGCATTACGATCTACTTGGTCTAATATAGTATTAAATACATCACCTTCACCATACTTTTTTTGATATTCCAACCATGATTTAGAGTCTTTAAATTGAAATACTCTATGAGTGTAGTCCATACCACTACCACTCTTTCTACCATTTTTTAATATTTGATTGGGATCTACTCTGGTTAGTCCATTAGATTTAATAGCTCTATAGGCATCAGTTAGCAAAGCTTCAAACTCTATGTCAGTAAAGGGCTGGTTAGTGTCATAGTTAATCATAGACTCTCTGTCTAACCTGGAGGTAATATCGTCTTTCCAAGTAGCCTCATCTACCGATCTAACTTTCATCATGTCATGTGACTGAGGTAAATTATACTTTATTTTTTTACCATCAATCTCCATGTCTAATTTAGGTATATTGCCACCATACTTATTAATAAGCATTCTTTGATCTTCTAGTACATCTTCTATAGATTTAGCTAATGCTTTTGCAATATCATTGCCTGTATCTTTTTCACCCCAAAGCTCTGATAAAATATCAGTCCATGACTCTTTGTTTCCTTTCAAACCTAATGGCCCTTCACCTCTAGCGCCAAGGACACCTTTCTTTCCAAACTTTCCAACTAAGTCTGCAATCTTTGCAAATCCTCTAGCCCTGTAAGCTTCCCTAAAATATTCCATATTAAAGCCACGCATATACCCTTTATTGTCTGGGCTAATTAAAGAGATAATTGCGTCAATTGGCCTATCTGTTCCATCAACAAATTTCTCTACATCAAGCCATCTTTCCATAGCTATTTTTGCATTTAAAAGGTTTTGCTTCCTGCGAAGATAAGACTTGTACTGTAAGGCATTAAAAGTAGTTTCAGCTACCTTACCTTTGTCGCTGCCATAAACAATCTCATACTGGTCATATATTTTGAGCGCAGCATCTTTTTCACGATCATTCATGGTTTTATTTTCTAAGATACATTCTCTACTCTTCATTAACAGTCCTTCAGCTCATCAATTATTTTTTGCTCTCTTGCACTCTCTGCTTTAATCTCTTTTATATTGGATGCTTTTATCTCACCAGTTTCTGCATTCTCGAAGAAAAACATATCGTCCATATTATTATCAGTTGCTAGTTGATCTACTTCAGCTTCTAAATCTGACAGCTCTTGCTTAATCTTAGTAAGCTCTACTGGATTTTCATAATTCTCTTTTAAGCTTGCTTCGTCATATTCTCTTGCAATGGAATTACTTGTGTCAACTTTCTTCGTATCTGCAATACCGCTGCCTCGTTCGCTAGTTGAGATCCGCTCAAAATTGCCTGACTTAATTCCTCGTTCGAGACTTTCTGAGAATTTTTTGGCAAACTCTCCGATGTTTTTTGATCCTGCTGCTTCAAATTCTTTTGCGATGGTTGTAAGGTTGTCTGCGATTGGGCCGACATTGTTTGCATTTTGCTTGATTGTTTCGATCGCTTGGCCATATACTTTATCCTTTTGGGCATTAGTTAATTTACTAAGTTTATTTCCGTACTGTTCAATGACGCTTGCATCATCTACTAAAGTTTTAAATACAGACTTTTGGTCTTTAAGAAATTTAACAGTTGCGTCTAGTATCTTAGCTCTTGAAAGAAAAGCACTCTCAGCTATAACTTCATCACCAAATAATCCTGCTTGTTCTGCTTTCTCGAAGCCAATAGTTTTTGCTTGAGCAACAATGCTTTCTGCTTGCGTTGCATTTTGTGGGTTAGTTCGTTGTAGCAATTTTATTGTAGCTAGTTGATTTGCTGATCCATCAATATACTTACCAACTATAGCTGCATACTCTGGAGTAATCACTCCATTAATTGCTGCCATAAAAGCATCATCACTTAAGTTAGATAGCCCTTGTGCTTGCTGTACTAATTTTGATCTAGGCGGTAATAGTTTAATTAACCCAGGATCATCTCGGAATATCTTTGCAGCATCAACTAATGTTCCAGACCCTTCAGCAATATTCTTAGCGGCTGCCTCAGCTCTTACTGCCTCAATACTAACGCCATCAGTTTCTTTTCTAACATATCCTAGGATTTGCGGAGAAGATTTTTTTGCTGTAGCTTTTTTGCTTTTCCCTTTAAACATCGTATTATATATGTCAGTATATTCTGCCAAATCTTCTAATGTTTTAATCTTGCCGTCAGCAATGTCAGCAGCTAAATTAACGCTTTGTACTGGGCCAAATTGACGAAATACAGATGTAAGTTCAGCTAACCTAGATTCAAAGTCATTAGATAATTCACCCCAAGCAGAAACTTCTGTTTCCTGGGATTTAAGTTTTTTAGCTAAAGCTACTCTTTGATGGCCGTCAACAACAAATAACTTTCCTTCTTTAGTTTCGTAAAGAATAGCAACATTACTTTTAACTGGATCCCACTCGGTTACATCTTGCAACCTTTCTGTTACGCCAAACTCATCGCCACCTTCTTTAAATTGGAATAGCTTTGCATCAACTTCTATATTGTCTGGATCAACAAGTATAGCGCCAACAGTAACGTCAGCATCTAGTGGTGCGTAAGTTTTTAATTCACTGGCTGGTGTTGTAGGAAGTTTTCCTGGGTTCTCTTCTATAATTGCTTGAGCGGCTTGATTCTGTGCGTCAATGTTTTTTTCGCCAGAAGGATCTGACTCTTTTGTATAAGGACTCTTTGCCTCAAACTCAGATTCAATCTCACTTGTTTTCACTGCAGAGTTAAGGGTTAAATCTTCTTTGTATTCTAGCCCAGCTTTTTTAGCGTTGTATTTGTCTATAGCTACCTTACCTTTACGCCATTG
>Ga0206129_10005567_pt1 | contig 13218 bp, 14 predicted proteins | sample Helgoland_Spring_8_FD_148616 | JGI IMG/M metagenome (GOLD analysis project Ga0206129, IMG submission 148616) | Pelagic subsurface seawater microbial communities from Kabeltonne, Helgoland, North Sea - Helgoland_Spring_Bloom_20160502_2 | ecosystem: Environmental > Aquatic > Marine > Epipelagic ...
TAAACAGTTCCATTATGGTTTGGTTTTGTCCCTCCATTTCCTCATTTTTGGGGATCTTACACGGCGTCCACCAGTCCCTCACCCGATGTGGGGCTTGAACCCACGACCACACGCTTAAAAGGCGTGCGCTCTACCAACTGAGCTAACCGGGTTAAATGAAACTTTTAAAGTGGTTTCGTCACTTTTGTTCAGATGCGGGCTCGAACCGCAGACCTTCGGCTCATAAGACCGATGCTCTAACCAACTGAGCTATAAGAACAGGTGAAACTTTTAAAGTGGTTTCATCACTATCACCCGATGTCGGGCTTGAACCGACGACCACACGCTTAAAAGGCGTGCGCTCTACCAACTGAGCTAACCGGGTTTTTTCTCCTTTTTTGTATGTTTTTTGTATGATGGAGATTGTTTTTTTGTTTTTTTTTGTTTTTTTTGTTTACTTACTATTTGTGTTGAGATTACATCTCATATCCCATTTGAGAAACTATACTTGGATCAGGATTTGACCTGTATTGATGTAGTTCATCCGTAATAGAGGCGGATACACTATTATCTATAGTATCGGAACGATGCATCGTTGGAGATTCGATGACATTAGTCATAGGCTGAATCGGATGAAACATACTATTTAATCCAAGTTCATCTCTAAGTTGGAATATGTTAGCATGCGCGCGATTCAATTCGTCCTCTAGGTACTGAGAAAAGGCGTCGATCTTTTGCATCTCAGTCGTGAGAATATTAATCTGATTGCCTTGAGTATGAATTTTTTCCTCCAACTTAAGTTCATTCAAAGAACGAGGATTCATATTCTCGTAAAGATTCCAATACCAAGGATCATCATAGACAATTCTAGCCGTAGAAGTCTTCGTTGTAATCTTGGACTGAAGATTACCAACACAATCGTTGTTGTACCAACACTTCATGTGGATAAACGCCGTGTTATAGTCCTTTCCATCCTTGCCCTTCTTGGAAATAAAATCAATGCGTTCTACATTTCCGATCTCCTGGGTTTCAAAAACATCACAAATCCGCTCCTTTGTGATGTTAATAAATACGTGGGGGATGTAAATACTTAGCTTTTGATTAATCATGCTTGTCATTATTAGTTTTATATCAACTATATATAAATAATTAAATGAATCAATTTTTTGATATTTACATGATATGCTGCATAGAATATTTTTAAAACAAAAATATATTTTTATTGAAGGATGTAATATAAAAAAGAGCGTCCCCTTTATCTTTTTTTTTACCAACTTCCCTCCAAAGTCACTCAATTAAAGTCGTTTTGTCCAAACATTACATTTAATTTTCAATATATTCAAATAGAGGATAAGACTAACCTCTAAATCATAGCATTAATATAGTAGACATGGTTTACTACGGTTTTTATCATCTGAATTAACGAAATGATTCAAACACATAATTCATATATCTATAATTGCCTTCAATGTATTAACAAAATTTCCCTTATTATGAATACGCATCGAAGACCTACTTTACATCCAATTTAAAGAGGGGAATTTACCTAGTCAAATTGGTTTGCGCCAAGTAGGAAGCGCCCATTTCTCTCACCCTGTAATGGTTAGGGACCCCAAATAAAGGTATTTAATTTAACCGACGACAATTAGCATCTTGCTGTGCTAAAAGGGAATAGTTCATTTTGTTTCAGCTATCCAGGACACACCACGAGGAGGCGAACTATTTTATGTCCCATACGTGTTCAGATGCGGGCTCGAACCGCAGACCTTCGGCTCATAAGACCGATGCTCTAACCAAACTGAGCTATAAGAACATATATTCCCACACGGGGAATTGAACCCCGGCCCCGACCTTGAAAGGGTCATATCCTAACCATTAGACTATGTGGGATGTTTGCAGCAAGCGGGATTCGAACCCACGAAGCTAATGCACGAGATCTTAAGTCTCGCCCCTTTGACCGCTCGGGAATTGCTGCGCCTGAAAGGCGTTCCTTTCTATATTTTATAAAAATTCGGACTATGCTTATATCCTATAACAGTTAACGACAGCTATAATGTCGAATATTAGTTCATTTTGTTTCAGCTATCCAGGACACACCACGCGGAGGCGAACTATTTTATATCCCATTTATGCACGAAGCGGGATTCGAACCCGCGAAGCTAACGCAACAGATCTTAAGTCTGTCCCCTTTGACCGCTCGGGAATCCGTGCTAAATATATTCATTTGGATCATTCCATTATTTGTAATTTTTATGATACATGTACAGCATTTTCTCGTTTTGCCTGTCTAGCATGTTCTCGTTTTACCCACCTCATGTGTCGACGGTCAGATCTCTTTTGATCTGCTCTCATTTGGCGAATAATTTCTTCATTGGACGATGTCATATGGTATTGTTCTTCGTACATGCTAGATCTACACATGGGACAAGATGCTTCCATACCTCTTGTTTGTATATGTTTGAATATACATTGGGTACAGAAGTGATGTCCGCATAACAAAGTGGTTACTTTGTCCTTACCGTCTAGTTTGTATGTGTCGATACATATAGCACAGTCGATACTGATACAGGGAGACGGAACATTTCCCATTTCGAGCAAGCGGGTTTTGCTTGCCGGTATCCTTTCCTTCTTGTTGTCAGTCCAAATCTTATGTAGCTTCTTGTAAAATGACTCGCTATGTATCTGGTTGAAAGAAATGTTTATTTCGACACATAACGCGCGCTTAATGGTCTTGGAAAGCGTTGTCCATTGGGGTTCGTATTCGTCGCTAATCATTAGGGTTTTGGCAAGAATGGCTATCTCGGTAGTAGGGATAGACACGCTTTTATGCCGCATGATGTGATATTATTCGGGTTGTTTTTATTAGTTTGTTATCAACTATATATAAATATTTAAATGAATCAATTTTTTGATATGTCCCATTATATGTTGCACTGGAAAAAAATTACAACAAAAATATTTTTTATTTTTTTTAATTTTAAATAAATATAATCCTTTTTTATTTTAAATTGCTATAATTAATAGGGTTATGGATGTTTTAGAAATTGATAGTAATAATCATTCCGGGAATATCACCAATAAAATAAATAAATTTAATCACGGCGAAGTGAAAACAGATCTATATATAATAGATCAGTATTTTTTAAATACATTTCCTAAAGAAATATTTAAAAATAAGAATTATAGATGGTTAGATCCGGGGGCTGGGACAGGAAATTTTTCATTAAGTATTTTTAACAGGTTAATGATTTCTCTCCAAGAAGAAATTCCAATTTCACAAAAAAGAAAGGATCATATTATTCAGAATATGTTGTTTATGGTAGAAATAAATAGTGAAAATATTGAAATATTAAAGAATATATTTGGAGAGAAAGCAAACATATATCATCAGGATTTTTTGTCCTTTGAAAGTCCTTATAAATTTGATATTATTGTTGGAAATCCCCCTTTTAATAGTAATGGATTAAAGAAGGTTCCAACTAATAATTCATTACAAAAAGCAAATGATGGGACTACCATATGGATAAATTTTGTAAAATGTAGTTTGGATTTACTGAAAGAAAACCAGTATTTATGTATGATCACTCCTATCATCTGGTTAAAACCAGACAAGGCCAAAATGTATGATTTATTGACCTCTTATAAATTACTAAATTTGAGGTGTTTCAATAATACACAGACAAATAAGATGTTCCATGGTAATGCACAAACCCCTACTTCTATTTTTCTATTACAAAAATCGCCTACTGAAAATATTTTATCAATATATGATGAAAACAATATACTACAAAAATATACATTGAAACCAAATTATCCTATACCTACTATGGGAATAACAATTATAAATAAAATGATGAAATTTGTTGATCTGATTGGAAATATAAAAGTCATTAAGACGAATTTACCTCCAAGACATGTAGAAATTATAGACAAGAAACATCCTGAATCGATATATCAAAATATCACAACTTGTATATTATATGATAATAGACCAAAACTAATATTTAATTATAGTTATCAACCATGCCCATATCATAAAAAACCGAAATTAGTAATGGCTCATGGTATGTATGGGTTTCCATATTTAGACGCCGAAGGAAAATATGGTATTAGCAATCGCGATAAGTATGTCATCCTAGATAGAACTATGGAAGATTTCATAAAACTCAAGGCTTTTTTATCCACGAAATTTGCCTTATATTTATTTGAATGTACAAAATACAGAATGAAATATCTCGAAAAATATATATTTGAATTGATTCCTGATATTACAAAAATAGAAGGGTTTCCAGAAATAATAACGGATATAACTGTTCAAGATTTTTTTCAATTAACCGATCAAGAAAAGGAAAATATAAACAAATTACATAATAAAGATTATTATAGTATAATATAACAATATGGAAAAAATAATACAGCCTATATCTATACAACAATATAGACATGAAAAACGTTTGCGGGTTCAAGCAAAATGGAGACAGCGACAAATAGATATATTCTATCGCACCGGACGTCCAATTTTTGCAAAGGATCAGTATAAATTTAGATATTATAATGACTTAAAATTGGGCACCAAATAAAAGACACTATTTAATATATTAAATAAAATTGATTTTATTTTTTAATATATAATTGGGTAAAAAAATAGTAAAAATGTCTACTGATATGGAAGATATATTAAGACAAACATTTTCAAATGAAAAGATTCTGCTTGGACAATATGATGAGAAATTAATCGATTTTGTAAAGGAGTTATCAGAGAAAAAATATAATACTCGTATGGAGGTAGAAACTGAAATTGTAAAACTAAAGAAGAAGTATTCTCTGTCTCCTAAGAAAGCACATTTGGGATATATATTGAATAAATTTATAGAAACAAAATTATTAATTCAAAATCCTATTTTGGAAAAGGCATTAAAGAGTAAAGCCATGAGAAGTCTTTCGGGTGTTGTTGTTGTATCAGTTATTACCAGTCCTTATCCTACGTATACTGATGAAAATGGAAACGAAAAGAAGCAGCGCTTCAGTTGTAAACATGATTGTCACTATTGTCCTAGAGAACGCGATGAAAATGGAGTAGATATTAATCCTAGGAGTTATTTGAGCAGTGAACCGACTGTTGCAAGGGGATTACATAACGATTTTGACGCAATCAGACAATTCAACGATCGTGGGTTTCAGTATATTATTAATGGTCATACTTTGGATAAAATAGAATTGATTGTTTTGGGCGGAACATGGACAGAATATCCACGCGAATATCAAAATATATTTATACGTGATTTATTCTGGGCAGCAAATACTTTTCATGATACCGTAAAAAGAGAAAAATATAGTTTGATTCAGGAACAACGAATAAATGTAGATACTTCATGTAGAATTATTGGATTAACCTTAGAAATGAGACCAGATTCCATTACCGAAGATGAGATTTTGTGGTTGAGAGAATTGGGATGCACACGAATTCAATTGGGAGTTCAGCATACGGATGATACCATCCTGAAAAAAGTAAATCGCGGATGTAATAACAGCGATACAATCACTGCCTTAAAATTATTAAAAGATTATGGTTATAAAGTGGATGCACATTGGATGCCAGATTTACCTGGTTCTACTATTGAAAAGGATGAGCAAATGTTTAATGAGATTATTGATGGAGAAGACCATCAGTTTGATCAGTGGAAAATTTATCCAACAACAGTAGTTCCTTGGACAAAAATAAAAGAATGGCATGATAAAGGCACATACAAACCATACGCAGAACTTACTCCAAACCTGTTCATTGATATGTTAATTCGAATTAAACAGAAAATTCCTTATCATGTTCGTATTAACCGGGTTATTCGAGATATACCTCATCGTACGGCGGACGGATTTCAATATATTTATGGTGGAAATGATATTACGAATCTAAGACAAGTTTTGGATGCTAAAATGAGAACGGATCATAAATTCTGTAGGTGTATACGCTGTAGAGAAGTGAAAAATAAATTAAGTATGATAAATTTTTCTAGGATTGTAATAAGAAAATACAAATCATCTGGTGGAATAGAATATTTTATTAGTATGGAAAGTGGAAATAGTTATGATTCAACATTTGTAGATGATCATTGGGAAACTGTTTTGGGAAATGAGGAGCAAGGAATAATTTATGGATTTTGTCGTCTTCGAATAGTCGATAATTCATATATTAAAAATCTTACTGAAATAAGAGAATGCGCATTAATTCGCGAACTTCATGTATACGGATTAGTTGCTCCAAAAAGCGATTCAGATGAAAAAAAGGCCCAACATATGGGTATAGGTAAAAAATTAATGAAACAAGCCGAATGGATCGCGTTGACCCATGGTTATATAAAAATAGCTGTAATTTCAGGAATAGGTGTTCAAAATTATTATAACAAATTAGGATATGAATTGATATCTACATATATGATAAAGAAATTAATAAACATATATCATATATTCGACTTCATTATTTTATTAATATCAATCATGAGTATTTCATATAATTTAAAAAATTAAAAATGAAAAATGAAAAATGAAAAATTGATTGAAATAAATAATTTATATTTTTTTTAAAAATAATATGAATAAAAAGGAAATCGTCGATGGATATAAGGGTATCATGGAACTAGATTTAACAGATATTCCGGAAAATTTTAAAAAAATAATCGTGGAACAACATGAGAAAGACATAGATAATTATAAGGCGGAACAATATAAATTAAAACCAAATTTACGATATGAAAATACGGTCGAACGTATTCAAAAGAGGGAGGAATATGAGAAAAAAATACAAAAACAACAAATCTATATTCAATTACAAGAACAAATAAAACGTAATGAAATGTATAATGATTTACATAAAAAAAAATAAAAGGGAAATAAAGTATAAAATTGATATTGAATATTCTCCTATTTTTTAATCAAAAAAAATGATTACTATTGCTTCGACAAGATTTAACAATGATACCTGGAATGAAAATAATGAGTATAGAAGAACAAATGAAATACATGGATGTATATATGGAACACCGAATCCTATAAGTGAAATGATAACATTAAATACAAATGTTATCATTTGTGAAATGAATAATTCGTGCAATAAAATTATGGGATTGGGAATGATAAAAAATTATTTATATACCAATAAAAAATACCAAATTTATTCCAAAGGCAACTATAATAGATTCACCTATAAAAGTGAATATAGAGTTGATATAGAGGACATATTGGAGGACGAAAAACAAATAATAGAAGACTTGGAAAATATTGTTTTTAAAGGGAAGGGGCATTTAAAAAGAGGATTTGGTATAACAAGTATACCTCAAAAAAAAATGAGTAATTTAAATTATAATATAAAAGAGAAGGTTTGGAAATTATTCTCAACTAGATTCCATACTCTTAACTGATTTCATGGTATATTTTCTTTTTCTAGTTTCATATTGACTTATTGTACCTTTATAACTACGAATTTCAGCATATTTTTCTGGATAAGCTTTGATAAATTCGGGCGAAAATCCTTTAAAATTAATTGTTAATTCTTTCTCTGTTTTACAAATATAATGAATATTTATATTATGTGCAACACCAACAACTGCAAATTTATCATTACAATAATTAATAAATTTTATCAATTCGTTATATACAGTATCAAAAATATCCATTATTTCATAAGGACTTGAATTTTGTAATCTATTTTTCAAAAATTCAATATCTAACTGATTACCCATCAATTTACCAAAAATACTTTTAATAATATCATGACCAACTGTATCGATGAGTTGTAAAATATTATTGATTTCTGTAAATTTTTTACGTTTTGTATCCATAGCAATCATTTTTTCCGACATTTTTTCTTGTGAAATTTCATTAACGATATATTGAATACGAAGTGTTCTATAATCACTATTGGTGTTAATTTCAACATTATTTCTATCAAGTTCATAATGATAATGATTGAATACACGAATTAAATTACTGATTGTTTCCACTTGATTACGATACTTAAATAATAATTGAAAATTTTTATCCATTAAGTTATTTCTATCAGTTTCATCTTGAATTTCGTTATATGATTCAATTGACGAAAATGATTTCCATAAATGAGTATTAATTGCTAAGGTAACATTCCGGTAAAATTGACTATACATGCGTGCATTCATTTCACATGGATTGTCTCCAGGATTACGAGGAATAGCATTACCATTATTTGTATTGTTTCGCAAGTATTGATAATAATGAGGATTATGTACGACGCTTCCTTTATCGATCAATCCGGTTTTCCAGCTAAATGCGGAAGTACAAATAGTACACCACATTTGATCACATCCATCGACCTTGGAAATTCTTTCACCGCATTTTGGACATGGTTTCGTAGTGCTCTTAATGTAATCAGCATTTTTTACAGAATCTTCGTTACATACATGAGTTTCATCCTTTTTTTCTCCCAAAACAATAAGGCATTTGGGACAACTAAATTTACTACAAACCTCGCATTTGTATGCAGTTGATAAAAATCCACGACAGGCATCACCTGGACAAGGCATAATAAATTTCTTTCTTTCTACTTCTTTGGATTTACCTGTTTTTAAAAGATGAATTTCAGTTCGAATCCGAGATTGATTAAGACGAATTTCTGCAATGCGTGTATACAAATTATTCGCTTCATCATGATACTCTTTAAATTCAGTTTCTTTTTCGTTCGCTTTAACATACTGAGCAACATCATTCATAGTATCAGGAATTTTGCTTTGTTCTCTTTCAAACAATAATTTTTTACGTTGAACTTTATATGTTTTTTCATAAAAGACACGGGTTAAATTCAAGACAATAAAATCTTGATCCCATGTCTTACGACAATTCATGCAATGAGGATCACTTGTTGAACTCATAACGTAAGTTTGAATACAGCTTCTACAAGCATGATAGCCACATTCTACATTATTACAACAAACATCAAGTCTGGAACTTTTATTATATTTTTCACAACAGATTTGACAATCGTCCATGGTTTTTTTTTTGATATATTATAGGATGAATAATTAAATCAATTTTATTTACTTAAATGAATATAAACATTTAAATATATATATATAATTTAATAGAATATGGCAGAATTTTCAACGAAAGAAAATGCATTTGCTGCGTCTGATGAACATCAAGAAACAAATATAAATCATTATACGACAACGGAATTAGTTTCTATACTTAATTTATCGAATCCTACCGAAACAGAAATAACAGCTAAAACGGATTTTTATATCAATAAATTTAAGAATGAAGGAAATACTAAAATGGCAGATTTTTTTGATGATGTTAAAATTAAATTATTAGATGAACTTATAGAACCAGGTAATGAAAATATAGTGAATGAAGATAATCCTATAACCAATGATGATATGGATAATCAAACTTATAGTTTTATATCAGACCAATATTTAGAAAATAGCGATAAAAAACAAGATGACAAAACGACACAACGATTGCAAGCAATAGGAATATATGATAATACTCATAATGTTATGAAACAGCATAAATTAGGAATTAGTCAACAACATCAAGTCCCAATCGCACAAGGTCAATTGAATCCTACATTAAAAAATATCACTTCGCGAATGGTTAGTATAGATAGCAAATACAGAACAAATAGTACACCATCTATAAAAAATGTGAAATATAAAGATATTATTTCTCCTCATACTAGTTCTTGGTCAAGTAGTAATTATTCATGTAATTTAACAGAAACATTAACGAATGTACTAAATTTACAAATGTATTCGATATCAATACCATATTCATGGTATTTAATAGATAGCGCCTATGGAAATACTTGTTTTAAAATCACTAATACTGCTACAGAAACCGAATATATAATTAATATTGACGATGGAAATTATACAAAACAAGAATTAATTAAGGCAGTAAACGATGCTATTCAAGATAAGTCAATAACAGGATCAGCTACATATAATTCAAATACTGGAAAAAGTACTATTATACTAGATAATCAAGATTATATAATTACATTTTTTGAATCAGGAGGAGGAATATCATGTATAAATACATGTAGATCAACTACGACAAAGGCAAATAATAATTTAGGTTGGGTATTGGGGTTTAGAAATAGTAATTATACAGCGGATGATGCTGTTTATAATTCTTCAGACAATACATATTCATATACAAGCGAGTCCTTGGTAGATGTGTATGGTCCAAGATGTTTGGTCCTTATAGTAGAAGATTATAATGCAAATCATGTAAATAAAGGACTAATTTCGATTGAAAAAACCCAATCAAAATTTGGAGGACCATTGGGGAAAAAATTAACAGATACAAATTTATTACCTCTAGTGAATTGTGTTGATACAGAGAGCGGATTTCATACAGCACCAGTATATGGACAAGGTGTACCTAAAAAACTTACGGCAGCTCAATTACATACAATAAATAATACACGAAGCGAAGGAAAAGATACAATCGATAATACATTAATTCCACCCACAGATAGTGATATATTTGCAATTATTCCATTAAAAAAAGCGATCCCTGGAGATATTATTACAGAATTCACAACATCGATTCAAAGAAACGAAAGAAATTATTTTGGACCAGTGGATATAGGGAGAATGAATATTAAATTATTAGATGATAAAGGAAATATATTGAATCTGAATGGAATGGATTGGTCATTTTTAATCATGGTTCAACAATTATATCAATATTAATTTATGATAATATATATTATTTATGATATATATAATGTCAATTACAATAAATGAATTTAAAAATGCAATTCAATTGATAGAGCCATTTGTTAAAAAAACAGATCTGGTTCATTATAAAGATAATATTTATTTGAAAAAGGAATCAGAGCAGATTACAGGTTCCTTTAAATGGCGTGGTGTTTTATTTTCTATTTTAAATGCATTTGAAAACTTAAAGAATAAAAATATAAATATAAAAATTCCGTATTACATGGTTACCCAATCTACCGGTAATCATGGAATTGCTGTTATACGAGCTATTCATGTTGTTAAAAAATATTATAGTGAAAAATATCCTGAACAAAAAGAAAAGTGGTCTATTGTTTATCCAGGAATATTTGCGAATAAAGTAATAAAACAAATCAAATTAGATAAGATGAATAATGAATTAATTTTATATGAAAAAAATCATAAAGGATTTGTCGATTCTATGTCTAAAAATTACGCAGAAGCATTAAAAAAAAGAACAGATTTTTTATTACATAACCAAGGTACCTATATGTCTCATGGAGGAAAAGATATAATGACTGGTTATGGTTCGTTGGGAAATGAAATAATGACACAAATACCTCCTAACAAATCATTCACTATGATCTCGGCTATTGGCGCAGGAGGTCCAATTGGATTAGCCGCTTATTTTTCTCATTTTGAAAATTGTGAACTTATCATTTCTCAAACAAAGAAATTCAATGCTTTTGTTAGATCATTGGAATCTGGACAACTAGAATATAACGACTGTGATCAATTACCAGGGTTATCTGATGGAATTGCTGTAGATAAACCTGAACAATATGCTTTTGAAATTGCACAACAATTAAAAGTGAAAGCAATATCGGTTGATGAAAAGGACGTTGAAGATGTCCATAATCAACTTAAATTAGGCGGTTCGAGTTGTATAGCTCTTACCGCATTAAAAGAAACAGATATTATATCTGATATGATTATTATTTTGGATTGTGAAGGAAATAAATAATATTGCTTAATTTAAGGCACCAAAAAAAAGGTTCTAGATTTCTATTTATTAATGGGAACAATATCGATGGGTGGTTTTTTATAAGGCACTAATGCTTTATTACGGACTTCTTGTTTTATATATTCATGAACAGCTATGTTAAACAATCGTTTTTGTTTGTTAAATAATAATAAGAAATGTAAATTTTTATATGTACTGACGCCCATAATTATATTGTATAAATATATTATATATAATATATTTATATGATTACTAGAAATATTGTAGGTTTCATACTACATTCGAAATTAATGAAATTTGAATTGTTCAAACATAATAAAATAATAGGAAATTCTAATGTTATTATTAATAATAACAACACTACTACAATTAATACTATATGTATTGATAATCATTATAGAAATATGGGATACGGTACCACTCTGTTACAAGGAATAGAGAAATGTATAAAAAATGAATACAATATAAAAAATATCAAATTACTTGCGTGGCAGGCACAAGGATCTACTGAAGTAGTTGATTTTTTCAAAAAAAATGGATATAATAAATCAGATAACGACAATATAAATACATATGATGATTATGATAAAATTTATGAATTAATTAAATTTAATAAACGGATTTAATATCATTTATTGAGTTCAATATCATTATTATGATCATTATTATGATCATTAGTATGATCTTCATAGTTATCCACCCTTTTTTCTATTTTTGTAATTCTAGCATTTAATGAGGAAATCATTTCTAATATAAAAGCTGTTCCATTTACGGTTGCGTATTGTCTACGTAGTACAGGTAGTTCAAAGTAATCATTCCCAGGGATTTTCCCATTTTTTTCTAAATTAAATAATCTACTTCTTATATCTACCAATGCTTGTTCAAAATGATTATGATCTGTTTGATTAATATGTTCATCTAAAATAAGCGATAAATCGCTTCTATTTAATTGTTTATCGTATTTTTCCATCTTTATTAAATGAGAATAATACATTTTTTTTTAAATCAATTTATTTTTTAAATTTAAATAAATCACAAATATATTCGGAAAATAAAATCTCTTCTTGTTCGTCTAGTAATTTGTTTTGTTCACTTAAATAATTATTCAAACTTCTCCTCTGCAAATTTAATTTTCCTTTTAACAATGAAAGTTTACCATTCATAGTGGAACAAATCTCCTCATTCGTAAAATCGATTTGGTTCTGACTATTTACTAATATTTTTAAAAAATTATATGCAAATTTAATTTTACCATAATATTCACATGTATTATGAAGCCACATAACAGGTTTTCCTCCAATCAGTTCCCAAGACATATCCTCTTTGCCTACAATACCTGTCTTTAAACTAATAAAAATACCTGCGTCTAAATCCTCATTTTTTGAATTTTTCATATCATTATGAAATGCTTCTTGTTTAGATTTTTGAATATTTCCACTATAATTTTTCGATTCTATCAGTACAGTAAAATTTTTCTCGTAAACAACGAAATCCCCG
>Ga0206129_10005574_pt1 | contig 13205 bp, 13 predicted proteins | sample Helgoland_Spring_8_FD_148616 | JGI IMG/M metagenome (GOLD analysis project Ga0206129, IMG submission 148616) | Pelagic subsurface seawater microbial communities from Kabeltonne, Helgoland, North Sea - Helgoland_Spring_Bloom_20160502_2 | ecosystem: Environmental > Aquatic > Marine > Epipelagic ...
AGGCAAGCAAAGGCTGCCTCCGTACTACATTTTGCGCCGCTGTAGTACACTTTTATTGTCGGTCTCTCAAATAGTCATCATTCCTTTCGTCTTCGCCTTTTGCTGTTCTCTTTACAAAGAGAACTCCCGCATGCGACAGAAACAACTGGTAATTCGGAATGCATCATGGAAAAAGCTGCAGCCGCCGCTGGACCTGTTGCTACAATAGAAAGAGAATCGCATACTTTGCGATAGTTCCGAAACCAGGATATAATCATCTCCCGTTTAGGAAGAGATATGTCCTTTGTGACGTTGTTCAGATCATGAGTAGTAATAGGAACTTGTGATAGTCTGGTCAATGCTGTGCAAAACGCGTGGCGCCAGTCCCCCGACTCATCCACCGCGGTTGGTGGGCGAGTGTTAGTGCCAGACTCGTATAGAACGAGTTTGGCATTGTCCCGCAATTCACGAGCAGTAAATCTTTTAGCCGGATCCGACTGAAGTCCTCTAATTATGAGAGGCTGGAACGACGGAAAGTCTGGGTCACGAGCACTGAGCAATGACACTGTGTCAGCCGATGCGCTTCTTGCATCGGCAATACGATTTATCAAAACACGAAATGTAACATCTTTGATAGCACGCTCTTGGGTTGAGAGCGTATAAGATGCAAGGGTACATACCAGACTCCATATGTCCACCTTTTCTGTATAGGTGGATCTCTGGAGCATCTCGGGCGCCGCATAACGAAGAGTTCCAACGCGGCCAGACAATACATTAGAATTCATGCGAGCGGCATCCTTAAATCCACACAGGACAACATTCTGGTGCCAATGCTCATGAGGTAGCAACGAGGCCTTCATCCTGATATTGCTCGGGCATATCTTGCGGTGACAAACACGCTTATTGTGCATATACAAGACAGCGTTGGCCATAGTGACCAACGCTGGAGTCAAATCTCTGGAGGGTGCCCGACCATCTGAATACAGAAAGAGACATCTCTCCTCTAAATCTTGATCGTAGTAAGAGGCTATACTCATGACACCGTCCAGAGTACTCAGAGATGGGGGTATAAGATGAAACTTTATCAGGTGGCTGTGCTGGAACTCCTTGACTATGCTAATTTCTTGCTTCAATCGAGCTTCGGAAAGCAACGACATGAAGTATGCCTTTGAGGTGGTGGCGTCAGGACGCACCTTGGTAGTGATACGCGCAAAGGTAAACAATTCAGAGTCTCCAGCAAAGGAGACAGTGGCTGTTGTTGCTGTTGTGCGCAGTATTCTGCAATCGTAGCGCAGCTGCTGCAACGCATCTTTCAAACGAAAGAGCCAAAGAGGATTGGCTGTTGTCATGATACAACTCTGAGTGAGCAACGCCGACGGGTAGACATTTATGGCTGCGCAGAAAATAAATCACCCGCGCGTGGCCACGTAACTTTCTTAGCCTTTGAGCAAAATGTAAGATGTTTGTGTAATACAAAAAACTGAGCTATGCGAGAAGATCTATTTATGGACTTGGATTCGAAGCCAACGCGGATGGATGACATGGGACACGCCCTTCAAACTTTTCTTGGCGAGCACGGCGTGCAGTCCAAGGAAGATGCATTGAAGGCATTTTTGTCTAAGCATGATGTTCATTCCAAAGAAGACGTGCGTGACAAAATAGAGCAGATGGTGCAGAATAAGAAGCAGCAACACAAACCTAAGCTAGATAAGCCTCGGCTTGATGCAGAAAGCACCCGAGTAGGGATGAGTGATGAAACATGTCTGACTTTTGATACATCATTTTGTGCTGGCATTGAAGATATGTGCTCAGTCGCACAATCAGTGTACCCCCAAGCCAACACACGCTGGTGCAAAGAATCAGCGGCCCTGTGCAAAATCGCAGAGCACAAGTACCCCGACTTGAAGGCAGCAATGGGTACCAAGTTGTGCACCCAATTCAATGCGTCAGTTCCTGCATGCGCAGCCGCGCGTAGTCTCTGCACGTCTAACAAAGATATGCAAGGAGGACTGTTATGCACCCGAATGAATCAATTGTGTGCACAATAAAAACACTCAGTTGTCTAGCCAAGCATAGCGTGCATTGTTGCTACGCACCCACGACAACACCAAAAACACTATGCACAGAGTGCCGAATATACCCATGAAAACGTGCCCCAGACGCTTTTCCATGTGGAAGGCAGCGACGCTCTGGGGTTCGCGTCGTGTGAGGTACTTAGAATTTAGCGAAAACACATACGACAAGAAGAAGAAACCCAGACAGCACATAGCTAGGCCAAAGCTGATAGGTGAATCCAGTGGCCACGATGTAGAGATTGGCATTGCAGTTTTCTCAACTAGTGTAATTTAATTGTTGAGTTGTTGGTTGTGACGCAGCGAGGCAACCACTTAAACTTTTGCCTGCTTGCTAGCTTACCCTTCGCGACTATTCATGCGCTTGATTTGTTCTATGGGCTTCCGGGCTGTAGTGATGCCCAACCAAGTGTACGGCAAGCATGATAGCAGGCTCCACTTCCAGGCCGAGGTGTTTTTTGCGATCCGAATGTCCAGCTTGAAAAAAAACGTCGTAGTTCAGGTACTAGATTGTTGAGATGTGTTACGTGTTACGCGAAATCTTTTATTCTTTGTTCCGTGTACCTTTTTGTTATTCCAAGGTTAGTCGTAGGGTCGTAGGCTTCTACTATGTATATTTCCACAAGTTTCACCACACTTCTAGCGCACAGTTTCCCTTTAGCGTTTCAAGATTAGCTACAGAAATTGAGGTGAACGCCAACGGAAAAAAAAACTATAATAATATAATGCGTCGACTTTGCGCTGTTCCCTACCCCCATGCGCACCGGATCGGTGAGAAAGTCTTCTTATACTTAGGATTGTTTTGCTTTGTGATTCTTCTGGGGCTTATAATCTTTTTGGCTCTCCGAGGACCTCTACGCGCTCGCCATCCTCTTAGTACGTTCAAGCCACAGAAGACGATTTTCCTCATGCGGAGCTACAACCGCCCTGAGTATTTACAAAAAACATTGGATTCTGTTGCACGGTCGGATGTTATGCAGCACTGCCACAGGTGCATAATTTACGACGATGCATCGACGAACCCCGAAGTAGAAGCTATACTAAAAAAGTTCGAAAACCGTTTTGAGGTTCTTAGGAACAAAAAGAACCTGCGCCAAAATTCAATGGTCGCTCTTTTGGACTTTGTACAGAATACGATCAATACATCTACGTATGACTACATCTGTTACCTGGATAACGACGCCTTGGTGAAAACTAACTTTGTACAAACTTGCATGGCAACATACAAAAAAATACAGGACGAACAGCAGCTCGCATCCCACAAATTCATTCTGACCGGCTTCAATACAGCAAATCACCCCATTGAGAGCGTACATGACGGATATGCAAAAAAGAAAAGCATAGGCGGTATTCACATGCACTTCCATCGGGACCTACTGCAAAAAATTCGGAATTGGTGGAATTTAAATTTAGATTGGGGGGTTGTGCATGGACTTCGAGACGAGAACGGACACATGTATTGCTGTCTTCCAGGCGTAGTAGAACACATAGGCCAATACGGCGACCACTCAAGGCCCGATGCTTACGACAAAGCTGTCTAGGGCTCCATGCTATTCCGAGGTTTCGCACAAGACTGCGATAGCTTTTCCGAATAAGTCTTACGTTAACACTCTATAAAACTACTACAAAGAAATGAGTGCCGACAATTTGCAAACTCTATATCTGCCACCAGCAAGGGAATGGTCCGATCCTTACTGTGTTACAAAAACATATGGAGCGGCGAGTTTGTCTTTGTGCACCACCAAGCAAGCAGAAGGGGGGGAGAATGTTCTGACCATCCGACTCGCAGTGCAAGAAGCCAACGGTGCAAAAAGCGAATGGCCCATAAATTTAAACGTGAATCTTGGGAAATGGAAAGGAATCAATGCTGGTACGAGCAGCGCGCTGTCCACAATCGTCGTGAACAAGAACGACGAGGCGACGGTCACGTATGAGCTTGCACTAAATGATGGCACGCCTATACGCAGTTTGAGAGATGACCACTTGGCGGGATTTCACTATTCCATAACGTGGGGCACCAGCTTTTACGTTCCGGCCCAGACGTTGGCACCCAAGCTTCTAGAGGGTAATCCGTTCTGCGTGGACTGGAGGCATGTAAAGAGCTATGCCAATCCTGAAGGACTGGCAAAACTCATTAATCATTTCGAAGGCGGAATGCAAAAGGAGCTGCAAAATAGGGGCTTGGAACGGAATAAGTCCGGGCCATTTCTCATAGATGCTCTAATGCCTGCGTGTTTCGATGCACTGCACAAAAATGAAGACATAAGAGGAACCATAGGTAAACTACGTACGTTGCTGCGTAGTGAATTGGTGCCTATACTCTTAATACTAGGAATCACTTCTATAGCAACAGATCGATCTGTCGATAGAATCGACCACGGCGACAGCGGGAATCAGTTCTTGGGATTTAATGGGGTCGTGGATGTAAATGATCTAAGAGCAAGACTCCTAGAGTTCGAGCGGGACCTTGTCTCTAATACTCAAATAGACGCTCGAAAAACGCAAGCGCATATAGTTGGTCGTATATCCTTGTTCGCATCCCTTTTCTACATGATCAGTTACATGGAAGGAGCCGAAGCATTGTGCGACAGTGTATCTGTCAAATGTCCAATTCAATATTACAAGTGTCAATCGCAAATCCAAACCGACCCCATCTTATACTACCCGCAGCCTATACGGGGCGGGCTTGCAGCAAAACAGAGGGGGCTGCTAAGACCCATGAAGTGACCGCGCCAATACTTCGACCACGAAGCACGTCATCAAACGTAAGGACTTATTACTCTTCCTTAAAATGTTTGCAGCTGTATATTATCTTCTTACGATTTCTGCAGTTATTCTTATTACCTTATATACTGTCCTAGCGAGGCTGCCAGACAGTCTGCGCATGCTGCAAGCATATCAAAAAGCTTCTACAGGAACAGACACTTCCTTCATAGTTCCCTCCTGCACTCTAAAACTCCCGGAGAGTTGGAGTGTTGCGCAGGGGGCGTATTTGAGTATTAACGACGATAGTGTATATCTGAGTAGAAAAGTCAGAGATGACACGTGGGTAAGCGTAGATGTTCAAAAAGTGGTGGAGAAAATGTGATCCGTATTCCGCAGATGGACAGAGGTTTTGCATACTAGAAAAATACTCCACATGCACAGTAAGTTCCGAGCCACCAACGTTGGTGATGAATGTTATCCCTGTTGCTATCCAATGAAAACGAAACATCATCTCCACCGCCCAGGACCCCAGTCTAACAAAACTATCTGCGCCGATCGCATATGTTGCAAAGGTGTAGACATGGACAACTTGATTGTCTGCACGACTACAGCGGACAACGCTGACGTAACTTGCGGAATCACACGCGTCGGTGGAGCTGCAATTGCGGCTCCACGTTGCAGCTGTGTGCCCCCCCAGTCTTGTCGCTCTTCTTTGACGGTGGGTTCGGCGGCTGTCTATGGGAGCGTGCTATTAGGCGATAGATTGAACTTGAAGGGTCCGTGCATTAAGAATTCTTCGAATTCGAAGGGTCCTTTGCTCTTGGATCAGCAAAGCGCAGCTCATACCCGCAACTTATGGGACATCAGTCCCGACCACTTCTGCTATGGTGAAACCGTGATCATACTATATAAGCACGATAGTCTTCCAAAGATAAACAGTATCCCGGAGACTACCGAGGTTTCCAGCGTGAATATTAAACGCTTCCACGACGTCACGCTCCAAAGACTAGACGTAGTAGATGACACTGCTGATGCATGGCATTGTTATGTGCGCGCGAAACGCGGCAGTCACATGTGGACTCCGTGGAGAAAACTCCACAAGCAGGATACCAGCTAGCAACTCGCTACGCCATTTTTGACTGCAACGAGACAATAACTCCATGGGCAGCCTTTGGCGGAACGCTCAACACTCTTGATTGATGCGGCAAACCCATACAATCTCGAAACCTAACGTGCGTTTGCGAGCGCTAGGCACAATCGGAGCAAAAGAAAACATGCATGTGTGTACACTACTGTTGTATGAAGATGAACTATGGGCTAAGGAATTCTCTAGCAATGAATTTGCAGTTGGTCTTCAAGTCGGCTGCTTAGAAGGCCTCTATGAAACCCGCAAACGTGCACCTTTGATCTGTGTGCGGGTAAGCGAGCGTTCGGTGTTGAATGTATATATCTTAGTGTTGGAGGCCATAAAGGCGTTACAAACGACATGTGAAACAGTATCACGCACCCCTGGCAGGGTAGTAGCTACGCCTCAGTTTCTTTTGTTGTCGGATGTGCCTCACGTAGCTACGGTGGCAGAGTCTATCGTGAATGCTGTGCAAAGCAAAGGCCAGTGGTCTTGGCTACATTTGGATGTAGCCATACATACAGAAGAAGAAGCAGGTCGCATACTGGAAGTTGGTCTGAAACTACTGGCCGAAAGTCTGGTGCACCCCGCGGGACGCAAATACTCTTTGTCGCGGGCCCTTGTAGACTTGAAAACCGAAGCATGTCTGCCCTCTCACACTGTCAAACTACTATCGCTTGGCACTGCGTTCCAAGAAAGATCATCAGTGGGCACACCGGGGGACGAGCACAATTTTGAGTATGCTGTCAATGGCGACAATTGGCATGCTCCTGGAGAGCATGGCTTATATCCACAAGAAGCACTGAAGAACCGCGTGGAGGGAATCCTAGGAAAAATGGATAGTATCGACCGGAGTCACATTCTTGCCGTGGGGGGGGGCATTGCTGCGGCATTTGAGCTCGTATGCAACGCCTTTGGTTTGTGGGGTGGGCATGCACTTATTGTTGGCGCAGCATATGGAGGAATAGAGCACATTTTAATGCTCCGACGCATCGCCATGCAACCTATTTTCTTGAATAGGCCAGCGGATGACATTGTGAACAGCATGAGCTGCCAACACGACACTCAAATGATTATAATAACCCACCCGACTCTCTATGCTGCACACGATATCAGTACACTTGTAGGGCGCATAATTTCAAAAACTAGACGTTCGTGTCTGGTTGTACTCGACGAATGTTATATTGACTATATTACGTCTCCTGACCACTTGCGTTCCGATTCTTTTATTTCTGGCGGCGAATTGCACGAGCTAGACAACTTTGTGATTGGGCTTCGCGGATTAAGCAAATTGCATGGATTGGCTGCATTGCGCTTGGCCTATACTGTGAGCAGCCAGGCTATACGCCAAAGACTGTCGCTAGCGACCACGTTCAAGAGCATATCGACTCCTGTTCTGCTAGCAGCAGAACAAAATCTAAAATCATTTGATAGAAAACAAGCACTTCTTCGAGAGTGCCGACACAAGCGTAGCATAATCAAGAATTTGAGCAAGCACACGCATATTCAAACCTTAGGTCACGGCCCTATGTGATGCTGCAATTTTCAAAGACAGAGCTATTTTTTGCGGGAGCGGCTGAATTAGCGAGGCATAACATTCACGTTAATACATCTACATTTCCTCTTGTGATTTATCAACCAACAGGCTTGCATGCAGACAAAATGTTTTGCGAGTGCATAGAACAGCTTATGTCTCAATCTTCAGCTGTATAAATGCACACCCTTTGAATTTTGAACATCTTCGTTGTATGTAGTGCAACTGCTAGTAAGAAAATTGCATAAGGTTAACTAAATCGATGAATATTGCTATTGCAGCTTCTGTGGGATTATTTCCCGCACACTCGCGTACGTCTTTTACCGTCCAAACTGCAAACAAGAGACTTCCTACGGCACTGAAGACGTTGTACGTCACAGGAGTCACGCTGGAAGGAGGGATGACGAGGAAAGTAATGCACACAATGAAAAGAGCAATGAGCACAAAGAAAAGAAATGCCCCCCAGCCTGCATAAAAGTCTGTCACGTAGCCTCCTATTACAGCCACTATGAGAATCAAGACTACATTGAGCAGGCCGCGCGAAAGATATGAGTAATCCAAAGTCCCATCCGGAGACAAGACAGGTGCGCAAATGAAGAAGAGAGCAGCCCATATGGTTAGGAGGAGCAAACACAGGACAGAGTGGGATTTCTGCCAGAAGAACAATGCGCAAATCACTAACGCTGTCATAACTAAGACGGTCCATGGACTTCTCGCGGTGTCAAAAACCGGTTTGGGACTATGCCTCAATGCTGCGGAGAACAGAACAGCGAACACTAACATAGCGATTACGATTGCGAGAGCTTCACGCCGACATTGAGACAAAGGAGCACTGGGGGTGTTCTCCGCTGCAAATGTATCAGCGGCTATTCCTCCCGAGTCTTCAAGCACTGTTGGTGATGATTGTCGGAGGTCTTCCATTTGTATCTCAATATGTTCCAAAGCTTATCCCCGAAGCCACTCTTTAAGCAGAACCGACTCGCTCGCAGAAAGCGAAGAGCACTCGGAAAGGTTCTTCGTACTTAACTTAAGCTTAAACATAGCCTGCCAGGGGGTACCAATTATTTTAGATTCCCGGGTCTCCAATCTTCGACAGCGCTCTAAAATCATCGTTAGGCGTGAATTTCCTACACTTTCTAGTCTTTGTTGATTTCGGATCCAGAGTTTGCCGGAGTTTACGTAGCTGTATCCACATTCTTCATCCCAGAAAAGAAAGAATAGTTCGAAGCTCTCTTCGAATTCAGCTCTCTGAACTACGAGTACAGAGCACGTGAGAGCAAGGAGTTTGCAGTTGTTTTTGCAGAAATTGGATGGCACTTGCCCCAAAATTGGAAGCGGCGAAATATCTTGAAGCAACAGTACTCCACTGCTAGCATCTCGAGGAGCAATGATCTCAGAGGGTAGCGCGATACAGTTATGCCACGACATGAGCACTGGACTCACGTCGCTAGATATCGCTACAAGCAGGGGAGAAAGGGCAGAACCGCATGGTAAGCAGAGGGACGGATCAAAGGTAGCGTTGATTCCAACGCATCCATTACATCTAGAAGTACTCCCAATCCAGACTCTTGGCTGAATCGGGAGTACTTCTTCTTTGTCTTTCTCTTTACATTTCGGGAGCTGCGGACATGCCCTAGGCAGATATTGATACAACCAGGGATACCTCTTAGAGCAATGCTCCTTATACATCATTTCTTGTTTTAACGGTTTTTGGTGCAGAACTTTTCTATCTACGTATTTTCTCTCCAAAGTCTCTTTGATGAAGTTCTGCAATATCAAGATCGCATTCGCATATACAGACGCCTATCGTAGAAGGTTCATCGTCCAGAATATAATTGCGAGGTTATATTCTGGACGATGAAGTGTGGTCCTTTCAAAACTAAAGGCAAGTGCTACAATAATGCAACGAAATATCATAGAATTCTTAGATGGCGTTTGGACATCCCGCGCTTTTACGTTTACATCAGTCCGAGAGCGAAATTGAATGTTTCCCTGGATCTCACAGTGAAAACCACGCTTTCCAGACGAGGACTGTCTGGAAAGCGTGTGTTGACATCAACAACACCTAAGGAACTAACTGCGCGCCCGTTTATTTGTTGGTAGCATCCTCCGGAAACTAAAACTGTTGTCAAAGTTAACTGGTTGTTGCGATTATTTTCGATTATTTTGGGAGGTTATGGGTTTGTATTCGGGTAGGCTGTGTCCGTCAAAACCGAGTATAATTCCCCCTATACCTGCTGAGCCCAGTATTCGGTTTCCTATTTGTGTGATTTGCTTCCAACAGGCTGTGGATACAGTGTGCGTACCCTGCGGTCACGCAGTGATGTGCATCAAGTGCGCTTCGAAATTAGAGAGTCGCAAGAAAACAAAAAGTGCAGCACATACTGCAAAATGCCCCATCTGTCGTTCTAGCGGTAGTTTACAACAAATTGTGCATTTAAAGTTTCCTGAAGATTCACCACCATGTCTAATTGATAATGCGGAAATTTTGGCGCTGCACAGATCCGTCGCAGATGCCACGGAGACTGCTATGAACACCGCAGGAACTATCACCGAGCAACTCCTAGAAGCACTGCAGCATGCGCGTGCTCTTGCGGATCATGCACACGACCAAAGAATAGTCAAATTAGAAGACATTGCCGAGAGGCTCGAAAAGCTAGAGACATTTGAGAATTACCACCCCATTCCGCGTACAGACGGCGCTGCACCGGTCACTTCTCCGCATTCGCCGGATTCCCCCCCTCCCCTGTCGTTATCATCTTCACTTCTTGTGGGTACGTCACTGGGGGAGTTTCGTTAAAACATCACAATATACCGGTAGCCCCCTTAACAAAGGACACTCACTGATGTTTGCCTGTACACTTAGTACCCCATGACGACTTCTGCTCTCAGCCAGCCATTTATAACAGAAACGGAGTCTCGGATGGCTGCACCAGCACCTTCAGTAACTACTGGGGAGAGGAAAACATATTCTCCCTATCTCCAATCTCGCATATGGGAGCAACATGAAGAAGAACAGAGTGCTTTAGAACATAAAGTAGGACGTTTTCGCGAGGAGTGGAACTCCAAAGCGGAAGCACTCTTGATGACCTGGTCGACCGCTTGGGATGCAAAAGCCGAGGCACATGGAGTAGCAGAGGCGAACAAACGCTGGAGGCATCTGTGTCTGCAGGTACCCACAGTGCTGGTGCCTATTGCGCTGGCGCCCTTGCTCTCTAGTCAATTCATCAGTGAGCAATCGCCCATAGTGGTAATCTCGCTGGTTATGGCAGGTCTGACGGGTGCGTTGCAATCTATTCTACAATTAGAGCGGAAAAGCGAGCAGCACGCGCAGGCAGCTTTTCGCTACTCCGATTTACTTACAGACGCAGAAGAAGTTCTGTGTAAAGAAAGATTGTTCCGCCCTCCTATGGATGTCACTATATCGAAATTCAAGATGCGCATGGATTCTGCTGAACGCTACTCACCCCCCGTTGTACTAACCTCGAGCCCCTCAACGCGCGGTAAGGATCATGCATCTACTTATCATGCATCTACTTCCGACTTGGAAAGCGAAGCCGACAAATCGGAACTTGTGCATTAACGGCGGTAAGAAGGTACACGGTGTCATGGTGTGTCGGAATTGTTATAGCGCAGTTCGACATCCTTTGCATCGGCATCGCCATATCAATGCGGCGCGAAACATGGCTGCTATCTACCGGCAATTAGCCGGTAAGCGTTTGCGACCTACTTGTTTCACATTGTCTGATTGATGGGAGGGAACTTGTGTTCGACACTTGCACACCTGAGGGTAGGCTTTTTTTAATAGCCGGCTCTCACGTGGCAGCGCTGGTGTCGTGCTCTCGGGGGCCGTAACGGCCCTGTTGCGGGTTGTCTTTTTCGGGCAGCCTGTTAGTCTTTAGCTCCAGTGTTGACATCTGTGTTATCATATCTGCGATCGATGTACAGCTCTTCTCTGACAGCCTGTGCCCCCGAGGAATATGTGGGAAGATTTTCTTATTCGGTTGGTTAATGGGATTTGCAAACGTATTTGAATAAAAATGAATACTTGTTCCGGATTCTAGATCTTCGTCTTCCAGCAACAATGGTTGACCTCGTTGTTCTGCTTGTTCACGTTTTTTAGCTTCTATCCACGTTACAAGCTTCTTATCTGCGTCACGTATCAAATCGCAATTTGTATTCGCGATAACGCCTATGCTCAACTTGACACAACAACATGAGCGCTTCGACTTTGTTGAAGCTATGGCTTCTTTCAGATTAGAAATAATACTGTCCTGCATTCTTCTGACCACATAACAACCGCCTTGTATTGCTTTCGCTAGTAGGGGTGACATCTTTGCTGTGACCAAACTATCTGCTGCCTCTAAGAAGGAATTTAAACCATTATATGAAACATATTGCACTGTGATGCTTTCTTGTGCATGTAAAGCAACTAAGTTTCTAATAAAGTAAGAAGACCCAAGGCTTCCTAGTGAGTACCCTATGCATATCACTTTTTTTACATCACGCTTTTGCAGAATTGCCTTTGCTAGTTTAGTGCTAATCTCGTCTGTTGTCTTTGTCCAGCTGGCAGCGAGTGCGTGTGCGTCTTGGTCGATAGCGAATCCCGCCTGTGGTACAAATACATGATACGCATTTCCAGCACCCAACTTCACATATAGCTGATGCAAACCACTTGCTGATCCCATTGTGTTCCCGCCATAAAAAACTACAACTGTCGTGCGATCCTGGGGAAATGTGGTGTCTAATTGGGTCCACGGCTTCCGCGATTGTTCGATGATGTCGAACATGGCGGCCCTTGATTCATGCCTTCCCTCAGCTAGTAATACTCGCCTAGCTACTGTTACTTGCAGGTATGCAGGAAGTTTATAACATATTCCTGCAAGCGTCGTGGCAGCAGTACCAAGTGCAAATACCGCCCCCCTGGACGGCGCTTGAATACTCGCTAATCTAGCAGATATCCTAGACAAGGTCTGGCGCGCTGCCGGTGGCGACCGCTTGCTCACTGCCATAGCCATTTACATCCATATATGTTTAATGCTGCGCGTCATTTTGTAATTGTATATATACAATTACACAATGCTGTCAGGAGAGTACTTGTTGCTTAATTGCTTTGTGTTGTCGTGTTGCGCTCTCATGTGGCGACTAGTAAATGTGGTTTTTCTTTTTGTGTTCTCGCAACCTTTGGTTCGTTGTGTGTTCTCGCAACCTTTGATTTGTTGCTCGCTCTGCAGGAGAAAGCCACCCCCAGAAACGCGCCTCCATCTCGGAGACTGGAATCAGCCACGGCTCGTTTTTCTGGTCTTCTGTAGGTATGTGTATGACAGCAACGCCGTCTATACAGTTGTAGCCCTCGACTCTGCGCAGAACGAATTCCTCGGGTGAGTCCTCTGAAGGCACTTGTGCCTTGAATTGAGAAAGCGCTTCCAACAAGTGTTTAATTTTACTGCGTTCTCCACTCGAGAGCGAAGTGAATTCCCGATGCATCAAGATCCGTCGTTCGTGTGGGCTCAACTGTTTCCATTGTGTAGAAGACACCATTTATACAGCTGAAGATTGAGACATAAGCTGTTCTATGCACTCGCAAAACATTTTGTCTGCATGCAACAGGCAGTTGACTCCATTGGCACCCCGTCCTGCAAACGAAGACGATGCGATCTAATATATCTGCCGTTGTCGGTTTCCGCTTACGTCCTAGATTTGGCCAGTTCGACCTTTTAGCTTCGAAAGCGCATATTGCGTGCATGAGTTCATTCTTGAGCTGAATTTGCATTTCGACTACAAGACC
>Ga0206129_10005582_pt1 | contig 13195 bp, 10 predicted proteins | sample Helgoland_Spring_8_FD_148616 | JGI IMG/M metagenome (GOLD analysis project Ga0206129, IMG submission 148616) | Pelagic subsurface seawater microbial communities from Kabeltonne, Helgoland, North Sea - Helgoland_Spring_Bloom_20160502_2 | ecosystem: Environmental > Aquatic > Marine > Epipelagic ...
CAAACGTGTCTTTGATTTGGGATTTACCATTAAATACAAATGATTACGTTGAAATTTGGGTTGAAAATAATGATAATTCTAATAATGTTACGATTGAAAATATAGTTTATAGGATCAAATAAATGGCTAACGTTACGATTGACGTGGGGAACGGATACTACGAATCAGATTCATTGCCGTTTGCTAATCAACGATGTGTCAATCTTTACCCTAACTACCCGCAAGCTCCTGCGTTATCAAGCACTAGTTTATTTGAAGTGCAAGGTATTGAAGAAGTGTTAACGACTAGTCGTAATGCAGCAGATTCAAATCGAGGGTCGTGGGTGTTTAATGCGGTTCCTTTTTTTGTTAATGGAGATTTTCTATATCGTTTAGACCGCTCAGTAGGTTTTGGTGGCGCAGTTAGCTATAAAATAGTAACTTTAGGGGAAATAGAAGGTACGGGCGCGGTTTCTATGTCCGATAACGGGCGTCAATTAATAATTATAGACAGCGAAGGTAATGGACATATATACCAACCTACCGCAAATCCTCAATTACAAAGTATTACTGACGCAGGGTTTCAAGCTAACGGTATTCCTAAACGTGTCGTATTTATAGATTCATATTTTATAGTTACTACAAACCAGAAAAAAGCTATTATTTCCGCTCCTAACGACGGCACTGATTGGAACGCGCTTGATTTTATAAGCGCCGAAGCTGACCCTGACGAAATAGTAGCGCCATTTGTATTTAAAAATCAACTATATTTATTAGGTGCTGAAACTACAGAAACCTACCGTAATATAGGTGGAGCGGGCGTTCCTTTCCAGCGTATAAACGGGTTTGTTTTATCTCAGGGTTGTATAGCTCCAAATTCTGTACAGTCAATAGGTAATAAAGTTTTATGGGTTGGCAATGGGGCTAATGAACAGCCTGTAATATGGTTGTTTAATGGTTCAGAACCCCAAAAAATAAGCTCCACAGCTATAGATACTAAAATACATGAGTTATCGGAAGAAGAAGTTTCTAATATATATAGTTGGTCATATTCTTTACGGGGGCATGAATTTATAGCTTTTACAGCTAGTAATTGGACTTTTATATTTGATACGGCTACAACTAAATGGCATGAAAGGGAAAGTGAAACTAGGGATACTAGAGGATTTAGAATAACAAAACCATGCCGTATTCGTACAGTCGTAAGTGCGTATAATGAATTGCTTGTAGGTGATTCTGAAGATGGTCGGATAGGTTTAATAAAAGCAGGCGTTTACAAAGAATATGACGAGCCGTTAATTAGCTTTTTTACTACGTCGCCACTGTATGATATGGGGAATAGCTTTAGCCTACCTAGCATAGAAGTTTTATGCGATTCTGGAGTTGGAAATTCTGATGCGCCTAACCCTGAAATTAGATTAGAAGTTAGTAGGGACGGGGCGGTATTTGAAAACCCTAGAACGCGCTATCTAGGTGCTGTAGGCGATAGAAAAATACGCCAGATATGGTATAAAAACGGGCGCGTAAGCAGGTATTGCATATTTAAAGTTACGGTTAGCGACTTTGTAAAAAGACGTTTTTTTGGCATGGAACTTACGTATAAACGGGGGCTTGGTAGTGGGCAAGGTTAGCGGTTTACCAAAGACACGTATTTTTTTTGATGATTACGGGCTTTTAAATACTGAAGGGCGTGTAGCACAAGAAGAAATAGAAGCTAGAATCCCAATTACCGGAGATGGAACTCCAGAAGCTATAATAGAAGCTGAAGCTGGCGCTACATATTATGATTTATCCGCCGGCACAGGCGCTATAATATACATAAAAACGGCGCAAGCCGTAAACGGTGATAGGACAAAAGGATGGATATTAGCGTAGAACGTATTTTTGATAAAGAAACTATAACAAAGTGCATAATACCATTATTTGATGATATCGTTGAAGATGGTACAGGCATAAACGCTTTAGACGGTTATGTTGACGTGTTAAAAGATTTGTGGGTTTCTATACACGCAGGGGTTGATCTAGTAGGTGTTGTACAATTTAAACCTTACAACAGAACTATGTTAGAAATTCACCCGTTTATACAAAAGCCGTTTAGAAAATATAGTGAAAAAGCTGGAAAAGCGTCTTTAAAGTATGCTAGCACTCACGCGCCTAAAATGTATAATAGCATCATAACTAACATACCGGCGTCTAAACGCTACGCATCCTTATTTGCACGTAAAATAGGGTTTAAAGAAATAGGCCGTTATAAAGACGGGTTTTTTAAAGATGAGGCGCACTGCGACATGGTGTTGTTTCAACGAGGTATATTCTAATGAGTGCAATAACAGACGCAGTTTTTGGGGGTAGCGCAAAAGACGCTTCTAAAGCGCAAATAGCAGCAACCGAAAAAGGTATGGTAGAGTATAAAAAAGGTATTGCGGACGCAAAAACCGACATTAATAAATACTCTGGACAAGCTACTGATTCTCGATTACAGCGGACGCAACAAGCTTTTGATGTTATGGGGCAGGGGTTTACCCCCGCTTTAGATACTATGAATCAAGGCAATATGCAAGCCCAGCAAACTTTATCTGGGGCAGCGCCACAAATGCAAAATGCTATTCTCGGTAACGCCGTAGACTACAGTAGTTTACAGCCACAAGGGATAAACTTTGACGCACAATCGTTTTTAGGTGGTATGCCTAGCGTATACGACCCAAACACAAATTCTACTCAGCAACCCCCAGCTACACCGCAGCCTCCATCAAATTTTGACATTTTTAGTGAAGCAAACAACTTACCAACTTCGCAGCCTGCGCCTCCAGAAATTTTAAACAATATTTTAAACCCTTATCAGCCATCAAATTATAACAATTTATTAACTAATGGTACTGCTGCAATGGGTGGCGGGTTCCAGCAATCTCCAAATTATGCTGATTTACCAATGGGTGGTGGAATGGGTGGCGGTGGAATAGGTGGTGGGGGTGGTAGTGCTAGCGGAATAGGAATGGGTGGTGGGATGGGTGGTGGAAGTTCTCTTAACGGTTATCGCGGTAACTACGATTCAATACAACCAAGCACATTACCGTATAACCCAACAACGTTTACCGCACGATAATTAAACGACTTATTAGGATAAAACTATGTCTGCATTACCACAAAGAGGCCAACGAGGTTATACCGGCAATATGCCTTCACCAACAAATATGATGCGCCAGCCTAACCAAATGCCGCCACGCGGAATGCAAAATGACGCAAATTTAAACAGGCCACAAATTGGGCAGCAATCTCCAAACTATGCTGATTTGCCGAGGGTGGGTAGCACCCCCCCTGCGCAATTCCAGCAATCTCCAAATTATGCTGATTTACCAATTTCTAGAAGCCCAATAGCTCAAACTCAACCGCAGCCTACTCAGCAATATGGGCTAGGCGGTAGTGAAGCCGCGTTACAGGGCGCTTTAGGTGGGGGTTTAAACATACTACAACAAACTACGGGCGATGCATTAGGACAGCTTGGTGGTGCTAACAACCAAATAAATAATTACTTAGGTCAAGGGCAGCAAACTATTCAAAACGGTTTAAACCAAGGACGTAACGATATTACTGGCGCGTTTGGGCAATCTCAACAAATGTTAGGCCAAGGTGTAGGTATGCTAGGTCAATCAGGGCAGACGGGAGCGGGGCAGATACAATCTGGCGTAGACCAAGGCATGGGGGCATTAAGACAAGGGGTTGGCGCATTAGGCCAAGCAGGACAATTTGCTCAAGGGGCTTTAAATAACGCAGGGCAACAGGGCATGGGCGCTCTAGACCGAGGCTTTCAACAAGGTATGGGGGCATTAGGGCAAGGCGTAGACATGTTAGGTCGGTCAGGCCAACAAGGGCGAAGCGACTTAATGGCTGGAAACCAACAAGGCATGGGGGCTTTAGATCAAGGCTTTCAACAAGGTATGGGGGCATTAGGGCAAGGCTTGCAACAGGGCATAGGTGCTTTAGACCAAGGTGTAGGTATGCTAGGTCAATCAGGGCAATATGCTCAAAACGCGCTTAATCAAGCCGGTCAACAAGGAATAGGAACTATAGGGCAAGGTTTAAACCAAGCTAGGAACGATATAGGGCAAGGCGTAGGAGCTTTAGGACAGGCTGGCGGACAGGCTCAAAATTACTTAGCTAATGCTTCTGGTCAAGGTTTTGGACAATTATCGTTAGCTAATCAACAACTATCGCAGCGTTTAAACGCTGGCGGTCAAATGGCACAAGACGCAACAAATCAAGGTTTAGGGCAGTTAGGTAACGCTAATACGGCTTTACAACAGGCGGGGGGTCAGGGTGTAAATGCGTTAGGCCAGTCGCAGCAGCAAGCGCAAAGTATGGTAGCGCAAGGACAAAACCAACTATCCAGCGGTGCTGCTCAAGCCAATAAACAGTTACAAGCAGCAGGGCAAGCTGGTACAGCACAATTTGAAAATGCGCAGCGATTATTATCAGGCTCTCAACAAGCTGTGCAGTCGCAACTTGCAAACGCGCAAGGGCAAGCAGGCCAGCAATTACAACAAGGCGCATCCACCATAACAGCGGGAGCATTGGAAGGGCAAGGGCAATTATCTCAAGCGCAGCAGCAAGCCGCAGCACAGTTAGGGCAGGGGCAGGCGGTTATAAATCAAGCAACGCAAACAGGTTTAAACGCTATACAAAGCGGTTCGCAGCTAGCTCAGAATCAGCTAGGGCAAGGACAGCAAGCTATAACTAAAGGCCAACAACAAGGCCAACAATCATTGCAGCAGGGTGCGCAAGCTATAACTAGTGGGCAAGAACAAGCGCTAAACCAGTTAAACCAAGGGTTTGACCAAGCACGTCAAGATGTTGACCCCTATACGCAAGGCGGTTCGCAAGCTAACCAGCAACAGGCAGCTTTATCAGGTGCTTTAGGTGGTGACGCTCAGAAACAAGCTATGGACGCCACACTTAATTCTCCAGAATTTGATTTTATTCGTGAACAGGGTAGGAGAGAATTATTAGCTAACGCAGCCGCTACAGGTGGCTTAGGGGGTGGTGAAGTACAGCGGGATTTAGCCAGATTTGGGCAAGGGCTTGCATCTCAACAATTAGGGGCGTCGTTTGACCGTCTAGGAAGTGTTGCAGGGCGTGGGCAGCAAGCCGCTTCACAATTAGCCGGTTTATCAGGACAGCAAGGGCAAGCGGCATCTGGGCTTATAGGGCAAATGGCGGGGCAACAAGCTAATTTATCAGGGCAGGGCGCATCATTGGCGCAGCAAGCCGCTAGCCAAAGTGCTAATTTATCGCAATCTGGTGCTAATTTATCGCAATCGTCAGGGGACACGGCTGCTAATTTATTGCAAAGTGGGGCAGGTCAGCAGGCGCAATTATCAGGGCAGGGCGCTAGTACCGCAGCACAATTAGGGCAAGCAGGTGCTAATTTAGCGGCGCAAGCAGGTACAAACGCAGGGAACTTAATAGGACGCGGGGCTGATATAACTGCTCAATTAGGCGGGCAGGGTGCTTCTCTAGCGCAAGCGTCAGCAGCGCAACAAGCGCAATTAGGTGGGCAGGCGGGGCAGCTATTAGGGCAATTAGGGCAAGCGGGCGCAGGTATAACCGCCGATTCCGCAGGAAGGCAGGCGTCACTCTCGCAAGCCGGTGCTAACATAGCGCAGCAGGGCGGGCAGAACATATCTAACCTCATGCAAAATGTAGCCGGTCAGCAAGCTAACGTATTTGGGCAGGGGGCAGGTTTATTAGGGCAGTTAGGCCAAACTCAAGCTGGCATTCAGCAAGCTGGGGCAGGGATGCAGGCACAATTAGGGCAGGCTGGCGCTAACCTTTCTGGGCAGTTAGGGCAGGCGCAAGCAGGAACAGCCGGTGATATTGCAAGGTCGCAAAGCGGTTTATACGGTCAACTAGCAGGCGCTACAGGGCAAGCAAGTCAAGCTCAAGCTAATTTGTTAGGTCAGGTTGGGCAAGCTCAAGCAGGCGCGGCGACAGACATAGCCAGAGCGCAAAGCGGGCTTATGGGTCAGGGCGCTAACTTGGCAGGCCAGACGGCACAAAGTCAAGCTAACTTGGCAGGCCAAACGGCACAAAGTCAAGCTAACTTGGCAGGCCAAACAAGCCAAGCTTTAGCCGGTAATGCTGCTGATATAGCCAGAGCGCAAAGTGGGCTTATGGGTCAAGGCGCTAACTTGGCAGGCCAAACGGCACAGGGTCAAGCTAGCCTAGCAGGCCAGATGGGGCAAGCTCAAGCAGGAGCAGCAGCAGATATAGCTAGAGCGCAAAGTGGTTTATACGGGCAAGGTGCAGGGATGGCGGCGCAGGCTGGTCAATCTCAAGCTAATTTAGGGTCTAATATAGCTGGGCAGCAAGCTAACCTTATGGGGCAAGGTTCTGGGCAAGCTATGCAAGCTGGGCAAGCGTTAGGCGGTTTAAGTGCTAATGCGGCTAACGCGCAGAGCGGTCTATACGGTCAGCAAGCAAATTTAGCTGGTCAGCTAGGTGGGCAGGCAGCTAATATTATGGCTGGCGCAGGACAGCAGGGCGCTAACATGACAGGTAGCATAGGGCAGCAAGTAGCAAGTGATAGAATGCAAGCAGGTCGTGACATAGCCGGTCAATACCAAAATACGGCTAATCAAATGGCTAACTATCAAAACCAGTTAGGTCAAAATTATAGTAGTCAAATTGGCTCATTTAGCAATAACTTAGCTAATATGCTAAGTGGCTTAGGTGGTGGGGAAGCAGGACAGAACATGCAATTAGCGCAATTAATGGCTAATTTAGGTGTCGGTCAGGGTACTCAACTTTCTAATATGAACAGCGATATGGGGGCAGCTAGAGCAGCAGGAATTACTGGGCAAGCCAATGCTATTAACAATACACTAGGGACGGGCATATCAGCCGCTATGATGATGTCAGATAGACGTTTAAAAACAGACATACAAAAGCAAGGTGATTTCCGTGGCTTACCATTTTATGAATGGAAATGGAAAGATATAAGTGGGCTGGCAGGTAAAGGGTTCGGATTTATGTCCGATGAAGTTAAAAAATTAGTACCTACTGCGGTAGTTCGCGGGGCAGACGGTTACGACCGAGTAAATTACGGTGAGGTTTTCAATGGCTTATAATTACAACGTATCAGGTTTAAACGTAGATTTTGGCGCTTTAATGGCGCAGAAAGCTAGAAAAGAAGCCTACGAAGAAGAAAAAGAATCGTCGCGGCTGGCTAGGGAAAGGGAACTAAAATATAGTAACTTGTATAATGAGTATGAAAAAACTAAAAACCCTACCTTGCTGCGTAGTATGTCGCGTTTAAACCCCGTACAAACCAAACAAATTTTAGATATAGATGAAAAATTAGGTGAGCAAGAAAAAGCAAGTTTGTCTAGCGGAATAATTGAGTCTAAAGCAAATTTTACGGCGGGTAATGTAAAACAGAGTAGGCAATTTTGGCTAGATAGAGGCCAAATTTTAAGTGAAAATAACTCGGACTCTAGTTTTACTGCGCCAATAATAGAAGCCGCCTTAAATGGCACTGATGAAGAATTTGAAAAAGTGCTTAATATTGGTTTTAATACTGCTAAAACGATGGGTGTAATACCCCAAGGTGATGATGAAGAAATAGGCGATTATTTTGACGATGATGGTAACGAGTATAGTAGGTTTTACAATAAAACTTACGGGGTTACTAACGACGTACTTACTGGTAGAACACTGGAAAGTATTGAAAAAGAAAATATTCTTAAAAACGCCGGAAAAACTAAAGCTGGTCGTCCTGCTGACAGTAGAGACCTTAACAAAGAACTAAGCGTAATGCGTAGTAAATACATAGAAAATTCTAGTACTACAAACGCTAGGGCATCGCAGGCGGCTAACATAGCAACTCAATTAAAGGAACAATTAAAAAATGGCATTCCTACCGAGCGTAGCGGGACAGTAGGTAAAGTTTTTGACCAAGTTCTTGGTTTAGTGGGTAAAGAAGACGCATTAACTTTCTTACGAACTGAAACTAAAAACTTACTTGCGAACGAGTTAGTATCTATGCTACCTAAAGGCGCGGCATCTGATAGAGATGTGGCAATAATGGCGGCGGCGTTACCTGACGCATACGCTAACCCTGACCAACTTTTTAAATGGTTAGGGGCGTATGATCGCGTTAGTAAAAAACTAGCTGACGCATCAATGTTAAAAGCTGAATGGATAGAAACTACAGGAAGCGGGATAGTATCTCCAGTAGATACTAATATGCGCGGGATAAAAGTTGATGTTGGAACTAGGTTTGACCAATTCTATAAACGGTATGAAAACAAACAAGAAAAAGAGCGTAGGGAAGCGGAAAAAAGAGAAACCGATTTAGGTAATCTGTTCGGTACATCTTCTGGGGTATCTACGGAAGTATCTTCTGGGGTATCTACGGAAGTATCTGCTAGGGCTATGGCGGAGTACGGTATAGAACTATGAATACTATAGATGAGTATAAAGCCGCACTCGCTAAGTCAATCGTTAGAAACGATAAGGTAATGAGTGACAAAATAGCTAATAAAATACGGGAGCTTGAAGCCGCACCCGCACCCGCACCGACTCCGACTCCGGCATCAACACCCGCACCCGCACCCGCACAGCAAGATTTACTTAATGTAATACCCAAGCGGGAACAACGCCCTATGCCAATCGCGGGGAGGCAAAATCTTTTTAGTGAAGTTGCAAACGCTGGTATAGACGCTGTTGAAGGGGTAGTAGGGGGTCTAGACGCAGGGCAAGCATTTGGTAGGGATATTGCAGGGAGTTTAGGCTCGGCAGTGTATCAAATGCAGCAGGGGTTCCTAAAAAAACTTGGTGTTTATGATGGTAAAGCTTTAAATGTACAAGATGAATTACTCTTAAAAGGTGCGGAAGATGTTAAAAAGTTTTTAACGGCTGAAGTATTCACAGAAGAAGGGCAAGAATTTAAAAGCGCGCTATCTGAGTACATGATGAGTAATATACAAGGTACGCCTATAGAGGACGGCATGAATTTTATAGGTGAAAAAGCCGAAGAATTTAAAGAGTTTTTAACTGACGCAACAGGGTCAGAAGTATATGCTAACGCTATCTTAGGAGGTGGGGAACTTGGCGCAGCCGCACTTGGTGCTTCACTTGCAACTAAAGGTTACAAAGTAGGTAAAGATGCTACGTTTAGGGATGTACGAGAAACCGCAATACGTTTAGACAACAACGTATTTAACGTAGATAAAATGAAAGAGCTAACAGACATTGCGTATAAAGAACTTGGAAATGTAGATGTTAAACAAGGTACTTTTACCAAAGCTATAAACTATGCGACGAATAATATGCCAGAGTCGGATGTAGCAGGTATATCATCATTTATAGAAACAGAACTTAAAAAACTAAATACCGCCAATAAAATAAGGTTGAAAAAGTTCGGTTCAAATTACAACGAACGTTTTAGCGATATAACTAACTTTCAACGTGCTTTAGAAACGCGAGCGCAAAGTATCGGCAATGGTAACGAAGCTTACGCTTTAAATAATATGGCGCAAAATTTAGATACTTTTATGTTTGATACAAATTTTATAGATTTTAAAAAGTTTGGTTACTCAGACATAGGGAAGGACAACGCCAAAAAATTAAAAGCTAACGCGCAGCGGTTATCGGGGCAGGTAATACGGACTCGGCAGATACGTAATGCCTTAAATAATGCGGCCAGTTCTACAGGTAGAGCTGTTAAAAATTATCAAACTGAAATGGAAAAAATACTTAAAGACCCCAGTAAGAATAGATTTTACACTCTCCGTGAACGGGAAATAATGAAGGATATAGTTGGTGGTGCGCCCTTACGTGCGGATGGTAAGTTGCCAGACGAAAAAGTTACAGGGGAGAGATATGATAAAAGTGATGCGGCTATGCAAAAAAGCGATGCACGTAGGGAGGAATCAAGTAATTACGTTAGGTCTTTTGGGGCGTTTGCTAATGAGGGGGATGGAAATTTAGTGTTTCTAGCTAAATTAGGGCGCGCTGTAAATACAACGTTTAGACAAGTTGCTTCCGTACAACCCGCTCGTTTTATAGAGGGTTTATACAAACGCCGCAAACAAAATTTTGGAAAAGCTTACACTAGTTTAGCAAACCAAGTTTTAGCTGGAAAAAACGGCCAAGAAATTATTATGCGGTATTTAAAAGCAGTGCCAATAAAAAAACGGGATATGAAAGAACTTGGCGAATTACTTGCTATGGGCGATATTGATTTGCAAAATATAAAAGTTGAAAAATTAACATCGAAAATACAAAAAGAATCTGTAGAATACGCTCGCGGATTACGTGTTTTAGGTGCTGCGTTTGGGCAAGAAGCTGCTACTTTAGGGTCGCCTCCGCAGGACGAAGAAGAAGAAAATAAACGTAACACGCCGAGCTATAACGAACGGTATATGCAACTCGAAAGACAAATGAGGTAATGAAATGAGCAGATTTACTAACCCAATACCGCAGTTTATCCTAGAGAATGGCGATTTAGCGGCTGGCGGAACTTTATCACTTTATGAAAGTGGTACAAACGTACTATTAAGTATATACGCTGACGTAAACGAAAGTACGCCTATTGCTAACCCCGTCACTCTTGGAAGCAGGGGTGAAGTACCTAATATTTTTTATAGTTTGTCGGCTAGGGCTGTGGTAGATGATGCGGCAGGCAACCAAATTTTTGACGTAGACCCTGTAGGTGGTACTACCGCTAGCGGGGCTTACCAAATATGGGACAGCAATGTTGTTTATAGTGTTAACGATATTGTTTTTGGTAGTAATAGCGAACCGTATATATCACTTACAAACCAAAACGAAGGTAATGACCCTACTTTAGACGCTGGTAATAACCAGTTTTGGACAGAGTTACTTGAAATAAAATATTGGAATGCCCAAGAAATTTACGCTGTTAACAGTTTAACTTTCGAGAGTGGTGTTATATACCGAAGTACCATAGCATCTAACGCAGGAAATCAACCGTCAACAGACGGCGCGAATAATTGGGTTAGTATAGCTGATGCCGCCGTCGTAGTGTACGACAACACATCATCAGGGCTACTAGCAGTTACAGGGCAATCGGCCATTGATGAAATTGTAGCACTCATTAACAATTTGCCTAGTTCTGTAGTGTATAGAGGTCAGTTGGATGTATCTGCTGGAAATTCAGCTTTACCAGCAGCTCCACAAAATGGTGATTTATACGTTATTGCGGTTGGCGGCACTATTACTGTTTCAACTGCCGGAGCAACACCTGTTTTAACTGCTGTAAATGTCGGTGAGCAAATTATTTACAACGGAGATGATTCGCAGTGGGATTTGATATCATCTGTGCAGCAAGCTGCAACTGTCAGCTACAATAATGCAGCCAGCGGCTTATCAGCAACTAACGTGCAAAATGCAATTGATGAAGTTGAGGGGCGAATTGATACGACTGAAACCAATATTGTTAATAATGACAATGACATTGCAACTAACGCTGGGAATATATCGGCGAACGCTAACAATATAGTCACCAACGCCAGCAACATAATCAACAACGCCAGTAATATAGCGGCCAATACTAGTAATATAGCGACTAACACCAGCGGGATAGCGACTAACACCAGTAATATAGCGGCCAATACTAGTAATATAGCGACTAACACCAGCGGGATAGCGACTAACACCAGTAATATAGCGGCCAATACCTCATCTATAGTAGCAATACAAAAAACATATTTATCTGCCACTACTCAAACATTTGGAAGATTGGCTGTTAACACGTATATACAGCATGATAACTGGTCTGGCTCAAGCGCAAGTTATAACCTGATAACAACAGATTTTGAAATTGGTGATAGAGTTTATATACACAGACAGTATACCGAATCTGGCACAACTACTATAAACGTGCAAACTCCAAATGTTATTATTTTGCCTGACAAAACCAGCAATAGAGTTCAAACGCTTGAAGCCGCAGGTATAATTAGATTAATAAAAATTAGTGCAACAAGTTGGTCTGTTTCAGCAGGGTAAAATTAACGAGAGGATATTAAAATGTCAGGAACTTTAGATAGTTTAGTTGAGGGTGGTGGATCACCATTAGTACCTGTAGCGCATGTTTCAGCGCTAATAGGCGCAGGGGCGACTGGCACTTTATTGTCAGTAACCGCTGGCGCGGGTCAGTATATAAAATTAAATGAATTAATAACATACGATACTGGAGTTGAGAATGGGCTTACATTTACTGTAAATGGGGTTGCATTATTTACCAACGATATTTTGATTGATTACACGCCAAGCAGTCAATCAGTTAACTCCAATTATTTTGCTGTGTCTCGGTCATATGCGTCAAGTTCTATTTTCTACGGGTTTAATATCCTACCATCTATTTTTTGTACGTCTTTTTCATTAACGCATCCATCTGGAAACACTCTTAGAAGCATCAGATACGCTTACGACATTTTGGAGAAAATATAATGGTGACGTACATTGAAGTGGGCGGTGCGTGGGTTGAAGGCAATCCAGTTGACAAGCAAAAGATTAAAGTGGTTGGTGCGGGCGGTTTTGAGATGATAACTTACTACTCAGAACCGAAAGAAATTGAAGTTAATTCTGAAATTGAACCGCCAGAGTAATGTATACTGAACGCTAGTTGACAAGAGGTTTAAACGGTGTTTAATCGTGGTAATAATTGGGTTAATGTTGGTAGCCGTTTCTTTCGGCATTTTAATAAACGAGGCGCATGATAATGTCGTTAGAACAAATCACTGCTACACAAATAAAAACACAAAAAAATAAAATTGAGGTGTGCCATGATTAACAACCTAGTTAAATCACTTGTTAGCGGTCTTGTTAGCGGTCTTGTTAGTAAATTAACAGCTATTACGCGCACCTTCATAGACCTAGACCCGATTGCAAATGCTTATTATGAGATTGCATCGCCTATTGCATTTACTGGTGATTTTGAGATTGAGGTAGATTTTGCAACTACAGACACCAGTACTGAAAATACCTTACTTGGTAAAACTGGCGATGGTAGAGGTTTTGTGAGGCTTCTAAATGGTATACCATCAATTAATTTCTCGCAAGCTGCCGTTGCGTTTACGTTTGGATCAAACACGTTTTATGACGGGGAATTACACACATTAAAAATAGAAAATACGTCAGGAACGATTAAATTATTTGTTGACGGAGTGCTTCAGGGCACTACGACTCCAGCAGA
>Ga0206129_10005583_pt1 | contig 13190 bp, 12 predicted proteins | sample Helgoland_Spring_8_FD_148616 | JGI IMG/M metagenome (GOLD analysis project Ga0206129, IMG submission 148616) | Pelagic subsurface seawater microbial communities from Kabeltonne, Helgoland, North Sea - Helgoland_Spring_Bloom_20160502_2 | ecosystem: Environmental > Aquatic > Marine > Epipelagic ...
AAATTATCATAACCTACTGTACAGACAATACTCAGCCCAATCGATGACCAAAGGGAGTATCGACCACCTACCCAATCCCAAAACTTGAACATGTTTTGAAGGTCAATTCCAAATTCACGGACTTTCTCTTCATTGGTGGATACGGCAGCAAAATGTTTTTTAATTTCTTGTTCTGATGCATGTTCAATGAACCAATTTCTAGCAGTCATGGCATTAGTCATGGTCTCCTGAGTAGTAAATGTTTTCGAAGCTATGATAAAGAGGGTAGTAGCAGGATCTAATTTTTGAAGCAAAGGATCTATGTGACTGGCGTCAACATTAGAAACAAAATACGTTTGTATACCCTTAATCCAATAAGGCTTGAGGGCTTCACAGACCATATGCGGCCCTAAATCAGAGCCCCCAATACCAATATTGACGATATTTTGTATTTTTTTTGAGGTATAGCCTAAATGTTTACCCTGATGAAGTTGGATACTGAAATCCTTCATTTTTTTTAATTCTTCGGACACAAGCGGCATTATGTTTTCACCTTCAACGATAATGGGTCTATCAGCAGGATTTCTTAGGGCGGTATGCAAAACCGAACGATTTTCGGTCTTATTGATTTTTTGACCTTGAAATAGAGCTTTTTTTGCTTCGCTTAAACCCATTTCATTGGCTAATGATGCAAATAGGGATAAAGTTTTTTTAGTTAGATGATTCTTTGAAAAGTCAAAATAAAAATTCCCCTCATCAAATGAAAGATGTGCCAAACGATTGGGTTCTTCCTTAAAAAGATCAATAAGAGATTGATCTTTGATTTCGTTAAAATGCAGATCTAGTTCTTTCCAACTTTTAGTTTGGGTCGGATCGTAATTATTGATTGATGAAGGTTGCATGTATATATATAATCCTCTTTTAACGCAATTATAGGCACTTTTCTGTTCATTTCCAAGCACTGGTAAGCAAGAAAAAGGCTGCTTAATTTCGTTATAAAAGACTTTTTTTATTTGTCTAGAGATATATTCAAATGCCTCTAGGTCATCAGTCTAATTTTAAGACAGAGATTTTTATCATATTGTCAACACGGCTTTGCTTGGGATCAAGAATCCTTTAGATTATTACAAAATTGGAATAGACTAACCATGCTTTATATGGCCGGATGCTGTATCCCATTGAAAAATAGAACAGAGAATGAGAAAAATAGATTTTAAAAAAATATTTGAAATTGTGCTAAGGCAGTGTGTCTTTACAATTCTTAATATTTATGTACCATCAAAAATATTTGGTGGACAATTTTATATGAAAGGAAATTTACCTCTTGAAGTTGCTGAAACAACATTAGGAGATGCAGGTAGTTTTTCGTTGGCTTGGACATTTATGGGACATTCCTACTTTTATGTACTTTTTGTAGGCATTCTCAACTTGTTGGAGCTTGGTTTTCGTTATGGAATAAAACAAATCTATTAGGGGTATTGATATTGATGCCGATCATGATTAATACAATAATATTTGACATCATTTTTCTTGATATTGATCCAGCATTAGCAAATGCTATTATCGTTTTTTCAATGTTATTGTTAATACTGATATTTAATAAGGAAAATATCATCGAGATCTTCCAAGTGCTAATTAATTTCCCAACAACATCCAAGGTTCCAATTAAAAGAAGATTCCTCATCATTGGAATGACAATAATTGTGATCGCTCTAATTTTTGCTTTTGATTCTTTGATATAATACTGGTTTCGAGTAAGCAAAGAAAAAATAACAGAATAACTGACCATAACAGTGTATATAATAGGGATTAAAAACACCGTTTATACCAAACGATATTCTTAATGCACCACATAAAGGCTATCTGTAATAGATAACTTTGCTTTCCCATGTTAGGTGTTGTTGGGTAGCAGCATCCTTTAAGTAGAATTTTAAAGGGATGTTATTCATTTCAACGAACTTTATTTTGCCTACTTTTTAGTTAATAAAGCATTTCAAATATTTGATGTCTATTTGATAGGTTCGTAATAAATAGGTAGGTCAATCAGTTATTATAGATTATTACCTGTCTGGATCTAAAAACATCAAAATATTTAAAAATTACTCAAAGAGGGATTTTTTTTTGATAAAAAACTCTTTTTGTCAAGTATCATCTATTGATTGATGACATCTGTTTTGTTTTAACTTCGGAAGATAATTCAATTTATTTTTTAAGCAAATATTTATTGCCTAAAAGAATAAACATAAGGTAGCCCAAAAAGCCGAGAAGATAAAAGATACCTTCTATTCTATTTAATTTGTATTTACCGAAGCTGTACATAAAAAAGAAAAGTAATAAAGTACCTCCCATACAGATATATAAATCCATGTTGAGCTGTACGTTGTAACCTAAGGGGGCGTACATGAAAGTCGTTATACCTAAAACCAGAAGTACATTAAAGATGTTGGAGCCAATGATATTGCCAACAGCGAGATCAGATTTTTTCTTGAAAGCGGCGACCGCTGAAGTGGCTAGCTCGGGTAAAGAAGTTCCAGCTGCGAGGATAGTGAGACCGATTAATTTTTCGCTTACATCAAAATGCTTAGCTATTATGACAGCATTCTCAATAATGAGCTGGCCACCGAAAATGAGACCAGCGATACCACCGGTAATCATCAAAGTAGTTTTCAAACTTCCAAAAAGGGGAATTTTATCTAGTGATGTTGTATCGGGATTTCTTTTAATATTTAAAAATATATAGACCATGAACAACCCAAATAATGAGATGAGTATCAGTGCATCGCTGTAGTCTAAACTATTTTGAGAAATATCAAAGAAGAGGGCATCATTGGCCAAAATAAAGAAGACCACGGTGACTGCTAGAGAAAAAGGAATCTCTTTTCATAGGGCATTTCTTTGTACTGTAAGCGGATAGATGATGGCTGAAATGCCTAGGATGAGATATAGATTAAAAATATTAGAGCCAATGATATTGCCAAATACGATATCGTGGGTTCCTTCCTCAGTAATAATAACTCCAGACATGGCGTTCACCACAAGTTCAGGAGCCGAGGTACCCATGGCCACAACAGTTAAACCAATAACGATATCAGAGACGTTAAATCTTTTGGCAAGCGATGAGGCACCATCCACAAGAAAGCCAGCTCCTTTTATGAGAAATGCAAATCCAATGCCAATTAAAATAATATTGAAAAACATCATCATGCTTAAGCCTTATTCGTTAAGAGGGCTTTTTCTATATGTTTAATTTCCAAAAGTGAAAATAAACATTAATGTTCAAAAAATAAGCGTTAGAGTACCCAAAGTGATTAGAAATGCTTCAATAATGATTTTGAAAGTTTTGAGATTTGGGTATCAAGTTGATCCTTTTTTTCTTTCAACTCGCTTTTGCTTTGCAATGAAGAATGTACTGAAAAATAGATTTTTATTTTAGGTTCGGTGCCCGAGGGTCTTATCGATATTCGTGATCTATCTTCTGTAATAAACTGCAAAACATTAGATTCATGTGAGTCTAAAGGGAGGATTTTTTTTGTTTTGGTTTCTAAATGTGTAAGGTTTGAATAGTCAATAATGTCAGTTATTAAAATATCATTTAAGAAGATGGGAGGGGTATTTCTTAGGGTTTTCATGATCTGTTGAATTTCTTGAGCACCGGCTTTACCTTTTTTGGTAATTGAGATAAGCCCTTCGTGATAGAGGCCAAATTCGATCCAGATGTCCAGTAAGACATCGAATAGGGTTTTGTTTTGATCTTTAGCCCAAGCGGTTAGTTCAGCAATCATCGCGCAGGACATTACGGCATCTTTATCGCGTACTTGGTCTCCTATCAGGTAACCATAACTCTCCTCTCCACCACCGATAAAAGTTTGCGTGCTTTCAAGTTGACGAATTTTTTCGGCGATATATTTAAAACCCGTTAATGTATCCAAGCAGGTCACATTAAAATGTGCGGCAATGGCACTAATGAGTTCTGTGGTAACGATGGTTTTTACAATGTATTCCTGTCCTTTTAGCTGTCCTTTCTCTTGCCACTGCGTAAGTAAATAATAGATGAGTAGTGCAGCGGTTTGATTCCCATTGAGCAATTCAAACTCGTGATTTACATTTTTGGCAGCAATCCCGACTCTATCTGCATCTGGATCTGTTGCCAAGACGAGGTCGGCATCGATATTTTTAGCAGCTTTAAGAGCGATCTCTAGAGCTTCTGCCTCCTCTGGATTAGGGTATATGACGGTAGGGAAGTTGCCGTCTGGTTGGGCCTGTTCTGAAACAATGGTGATATTTTCAAACCCAAATTTTTCCAAAGCCGACGGAACCAAAGTAATCCCCGTTCCATGGATAGGCGAAAAAACAATTTTTAGTTCACTTGCTCTGTTCTTTTGAGGGGAGCTCAGACTCAGCGATGCAATCATGTTTAGGTATTGGCGATCGATGGTATCGTCCAAGTATTTAATGAGTTCACTCTTTTTATCAAATTTTACTTCATCAATGGATTTAATTAGTTTAACATTATTGATAACATGATCATCATGAGGTGCGATTAATTGCGCTCCGTCATTCCAATACGCCTTATAGCCATTGTACTCTTTGGGATTATGAGAAGCGGTCAAGACGACGCCTCCATGACATTGGAGGGTTCTGATGGCAAAAGAAAGGGTGGGTGTAGGACGAAGCTCTTTAAAGAGGTAGACAAAAATCTCATTGGCACTGAAAACCTCAGCCGTAATACGGGTATATAATTCAGTATTATTCCTGCTATCATGAGCAATGGCTACTTTTATTTGTTGATTTGGAAAGGCTTCTTTTAGATAATTGGCAAATCCTTGAGTCGCCATGGCTACCGTGTATTCATTGATTCTATTGGATCCTATACCCATGAGGCCCCTTAAGCCACCTGTTCCGAAAGCTAGATCCTTATAAAAGGCATCTTCAAAGGCAATGGGGTCTTTTTTTAAGAGCTCAATTTGCTGACGGGCGGCATCGCTTAATTTACTTGAGTTCAACCAAGATTGGGCTTTTTCTTTGAAATTCATTTATACTATTTTTATTAAAGTAACGGGTTTTAAAAAGGATCAGATCAGCTCTTATTTATTAAAAACCTATTTTATCCTTTACTCGAGCCAACACGGATTGGGCGATTTTAGAGGCCTTTGCTTCGCCTTCACACAGCATATTCTCTAATGATTTAGGATCAGACATGAGTTTATCATAAGTACTTCTTTCTTCATCAAATTTTTTGAGAATAAGTTCAAATAATTCTTTCTTGGCATGGCCATAACCATAATTACCACCTAAATAAGACTTGCGCAAGGCTTCAATATCCTCATCAGATCCAAGTAATTCATAGAGTTTAAAGACATTGCAGGCAGTAGGATTTTTGGGCGCTTCTAGGGCTAAACTATCCGTTTGAATGCTCATGATGTTTTTTCTGAGTTTTTTATCGGTTTGAAAAATATCAAGGATATTCCCATAAGATTTACTCATTTTTTTACCATCAATCCCAGGAACGATCTCCATTTGATTACTGATCTGAGGTTCCGGAATAACAAAAGTATCACCAAATTTCCGATTGAACGTAAGGCCTAAGTCGCGGGTCATTTCTAAATGCTGCTTTTGATCTTTACCTACCGGAACAATATCAGCATCATATAATAAGATATCCGCAGCCATGAGGACAGGATAAACAAACAAACCCGCATTCACATCACTGAGCTTATCAGATTTATCTTTGAAAGAGTGGGCATTGGCCAACATAGGAAAAGGCGTAAAGCAATTAAGAATCCAAGCCAATTCACAAACTTCGGGTACTTTTGACTGGCGGTAAAACGTATTTTTTTCAATATCAAAACCACAAGCGATCCATGCAGCAGCTACTGATCTTACATTTTCCTTTCGCAATTCAGGATCTTTGATAGTGGTGAGCGAATGAAGGTCGGCAATAAAAAAATAGGAGTCGTTTCGCTCTTTCTTGCTGAGTGCAATGGCAGGGAGTATGGCACCCAATAGATTACCTAAATGTGGTTTTCCAGAACTCTGAATTCCGGTTAATATTCTGGCCATTTTTCTTTTTTCATACAAACCTATAATTCCTAGTTGAGAAATCAATTATTAACGACTAAAATTGTAATTTTTCGCGTAATATTGCGAAGATATCATGAGGCATCTTTCTATCGTTTTTATATTTCTTTCATTTTTTGGTTATGGTCAGTCAAGTCTTAGATTTCAGGAAACAGTTCATCGTTTCGGAGACCTCATTGAAAATGAAGAGGTTAGCCATACTTTTACCTTTTTAAATCAGGGCATAGATAGTGTTGGGATCACCTCAGTAAAGGCTTCCTGCGATTGCGTGGTGACGGCTTATAGTCGAGAAAAAATAGCTCCAAATACATCTGATTCAATCACCATAAGCTTTAATGCGTCAAATAGATCAGGTGCTTTTCATAAGCTCATCCACGTGGTTAGCGGTGATAACATCAGTACTGCTTTACAAATTACTGGTTATGTCATCAATAGTTTAAAAGATATAATATCAATATTTCCAGTTCATTATGGAAATCTTTTTTTGCCTTACAAACTATTTAATATGGGTCCTATATGGCATCATAAGAGAGTTGAAAAAGAATTCAAAATTTATAATAATTCAGACAGTGTGATGACCTTTTTAATGGATTCATCTAGGATCCCAGACTTCATTCAATTGAGGATAATGCCCGATACCTTGCCTCCCAAATCTATAGGGACCCTTCTTTTAAATTATGATCCCGTTCGTAGAGCAGATTTGGGTTTTCTTAGAGATGGCTTAGATATAATAACGACAGATTTCGAGATGCCCCTAAAGCAAATCAGTGTGATAGCTACGATTGAAGAATATTTTGAAGTTAGATCAGCATCTAGGGGGGATTCAGTGAATTATCCTAAACTGGAATTATCTGATGAAAATATAGATTTTGGTAAATCATCAGCTGATCACCCCAAATTTCATACACTAAGTCTGTACAATAGAGGAGTTGATGTACTCAACATCAGGACAATAAAATCTAATTGTGAGTGTGTTGATTGGGATTTAAAAAAAGAGAATATTCCCGGAGGAGACAGTACGATTTTGATGATTAAATTCGATCCGCTCAATAGAAAAGGGCGTCAGTTTAAAAACATAACTCTATTTAACAATGACCCCTTGAATTCAACTCGGGTAATCTCTCTGAAAGCTCAGATACCTTAGAGTCATTAATTTATTGAATAGTTGTTATTGGATCGATTAACATCGGCCATTCTTTGACTTGGGTCTATTTCTATCGATTTTATATCATTCAAATTGAGCTTTATTATTAAATCATAGGTGGGGTGGGTCCAATGCCAGTCTTTCGTTATTTGACGCGCCATGGCAGTTTCTGATTTTTTAGTACCTCGCATGATACCTAATGGGATATAATAAGATTTTTTGGTCCCATTTTTTAAAGTAACTACTAGGTCAATGGGCATGGGCATGGGGTCGATTCTTTTGAGTTGAATATGGGTAGATGCTCCAAGTGACTGTACCGATTGAATGGCATAATCAATTGTTTTGATTGAGTGGACCCAATAGTCATAGTACCAGTCTAACTCTATCGACGAAGTTTTTTCAGCTACTTTGATGAAATCATGCATATTTGGGTGTTTGAATTTCCATTGATCGAAATAGGTCAATAGAATGTCTTCAAGGCATGAATTACCTACAACATAGCCCAACTGGGCCAGACTTACCGCACCCTTTGAATAGGCGGCTCTTTTGTAAGCAAAGTTAGTTTCAAAATAATCTGCATGAGTGGACATGGGCTCTTCTTTGCCACTAGATACCAAACTGAAATAATTAGTATAATTGCTAGTGTTGGATCGGTTGTTGTCGGCTCCCATCAAATGGTCCATGGTAAGACTACTCGCATAGCTGGTGTAACCTTCATCCATCCAATGATAATAACTTTCGTTGGTAGCCAATACCCCTTGATACCAACTGTGCAAAGCCTCATGAACCGTTACGCCCACAAGACTTAACAAATCTCTGTGACCGGTGATGAGCGTCGACATCGGGTATTCCATACCTCCATCTCCTCCTTGGATTACATAGAAATCGCTAAAGGGATATGTTCCAAAATGGGTATTCATGTACTGAAAAGCTGATATGAGTATTTCTGGCAACTTTTTCCAATCCCTTGTGGCTTGGCCTTGCTGATAAAAAAAATGCAATTTGGGTCCGTTGGGGACTTGTGCTATTTGATGAATATAATCAGGATCTGCAGCCCACATAAAGTCGTGCGCTTGTTCATTGAAAAAATGCCAAGTGAGTTTTTTACCTTTGTGCTTTTGGTCAATTAAGAGATTATCTTGATAACCATATCCTATTTCATTATTGTTCTCTAATACTCCGGAGGCAGCGACGATATAATTTTTATCTATAGTGATGGAAACATCAAATCGACCCCAGGGTGCATAAAACTCTCTGGCTACATAGGGGTCTGCGTGCCATCCTCGCGTATCATATTCGGCTATTTTGGGATACCACTGGGCCATAGAATAAGAAATTCCTTCTAGATTATCTCTACCTGACCTGCGTATTTGAACAGGGATTTGTGATTTGAAGTTCATGTTCAATTTCGTTGTGGATCCAGGTAAGATGGGATGGGCCAGTTGAACTTCTAGCACGGTGTATTCTATGTTGAATGAGACGGCGGTACCTTCTTGTGAGAGGTTTTCTATCATATGATATCCAATTTCATCATCCTTCAATTTTGAAATTCGATCCATGACTCTATCATCGGGGTCTTCTATGGATCTACTCCGCACATCCATCATGCCATCGGGCTGAAATGCATTAAAATAAAGGTGGTAATAAACTTTATGAAGTGTATCTGGACTGTTATTAGTGTAGCGCAGTATTTGAGACCCAGTAAATTGATGTCTTTCTACATCAACTTCTATTTCCATTTTGTAATCCACCGCTTGCTGCCAATAGGTCTGTTGAGAGAGACCTACCAAAGGTAGGGCTACAATTAGGCGTAATAAAGTTTTAATCATACGTTAAGATAAATACAAAGAACCCAAAATAGAGGCTTCTAGGCATCTATTTTAGCGTATTTCGCATTTTTCTCAATAAACTCTCTTCTCGGAGCTACTTCATCACCCATTAACATGGAAAACAATCGGTCAGCTTCAGCTGCAGATTCGATAGTCACCTGCTTTAAACTTCTGTTTTTAGGGTCCATGGTGGTCGTCCAGAGTTGTTCTGGATTCATTTCTCCTAAACCTTTGTATCGTTGGAAACTCACATTTTCTTCCTTGCCATTGCCCGCAACTTCTTTAACTACACGATCGCGATCATCATCAGACCAAGCGTATTTTTCTGTTTTCCCCTTTTTAACTAAATAAAGTGGTGGCAAAGCGATGTAGAGATAACCTTTTTCTATGAGATCGTTCATGTACCTAAAGAAGAAAGTTAAAATTAAGGTTCTGATATGGCTGCCATCAATATCTGCATCTGTCATGATGATGACTTTGTGATATCTCAGTTTTTCCATATTCAGTGCCTTTTCATTCTCTGGAGTACCGAACGAAACTCCCAAGGCAGTAATCATGTTTTTTATTTCCTCATTGTCGTATATGCGGTGTTCTTGCGCCTTTTCAACATTAAGAATTTTACCTCTTAAGGGAAGAATTGCCTGAAACATCCGGTCGCGGCCTTGTTTGGCAGACCCACCTGCGGAGTCTCCCTCAACTAGATAAATTTCACAGGCCTCAGGATCTTTATTTGAACAATCTGCCAATTTACCTGGTAAACCGGATCCGCCCAAAACATTTTTTCGTTGCACCATTTCACGTGCCTTTCTTGCCGCGTGGCGTGCTTGCGCTGCCAAAACAACTTTCTGAACAATTTGTCGAGCTTCTTTTGGATTTTCTTCTAAATAATTATTGAGCATTTCGCTCACACAAGTATCTACGGCCCCACTTACTTCAGAGTTCCCTAATTTTGTTTTGGTTTGGCCTTCAAACTGAGGCTCGGCCACCTTTACAGATATTACGGCAGTAAGTCCCTCTCTAAAATCATCACCAGTAATTTCCACTTTCACCTTATCAAGGATGCCCGATTTGTCGGCATAGGCTTTCAAGGTCCTCGTTAGGGCACGTCTAAATCCTGCGATGTGTGTACCTCCTTCAATGGTATTGATGTTATTGACATAAGAGATGACATGCTCGGTATAAGAGGTATTATAACTCAATGCCACTTGAACAGGGATCGCGCCTTTTTCACCATCCATGTAGATAGGGTGAGGGATTAATGTTTCTCTCGAGACATCTAAATACTCTACAAATTCTTTTAATCCTCCCGTGGATAAAAAAGTTTCTCCTTTGGTTGATCCATCATCCTCCTGCTCTCTATGATCTTTTAAAGTGATGGTAATTCCGGCATTTAAAAAAGAAAGCTCTCTACACCTAGTGGCGACGGTCTCATAATTATATTCACCGGCCGTAAATATTTCTTTATCAGGATGGAATTCAATAATGGTACCAGTTGTATCAGTAGTACCTACTTCCTTAACAGAATATTTAGGTATGCCTTTGTTATATTCTTGCTGATAAATGATTCCATTCCTATGAACAGTAGCAATCAATTTACTTGAAAGTGCATTGACGCAGGAAACACCTACCCCATGAAGACCCCCTGAAACTTTGTAGGTGTCTTTATCAAACTTACCTCCGGCGTGAAGTACGGTCATGACCACTTCAAGTGCAGACCTTTTTTCTTTTTCGTGAAGATCTGTTGGAATGCCTCTACCGTTATCAGTTACGGTAATAGAATGATTGGTATTAATTTCAACATTGATATGCGAACAGTGTCCAGCTAAAGCCTCATCGATAGAGTTATCGACCACTTCCCATATAAGATGGTGAAGTCCTTTAACTCCAATGTCACCTATGTACATTGCCGGTCGTTTTCTGACGGCTTCGAGTCCTTCAAGAACTTGAATATTATTGGCTGAGTATTCTGATTTATTGGGTGCTTTGTTTTCTGACATACAAATAATTTCTACAGACAAAAGTAATTAAAAATAGTCTTATAATTGTATGCCATCACCAAAATTACATCTGTAGTATTAAAGTAGCCCTTTTTCTCCTAAAATCCAAAATAGAGTACCAAGGGAGTACCAATCAGTTATTTAGGGTCCTCCACAAATCCCTTCTTCCTCCTCAATTCCCAAGCCCTCTTTGGTGAACAGATCCAGTCCTCGAAGCTTGGTGAAAAACTGAAAAATATTTTGACCTATTTCATGATCTAGATAAACATATTACTAGATTGGATTATTTAGTTTATGATGACACCGAATAGGCACAAACAAAATTCAAAATTATTATTCGGATCTATTTCTAGGTAATAATTATCCTATAATTATATCTTTATGCCATACAGGCTGCTAGAGCCTTGTTTTTAGGAATAGAGTACCAAAACAGTATCTGAAAGTCCATTTGATAGGTGTTTTGCTAGGGTACTCGGTTGCCACTTTGCGTTCCGCAGTCGCAGCTCACGGACCACTTGCCACATAACCCCATACTCTTAACTCTACAGATTTTCATAATCAATTAGAATGATTACTTTAGCTAGAGAAAAGGACATTTAAAATACATCAATGACAACTAAAATATATTTAAAAAGCATTTCCCTTTTTGTTATTTTAACCACAATAACTTCTTGTAATAGTTCTTTTAAACACGATTTGGATAGTTTTGGATTGAATGGAAAAGTCAAAATAGTTTTAGAAAAATCTTATACGAAAGGGGATTTAAAATTTGGTGAATGGAAAACAGGAGGTATAAATGAATATGGACATAATAGAGTTGAATTTGATAAAAATGGAAAATATATTAAATGGGAGCTCTTGAAATGGCATTCTGGAGATGAATTCTTAAATGAACCCAATGCCATGGTTTTATCAACGTGGGGGGCTTTGTTGCCAACTATGGTGATCATACCTACATATGAAAATGGGGAATATGTTGGAGAATCTCGTTACGATGAGGATGGTGAACTACTAGAGGAAATTACAATCACTCAAGTTTCTAGCGATATGGAGAGGCATGTCAGCGTGAATAATGTCGGAGAAAAAATAATGGAAGGTAAAAATTTCCATAAAAATAATAAAGTGGTTTCTTTTGATGTAAAATATTATAAGGATGGGAAAATTGATTCTGTCGATTATGGCACTTACTTTTATAAATATGACGAAAATGGGAAAATGATACTGTTGACATTCACTAATATGAAAGGAGAGACAACCTCTTCAAAAAAATATCAACATGTCTCTGTGGATGATAATAATAACTGGACAAAAAGGTATACATATGATTCTAGGAAAGGTAATGAACCAACTGAAATTACAACTAGAGAATATGAATATCACTCGCACTGAAAAATAATCAAATAACCCCATAGTCTTAACGCTACAGATTTTCATAATTTCAAGAATGAAAAAAGGGAGCTTTTACACTCCCCATTTTCTAACTAAAACCAAAATAGACTACGGAATTATCTTTCTGCTGGAAGCCATTTTAAGGGGATTTCACCCTTATATGGAATGTTCCTGTTGGGTCCTGTGGTAATACACCGCTTTTGGGGATCCCTCCAAGTTTTATTAGCCATGATTTCTTTTTTATTTCTTTGAAATACCTCATCATGGAAATAGTATATATCCTCCTCATTCTCGACTGGATAGCGACAGATGTAGCCCAGTCCAAGCCAGTCTTGCTTTATTTTAAAAGACTTTAATTGTATGGTTCTCATAATTATGCAGTTTTTCTAAGCTTACGTTTAGCTAAAATAACACCATCTATTTCTTCATTAAGTCCTTGTTGCATTTTACTTAAATAGTTTTCCAAATGATCAAGGTCAGCTCCTCCAAACATTGTGAAATTCGATACCAAATCAACAATTGCTTGCTTTATGGTTAGTGGGACATCAATGTTGTCTTTTAGGATTTCATAAATCTCATCATGTGGCACATTAGCCTCCATTAAATGATTAACTGTTCGCACAACATCCAATTGGTTGTCTACATAATTAAGGTGGAAATTAATTACCTGTTGCTTTTGGTTTAGATCCTGCTTAGATCCTGATGAATTATTACTATTACTTATTTTCATTTTTTATTGGTTAAGGTTAAAAAATAATTTTATTACTTTTCGAA
>Ga0206129_10005599_pt1 | contig 13161 bp, 13 predicted proteins | sample Helgoland_Spring_8_FD_148616 | JGI IMG/M metagenome (GOLD analysis project Ga0206129, IMG submission 148616) | Pelagic subsurface seawater microbial communities from Kabeltonne, Helgoland, North Sea - Helgoland_Spring_Bloom_20160502_2 | ecosystem: Environmental > Aquatic > Marine > Epipelagic ...
TCCGCCTTTGACTGCAACATACATGTCAGGATGCTCCTACTTGCGCTATCGCTTCGCTACTTGAGCGCGAGACTTCGGTTGAGCGGGGCAAAGCCGCGAGGCGTTCGCCACAAGTGAAAATGAAATCCAGCCCCAGCGGGAACAGGTTTCGGTTGGCCTGAAACGCGTCCAGGTCTGGCAAGGAAAGCGTTGCCTGATCCTTGATGCCGGGACCCGTCAATGTGGCACCTGCCGCAAGTTCGGAACATTCAACGATCAGCGTGGCCGAGCGGTCAGGGTACTCGGGCGTGCCGATCGGGTAGACCGCGAGCGGCGCGAGCGCGTCCCACTTGCCAACCGCAAACATACAATGCGCGGGGCCAACAAAAGGGGCACCAGTGTGAAAGGCCAGCCACGCCCGCGCCGCTTCGCAATCCATATCACCAGCCAGATAAACCGGCGTTTCCGTATCGCAGAGCGTCAGCAGAACGGCGCCCATTGCGGGCGACAGCGGGGCAGGTGGTGCTGCCCCTTCGATATCCTGAATGGTGCCCGGACGGGCCATGGCCTCCATCACACTGCGAAAGGCGTGGGCTGACTGGGTGGCTGGATCGGCAAAGCCGCCGGACAGGGTGTTTGCCTGCATCAGTCTTCTCCTCGGGTCATGGTAAAGAAATCAACCTTTGTCGCGGCTGCCTTGGCCGCACGGGCGGCTTTCATGGTAACCATCCCAGCTTCCAGAGGCTCAAGGACCGTCTCGCGCAGCCTATTTGCCATCGCAGTCTGCATAAGCGCATCGACGAGAGCGGCGACCTCGGCATCTGCTTTGTTACGCCCTTGAATATAGCTGTGCCCGACTTCGCCAGTTTCCAACGTCAAGGCGCATCGGGTTATCGTCATCTCGCCCAGATTGAAGGGTGCGCCGGTGGCACCAGCGCGTGCGCGGACCATTGTGCTTCCAATCTCTGGTGCACGCAGCCACGTAAAAGCAGGGCGCGATATTTCAGCATCCAACAGTGCAGCCACACGGCCTTCGGGCGCCTTCGCCAGCAGACCCATCCACGCCTTACGGGGATTATTTTCGCTCACAGTGTCTTTCATCTCGACAACTTGTCTCTTTCCTATACAACTATACATATCTTATCATATTGACGTCCTCATGACAGAAGAGTTTTGTGAAATTTGCGTGACAGTTCTGACAAAACCCCGATCTGGAAGGCCATCGCCAATGCATTGCGCAGTGACTTAGCTGAAGGACGTTATGCGCCGGGGGACAAGTTGCCGACCGAGGCTGCGCTGGCAGACCGCTTCGGCGTGAACCGCCACACGGTGCGCCACGGGATTTCGGCATTGGTCGAGGAAGGCCTGGTGCGCACCCGTCGCGGTGCAGGGGCTTTTGTCGCGGCGACGCCGACCGACTATCCTATTGGCAATCGGGTGCGGTTCCACGAAAATCTGATTGCCGCAGGCCGCAGACCCGAAAAGCGCATGCTCGCGTTGGACGAGCGCGCTGCGACGATTGGCGAGGCTCAGGCCTTGCAGATCGAGGCGGGCGATCCAGTCTGTGCTTATCATGGGCTTTCATTGGCAGATGGTCACCCGATTGCCGTATTTGAAAGCCTGTTTCCACTGGCGCGCCTTGGAGGGATTACCGCAGCATTGAGGGAAACAAGCAGCGTCACAAAAGCTTTAAGTGTTGTGGGCATCGACGACTATACGCGTGCCTCAACCCGCCTGACGGCAGTTCGCGCCACGGCAACCCACGCGCTGCTCTTGCATGTTGCCGAAGGCGATCCGCTGCTTAGATCCTCGAGTCTAAATCATTCCGAGGGTGGGCTGCCCGTAGAATACGGCCGCACTTGGTTTGCAGGTGACCGGGTAACGCTGACGCTTGAAGCGTAGGGCTTGCTCATCAGCACAGCACCCGTAACGGAGCTGGCTGATTGATGGTCGTGGAATGTCTGATCGGTCTCAAAGCTGTCGTCGTCGGTATTGCGTGTTACAAAACCTTCACTTTGCCATTCCACATAATTCATATATTCGTGAATTATGGAAATACTAATTCCCAACCGCCTTTCGACACTTGGCCATCCGCAACGACTGGCGCTGTTTCGGCTGCTGATGCGACGCCATCCCGACCGCGTTCCGGCGACAGAGCTGGCGCAAGCGCTCGGGCTAAAGCCGAACACACTGTCGACCTATGTGAACGCGCTGATGCAAGCCGGTTTGATCAGCCAAGAGCGTATTGGCACGTCCTTGCGCTATGCAATCGACATGGATGCCGCCCGCGAGACCGTCAATTACCTTCTTCACGACTGTTGCAGGGGGAGGCCTGAGATTTGCGCCCTAAATGCCTATTCCGCCATTCACGGAGACATACAAATGGCCGACCGAAAATTCAACGTCCTGTTCATTTGCACAGGCAACTCTGCACGGTCCATCTTTGCCGAGTCCATCTTACGCGAGCTCGCCGGTGATCGTTTTATTGCTTACTCGGCAGGCACCAAGCCTCGCTCGGAACTGAATTCGTTTGCACTCGAGGTGCTGGAACAGAAGGGGCATGATGTATCAGTCCTTCGTTCCAAGAACATTTCCGAGTTCCAAGGGGCGGCAGCCCCAAATTTCGATTTCGTCTTCACCGTCTGCAATCAGGCGGCCAATGAAGAATGTCCCTCGTGGTCCGGCCAGCCCATCAACGCACATTGGGGGCTGCCTGATCCGGTGAAGATTGATGGTTCTGATGCCGAGAAGAGTCTCGCATTTCATCAAACCTACGGCGCGCTACGCAACCGCATGATCGCTTTTTCAGCCTTGCCCTTTGCTTCGTTGGATCGGTTGTCGTTGCAAAATGCTGCCGACGCGATTGGCCAATCTACTAACAAAGGATCACAGATATGACGGTTTACGCACTCAACGGCCTAGGTCGCATCGGCAAACTGGCCTTAAAGCCGCTGCTGGAACGGGGGGCCAAAATTGCATGGATCAATGACGCGGTGGGTGATCCCGAGATGCATGCCCATCTGTTTGAGTTCGACACGGTCCATGGCCGCTGGAAGGCCAATTTCGCCCATGATGCGGGTAGCGTGACAATTGACGGCCAGCGTCTGCCGTTCATTGGCACCCGCGACATCGCTTCGCTGCCGCTGGAGGGTGTCGATGTGGTGATCGACTGCACTGGTGTCTTCAAGACAGAGGCAAAGCTCGCCCCCTACTTTGACGCAGGCGTAAAGAAGGTGGTTATATCTGCGCCGGTGAAGGACGGTGACGCCGCAAATATCGTATACGGTGTGAATCACGACATCTACGAACCTGACCGCCACCGCATTGTGACCGCAGCAAGTTGCACGACCAATTGCCTTGCGCCAGTTGTAAAGGTCATTCACGAAAACCTGGTGATCAAACACGGTTCTATCACAACGATCCATAATGTGACCAACACACAGACCATTGTGGACCGTCCGGCAAAAGACCTGCGCCGTGCGCGCTCTGCCCTGAATTCCCTGATTCCGACAACCACTGGCAGTGCGACCGCCATCACGTTAATCTATCCGGAACTGACGGGTCGCCTGAACGGTCATGCCGTTCGTGTGCCACTACTTAACGCGTCGCTGACCGATTGCGTCTTCGAGGTCGAGCGGGAGACCACTGCTGAAGAGGTCAATGCCCTGTTCAAGGCCGCAGCCGAGGGGCCGTTGAACGGCATCTTGGGCTATGAAGAACGCCCGCTCGTTTCCACTGATTACACCAATGATGAAAGATCGAGCATTATCGATGCGCCTTCTACCATGGTGATCAATGGCACGCAGGTGAAGGTCTACGCGTGGTATGACAACGAGATGGGCTATGCGCACCGGCTGGTGGATGTGGCCTGCTTAGTCGGGGACAGTCTGTGACCGAAAGCGCCACGCGCCCCGAAGGCCTTTCGGCCTATATCGCGGTCACGGCGGCCTACTGGGCGTTCATGCTGACAGACGGTGCATTGCGTATGCTGGTGCTGTTGCACTTTCATACGCTGGGCTTCTCTCCGGTACAGCTGGCCTATCTGTTTGTCCTGTATGAAATCGCGGGCGTCATCACCAATTTGTGCGCAGGCTGGATTGCCGCGCGGTTCGGCCTGACGTCGACGCTTTATGCAGGGCTAGGGTTGCAAGTGCTGGCGCTTCTGGCCTTGGCGCAGCTTGATCCGGGTTGGGCGATTGGCACATCGGTCGCCTTTGTCATGCTTGTGCAGGGTGCAAGCGGCGTGGCCAAGGACCTTGCCAAGATGTCGTCCAAATCCTCCGTCAAATTGCTTGCACCATCTCAGGACGGTGCTCTCTTTCGCTGGGTGGCCATTCTGACAGGGTCCAAGAACATGGTGAAGGGCGCAGGGTTTCTGCTAGGCGCGGTTTTGCTGGCAACGCTTGGATTCGCCTGGGCGGTATTGGGCATGGCCGCGATCCTTGCCACAATTCTGCTGGCCGTTTTGATTGCCATGCCGCCGGGGCTGCCTAAGGGACGCAAGGACACGAAATTTTCAGAGGTGTTTTCAAAATCTCCTAACGTGAACAGGCTTAGTGCGGCACGGGTGTTCTTGTTCGGGGCGCGGGACGTCTGGTTCGTTGTCGGCATTCCGATCTATTTCTACGCTGTGCTGTCGGATGGCACAACCGAAGGCAACCGCGCCGCATTCTTCATGATCGGGACGTTCATGGCCGTTTGGGTCATTCTCTATGGCCTTGTTCAGGCCAACGCGCCACGCATCCTGCGGGCAAGCCAACGGTCCGAGGCGGACCTGATTGGCGCGGCCCGTACATGGGGCTGGGGCCTCGCCGCGGTTCCAGTAATGCTGACACTTGCGGCTGTCACCGCCACAGAGCAGCAAATGTGGCTCACCTTCACGCTTGTCATCGGCTTGCTGATCTTCGGGGCGGTCTTCGCGGTGAACTCATCGCTACATTCCTACTTGATCCTGACCTTTACAAAGGCAGAGCGGGTCACGATGGATGTGGGCTTTTACTACATGGCCAATGCGGGCGGGCGGTTGGCTGGAACCTTGCTGTCGGGCCTGACGTATCAGGCAGGTGGTCTGGCGCTGATGCTGGGTACTGCGGCAGGGATGGTTGCAGCGTCGGCGATCACGGTGGGTTTCTTGAAGCCGGAGAACACTCAGACATAGTCGGGCCACGAAAATTGACCGTGCCCCACAATTGCTGTGGCACGTCAGACATTGTGTTTTTCTTCAAACTCGAATCCGTAGGCCAAATGGCCAATACTTCGGGGTGAAAGTCCATATGTCTCGTTTCTGAGAAAGTCCATCATGCCCTGCGCATCACCGGTTAATGTGGCAATCGTTGCAGGCGAGATCGGCGCGCCGATTGCGATCTCCACTGGTTTATCGGTCCTGCGCCGAAACTCTTTCAGCAAGAGCGCCACACGCAGATTGTAATGAATATGGCTGGCCAACTGAAACAATCGCGAGTTCTGACCGTCAAAGAAGACCGGAACCACGGTCGCATTTGATTTGGTAATCATGCGCGCCGTGAACCGGCGCCAGCCGGGATCAAATGGCCGCTGGAACGGTTTTGCTGCGGTCGATACGGTCCCACCGGGAAAGACGCCTATCGCGCCGCCTGCCTTAAGAAATTCCAAGGCCTTGGCGCGGGTCTCCAAGTTCAGCTTTACCGCGTCTTTAGTGTTGTCAAAACTGATGGGTAGAACAATCTGGTTAAGATCCGGCGCATCCTGAAACACACCATTTGCCAGAATGCGGAAATCACCACGCCGCGTGGACAGCAGGTATCCCATTATTAACCCGTCAAGGATACCAAAAGGATGATTTGCGACGACAACCAATGGACCCTCCGCAGGGATGTCCGCGATAGCTCCCGAAACCACATCAAGGCTTAACCCATAGCGGTTGATCATGACTTCCCAGAAACTGCGGCCCTGCGCAATTTCGGCATCATAGTCTCGCGCCCGCTGGATCAGATGAAGCCGCCCAGTTGCATTCTCGATCAGCTTGATCACTGCTTGGCCCGAGCGTGATTGTGCGGACTTGGCATAGGAAACCTGAGAGCGGTCGCGTCTATCCATCTGCTTTGACCCTTATGATAAGCCAGCCTTTGCCTAACGGCACAACGCTACAACTTTGTGACATCTGGTGTCAGATCGTGCCCTCATTGCGCTCCAGAAATTCCTCTGCACTGAGGTTGCGAAAATCATCAAGCGCGCCGCGCAGGCGTGCGTGCGGCCAATCCCACCATGCAAGCTGCATAAGTCTGTCAACAACCCGTGGTGCAAAACGGACACGCATCGGGACAGCGGGGATGCCTGCCACGATCATGTAGGGAGGCACATCCTTTGTCACAATTGCACCGCCTGCGATAACTGCCCCGTGGCCGATGTTCACTTCGGGCCGGACCTGCGCGCCATGGCCAAGCCATGTATCATGACCAATCACCGTGCGACGGCTGCGCCTGTGGGCGAACCAAGCGTCATCGTGATCTGCATCTTCGAAATAATCGGCCGAGCGATAGTGAAAGTGATGCAAACTTGCTTTTTCCATCGGGTGGTCCGTGGCGCCGATCCGCACGAAGGCTGCAATGTTCGAGAACTTGCCCACGGAGGCATTGGCAATGTCGGCAAATCGGTCGCAGTAGGAATAGTCATCCATTTCGCAATGCGCCAAGCGGCTGCCGCGTCCGATTTCCACATACTGTCCGAATGTTGCATCTGTGATCTCGCAATCGGGATGAATAAAGGGGACATCCGGGTTCAATCTGGTCGCACTCAAAACGCGCGCTCCTCGCCATTCCACCGAAAGAACTTGCCGGTTTGCTCAAGAGTGAGGCCTTCTGCTAAAGCGATAATCCCTGCCGCGACCTCAAACGGGGTAAGATCCGCCTCTGCCCCACCCATATCGGTTTGCACCCAACCGGGATCGACAAGCACGACCGCAATGCCGTCTGGGTGCAAGTCCGTCGCCAGGCCTTGCATGACCTTATTTACCGCAGCCTTGGAGGCGCGGTAGGCAATACGATCCGATTTGGCATAGCCCATAAATGACATCTGACTTGAAACTGTCAGGATACGGGGCCTGCTGCTACGCCGCAAATGATCCAGACAGGCCGTGCTGACGGCAAGAGCACCAGCAACATTGACCGCAAATGTATAAGCCATTGCAGTCCAATCCATATCGGTTGTAGGGCTGTCGGGTCCGATAATACCTGCATTATTGATGACAATATCAATCGGATGGTTGATCGCTGATATCGCGTCTCGGACTTGCTGGGGATTGCTGACATCAAAGATGACATCGCCACCCTGTCCCGCACGCGAAGCGCGCAGCACGTTATGCCCGAGATCCCCTGCACGTGCAGCCAGTGCCGCGCCAATCCCCCGGTTGCTTCCGGTAATCAGGATGCAGGCCATTAGTCCTTGCTCCCGATCAGCTTGCCGCGCAGCCAGCCAGAGAACCAGTCCATGAACATCACCATGGCGATGATCAGGACGATATAATAAGCGACTTCTTCCCAGTCTTTCTGGGTCTGGATTGCTTGGGTCAGCATGAGGCCGATGCCACCGCCCGTGATCGCGCCGATGATGGTGGCAGAGCGGGTGTTGGATTCAAGGAAGTAAAGGATCTGGGCCAGAAGCACCGGCACAATCTGCGGTATGACGCCAAAGCGATAGCGTTGGAGCGGCTTGGCTCCGGTCGAGGCGACGCCCTCGATTTGCTTTTGATCTACGTTTTCCAAAGCCTCCGAGAAGATTTTGCCAAAGGTGCCGGTATCCGTGATCAGGATTGCCAATGCGCCAGTAAGCGGGCCGGGGCCAAAGGCACGGGCCAAGACAACAGTCCAGATCAGCGCATCCACGCCGCGTACAAAATCGAACAGGCGGCGGGTAGCAGCGCGCACCAACATCAACGGGGAGAACCGTTTGGCTGCCAGAAAGCCCAAGGGCAGGGCGATGATCGCAGCACCCATGGTGCCGAGGAAGGCCATCAGGATCGTCTCACCAATCGCCCAAGCCACATCCTTGTGCCGCCACATGGCGTTGTTCCACCAATCGGACACTGCGCCAGTGATATTGCCGTGTGCAGGGTCGATCTGGTCGCCAAACAGGATCGTGGCTAGCGGTTGACCGTGATAGGGGCTGTCGAGCGTGAACCAGAACAGCTCCCAACCGGGGAAATAATTGAAAACCTCGGTCCGAGCGCCCGTCAAGGTAATGCGGCCTTCGGGCGTGGTGATGCCCACGCGGCGGTCCGAGGCGGAAATCCAATCGGGCAGATCATCGGGCAGATTGGTCGTGACGGTGCGCCCCTCGGCCTGCGCCTCGATCAGTTGGAAGCCGGGAATTTCGATCTCGGTCCGGTTGTCTGGCAGATAGCGCACAATGGTGCCACCGCCCAGATCGATGGTGATGACTTCGTCTCCACTCACCCAATCGGGGCGCTGGCCCTCTGGGTAGGTACCCTTGCGTTCGCCTTCGACGGCATAGGTCACTTCTGCCGATCGGTTGTCCCTGGTGACATGCACCTTGTGGGACCAGCTGTCGGAAGCCAGCGTCACGGCGTTTTCCATATTTGCGCGTCCGGCAAGACCAGGCAGGTCAAACGCGAAGAAGATATAAACGAAATAAACTGCGATGATCGAAGGGATGCCAAAGCCAATCAAGCGTTTGCGCTGAAAGAGCTTTTCGGCCTCAAACTTGGTCGCGTCCAGATCAATAGTGGTCATTGGCCTTGTCCCTCAGTCAAACGATTGCGGTAGCGGCTGGACACTTGATCGAAGAACACGATCGTGCCGAACAGGAGGATAAAAATCGCGGCGGCTTCGTCAAAGCGGCCCGGTCCCCAAGCCATAGAATTGCGCAGCTCATAACCAAGACCACCCGCACCGACAAAACCAAGGATGGCAGAGGCACGGATGTTGATCTCGAAGCGCAGCAGCGTGTAGCTCACGTAGTTTGGCGCGACCTGCGGCAACACCCCCAGAAGCATCCGCTGCGACCATGTAGCACCTGTGGAGGCAAGCCCTTCGACAGCTTTCAAGTCGGTGTTTTCTGAAACTTCGGAAAACATCTTGGCCAGTGCACCGGCCGTGTGGATGGCAATTGCGATCATTGCGGGAACGGGCCCACCGCCCAGCACAAAGATCAGGACCAGCGCGATGACGATCTCGGGCACGGCGCGCATGATATCCGAGATCCGGCGGAACAGGGGTATCATGCGTGGCCATTTGGCAAGACCACGCGTGCCGAGCAACGACAGGAACAAGCCGCCAATAGCCCCGATGAGGGTCGAGACAGCGGCGATGTTGATGGTTTCCACCAAGGCGGGAAAATACTTGGCGATCAGGGCGGGCAGATCGGCGCGTTTCTCCCACGCTTCAGATAGAACATCTGCTGGGTAATCGCCGATCTGATGCAGTCCATCCCAGAAACCGCCAGCGTTGCGGTCATCTGCGACATTGAACCCGGAAACCATCAGAACGACGAAAATCAGAAGGGTGAGACCGCCATAGAGCCTGCGGCGTTGTACCTGCGCCATATAGCTTGCTTGAATGCCGTCTACGTGGTGTGGCGCGCCACTCAGTGATATATCTGCCATCCTGACCTCCGGACAAAGAAATACCGGCAGCCCCAAAGGGCTACCGGATGCGTCATGAAAAATGCCTTAGTTGCTAATTACGGACTGACGCGCCGCCACGATGCTTTCGTACATCGCGTGGGTGACTGGCTGGAAACCCAGCGTGTCGCCCGCAGCAACGCCGTAGGCGCATTCAGGATCTGCTTCGTAAAGGCCATCAACCAGCGCAACCATTGTGGCTTTGACATCATCGGGCAGAGCTTGACGCAGAACGACTGGGCCCTCAGGGATTACGTTGGATTTCCAGATCTGAACCATGTCGTTCATGTCGACGAGACCTGCATCAACCGCTTTGCGCAGCGCACCGGAGTTGTAGCCGTCTTCCCAGTTACCCTGACCATCGGCCCAAGTTACGCCGCCGTCGATATCGCCATTGTTCACTGCGACGATGGTCTGCTCATGACCGCCTGTGAATTTGACTTCACCGAAGTATTCGCCGGATTCCATGGTGATGCCGTCCTTGTACTGCGGGATCTCGATGGAAGGGATAAGGAAGCCAGATGTAGAGTTCGGATCACCGAAACCAAACACCTTGCCCTCCATGTCATCCAGCGATGTGACGCCGCTATCGACGCGGGCAAAGCCGATGGAATGGTAGCCGACAGAGCCATCAAGGTTGACCTTGATCAGAACAGGCTCAACCGCGTCCGCGTCCTGCAGGAATGTTGCGGCATAGGACGATGCGCCCAACCATGCCATGTCGATGGTGCCACCCAGAAGGCCCTGAATGACGCCATTATAGTCGGCAGGGGCGAAAAGCTTGGTTTCGACGCCGAGCGCTTCGGTCGTGTAATCCGCCAGACACTGGTAGCTGTTCATCCGGTCTTGGGCGTTTTCACCTCCGAGGATACCGATGCGGAATTCGGTGATTTCTTGAGCAAAAGCGCCCGTGCTGAGGGCTGTGGAGGCGGCAAGCGCCAGTGCGAGGGTCTTTTTCATTGTTATCTCCGTGGTTTGTTGCCCTACCGCTTTGCGGCCATTTTAGGGCGGGTTGATTAGGGTGGCCTGCAGCAGATGCGCAGGCTGAAACTGGCTCAGGCGTAGGCTTTCACTTCGCGGACCTCTGACCTGTCCAGTGTTTCGATTTCGGTGGAAGTGGCTGCTTCGGAAAAATCCGCGCCAGCCCCGTAGATGTCACGTGCGACCCCGGTGGTCAGCTGCTCTGGCGTGCCATCAAAAACGATCCGCCCATCGCGCATCCCGATCACACGGTCGCAATAGCGCCGCGCAGTATCAAGAGTGTGGAGGTTTGCGATGACCATGCGCCCGTCTTCCTCGTGAATGCGGCGCAGGGCTTGCATGACCACTTGCGCATTCATCGGATCAAGGCTGGCGATCGGTTCATCGGCAAGGATGATTTTCGGGTCCTGCATCAAAGCACGCGCAATCGCCACGCGCTGTTGCTGGCCGCCTGAAAGAGCCTCTGCGCGTTTGGGTGCCTGTTCGGCAATACCAAGACGATCAAGGATTTCGATCGCCTTATGGATATCAGCCTGTGGATAAAGGTTGAACAGCGTCGCGACAGTCGAGCGCTTGTTCAGCGTTCCATGGAGCACATTCGATACCACGTCCATGCGTGGTACAAGGTTAAACTGCTGAAAGATCATCGCACAGCGCGATTGCCAGTTTCGCCTCGCGGCGCCCCGCAACGAGGTAACGTCCTCGCCCTCGAATGTGATCGTACCGGACGTCGCATCACTCAGGCGATTAACCATCCGCAACAGCGTGGATTTTCCTGCGCCAGATCGCCCGATAATTCCGATCATAGATGGTGCGTTTACAGAGATATTAGCCGCATCCACGGCTGTTTTATCTCCAAAGCGTTTCGTCAATGTGTCGATTCTTAGCATGTCGCCCCCAAGTTTGGGCGATGGATACGCGCTGAACATCACAGACTTGCGACGCTTCTGTCTCAGTTACGTGACAATTGCACAAATTTACTGTGACGCTGCGAGATGGAATTTTCATCGTTAATGGTGCGTGCTCAGCGCGTTTGTACAATTTTAGGTCAGGTCAATTTTTATCCGCAGATGGGTGGAGAGTTTTCTGATCGACAGCTTGTCTATGTCTTGGTTGGACTGAGGGTTATGCATGTCTTAAGAGATGTGTGCGCAAGCGCCATTCAGGTAGCCACCGAATTGATGAGGTCCAAGATGAATGATGAGATCCTTGATGCTCTTCTGGCTGGGTTTCCTCTGCCTAGCCTTGCCATTGATCGCACGGAAAGAATTATCGCTGCGAACATTGAGGCGCTCACACTGATCAACCAACAGGCTAGAGGGCAAAACTATGTTACTATGCTGCGTCAGCCTGCGCTGCTTGATGCGATCGAGACGACACTGACAGACGGCAAGGCACGTTCAACACAGTACCTGAGCAATGATGGGGCGCAGGACACCGCGTTTCGGGTGAGTTGCCGCGCGGTGCAAGGTTTGGGTCGAGACATGGCAGGCGTCGTGCTCGTCTCCTTTGAAGATATTACTGACAAAGAGCAAGCCGGCCAGATGCGCCGCGATTTCGTCGCCAATGTCAGCCATGAATTGCGCACGCCGTTGACGGCACTTATGGGGTTCATCGAAACCCTGCGCGGTCCCGCGCGCAACGATCCAGAAGCGGGAGCACGGTTCCTTGATATCATGCAGAACGAGGCAGAGCGGATGAACCGTCTTGTTGGCGATCTGATGTCGCTTAACAGGGTTGAGGGAGACGAGCGGGTACGGCCCACGCAAATCGTCGTGTTGAATGACATTCTGAATTCGACTCTCCACACCTTGCAGCCCTTGGCGCGCGAGGCGGATGTGACTTTTGAAACCGAATTCCCCGAGATCCCCGTTGCGATGATTGCGGATGGTGATCAGCTTAAACAGGTCTTCACCAATATAATTATTAATGCGATTAAATATGGTGGGTCAGGGGGGCGGGTGACACTGCAAATGACCGAAAGCGCGCGCGAACCAGTTCTGCGTGCACCGGGCGTGCGTGTTCAGATCATCGACTATGGCGCTGGCATTGACCCTATCCACTTGCCACGTCTGACCGAGCGCTTCTACCGCGCCGATGACCATCGCAGTCGAGCGCTTGGCGGCACCGGTCTTGGTCTAGCGATCGTCAAGCATATCATCAACCGTCACCGCGGCCGTCTGCGCGTTGAAAGTGAACTTGGCAAAGGCACCACCTTTACGGTTATTCTACCTATCCAAGAAGGCCTCTGAACCACAAAAGAGTATTTAGGCGGTTGTCATAAACATGTAATGCGATTGTCACAAACCTGTTACGCGACCCGCGTAGACGGAGCGGGAGATTCCCGTGGGGGGATCGCTTTTAAATGTACAAACGGGAGACACCCATGTCTTTGATGAAACTCGCAACATCCGCACTCGCACTTTCCGCAATGGCAGCAACAACTGCTGCTGCACGGGACCAGGTACAGATCGCTGGATCTTCAACCGTGCTGCCTTATGCATCCATCGTGGCCGAAGCCTTTGGTGAGAACTTTGATTTTCCGACACCCGTTGTTGAATCTGGCGGCTCAAGCTCGGGCCTCA
>Ga0206129_10005605_pt1 | contig 13150 bp, 21 predicted proteins | sample Helgoland_Spring_8_FD_148616 | JGI IMG/M metagenome (GOLD analysis project Ga0206129, IMG submission 148616) | Pelagic subsurface seawater microbial communities from Kabeltonne, Helgoland, North Sea - Helgoland_Spring_Bloom_20160502_2 | ecosystem: Environmental > Aquatic > Marine > Epipelagic ...
TCAATGGCTGCATCCAATTCACGGCGAACAAGACGTATTGTTTGCACCTTCTTATGCTGCATGTCTCTTGTTGGGATAAACCAAGCCTCTGAAACTCCATCCCATAACGGAGCCAAGCCAGTAACAGCATAAACCTTACCCTCGCCCAGAAACGCCAAGCCCCTGCCCGGAAACGTAAACGTAGGAAGAGCAGCAAGGACTAATCCAAGCTGCGCATCATTCTGCTTAGGTGCGTTCTTAGAAGCGTACAAAACGTGCGCTCTGGTGAGAGGTACTACCATCATTTGTCAAACGTATTCATTCTTGGGTACAACGCTAAGATTGTAAGTGGCAAGGGCTGTGTTTGTTGCAAGTATATCCTATCATCGTCATCAAACCCACCTTGGAATTCAATATCTTTATCACCAGTGAACAAAGGCACAGCTTCATCCATAGCCATCGAGCTATCGCGGAAGAACACACGATCTATTTCGCCAGCATCATTTCCGATCTCAACGCCAACAGTTTCAAACAATCGCATTGTAATACCGTGAATTCTTTTAGGCTTGCCCTGAGAAATGCCATCCTGAGAACCGCTTTCAAGGCGCAGCGTCTGCATACTTGATGTATACCCATACCCAATAGCGGCGCTTGTGGCAGAAAAGTCTAGGGTGATTGCTCCATTAGATACAGTTTTGTCAGGGTGGCTTGCGCCGTTAGCCAGGATTGAAACATCATCGCCCTCTAAGTGGTAAAGCGAACTAAAGCCGGACACAGCAGAACCCGCATAAACGAGGCCACTATCAACAAAAAATGCAGAGGTCGTTGTGCTTCCAAAGTCAAAGTCCTTCATCACTTCAACATAGCGCATTGTCTCCCCATTGATTGTGCGCTTAACGACCATATAAAGCTCGTCATTGCCAGTGTCAGTCGGAAGCGTCGAGATGCTTTCAACAACCGCTTGGCCCCCGCTAAACTCCCCGCCAATCACATGCTTATGCCATGCAACAACAGCCTCTTCCCGTCGATACGTTAAGCCTAGAAGTGTGCCATCAGCCCGAATACACCAAACAATATTCTCTGGCTCTTGTTGGTAGGCAAACCCTTCCACACCGCCCTCAGTAATATGTTCTGCTAAAACAGTTATATCTGGTGCCTGATAGCCAGCGGTATTAACCTCACCAACATACTTAAACTCACGGACCTTTCTGTTGCCGCGCTGTAGGAAAAGCGTAACATCTGCAACCTGGACAGGCTCAATATTTGCAGACCCATAGTTAGAATACTTGCGGATCTGAGTGGTTGTTGGAGTTATAGGCCCATCATTCGTTGTTGTTAAAACGTACTCGCCACCTGAAGTGCCTATTGTCAGCACTCGCGTAGCAGAAAGGTAACGGATACTGTTTACCTGGTTTGATGCAATAGTGTAGATCAAAGCGTCATTCGCACTGGTACCAGTGTGAAAGTTTAAATAGTCGGCACTTTGTGAGAACCACAAGGTCTGTGGGTTGTTATTCGTTGCTGCAAACACAAGGCGCTGCTCAAAAAATGTAACAACGCTAGGATAGTTGTTGGCGCTGGTAAGGATTGGCGTATTGTTCTCGTTAATCGTAGGAGTGGCAAACGTCCAGGCATTATGATCTGTGCGGGATAATGTGCGAACAGCATAGCTCGGGTGCGCAAAATACATAACATCCGCAGATTGGGCAAAGCGTAGATCAAAAATGTCAGCAGCAGCATACGGCGTTGTTTGCTGGTATATCTCGTCAGTAGACCCGCCAGAAGTGTAGGTCGTGTAATTGGTTGAATCAATGTCATTGCCAAACAGATCTTGCAGCGAATAAGTATTTGATGTACTGTTAGCTACAATGTAATTGCGCCCATTTAGCTCAGTCATTCCGCTTACGCTATCCAGGTAGATTTCATCACCGTTGCTGTAACCGTGGCTGTTGCTCGTAATAACAACAGGGTCTGCTTTTGTTGCAGCCGTAATGCTCTTTGCCGATCCTGTCAAAACTTGCAGTCCGTTGCGGAAAACCCGCATGTACTGATCGCCAAACTCTAATATATAAGTGTCAGAGGTTTTGAACTGAAAGGGGATTAGCCGCGTCTTGACGGAGCTATCCTTAACAGCGCCCAAGTATTCTGTGCCTGGCCTGCGCGTCAAACCCCCGTGTGGCTGCACAATCATATTTGTTAGGTCAGATAAGCCGGAGCGATACTTCTCAATATCTATGCGCCCCTCAAGTCGTGGCGATATTTCGCCAGATGTAAAGGTGCTAAGAGCTAATGAGGAACGAGCCATTTAGAACCTCGCCTCAATAAAGTCACTAGCCTCAATGCGCTCTGGCGCGCCTTCTGTTGCATCCTCGAAGCGAGCATCCTTTAGCTTACGATCAAAGTCAGCCGCAGCAATTTGGCGAACAGTTGTTGATCCAGTAATCGCATAGGAAACTTCATAGGCCAAACGAGAGGCCAAAACCTCAATCAGTCCAGCATCGTATTGCTGTGGGTCTGTAATCCTGGCAACGTACTTAATCTTGGCTGTACCTTCATCTGTCAAAAGTTTGCGGCCTTCGATTATAAAAGGCGGTGTATCATTGTTGCTGCGCATGTTATCAAAAGGGTAAGTCATTGACCCATTGCTAAACTGTAGCACACGCAAGCAATATGGATCAGACGGTAACGCATACTGACGGGCATATCCGTAAACAGGCGCGTCTGTTTCTTGCGCAAGCTCCGCTCTGCGTATCAGGCAATTCCAAGGGTGAGACCTAAACACGCTGTCACGCACAGAGTCATAACGCTGATTGACAATACGGGCTGGCTTACTGTTCTCACCAAGGGACGTAATGTTGGAAGCACCTAAAGAATTTAGTGCGTAATTGGCAATGTCTACAACGCTGGTCATCTGCTATCTCCATAAGGGAGAGGGGGCGACAAGCCGCCCCCGCTCTTATTAGTCTACCACATACATGATAGTCAGCTCAATAGAGCCGGTAGCAGTACCCGCGTTGGTCACGGTGATTGCCACGCCGTCCTCGTTCGTATCGGTCTCTGTGCCTGAGCCTAGAGCGATAGTTGCAAGAACGTCTACCTTCTGAGCAGATGTTGACGCCGCCGCTGCCTTGTAAGCTGCCGCCGCCGCAGACACAGCCGTACCAGCCGCGTTTGTGTGAGCCGCATAACCAACAGACAATGTTGTGCCGCCACCCAAAGCGTCATACGCCAGGGAACCTTGCAACAAGCGTGCGCCATCAGGTAAAACAAACATCTCAATTTCGCTGGCTGCTGCCAGAGAAGATGCTTCGTAAGTGCCGTGAGCTACACGGATACGACCCGCAAGCTCATTAGCTTTGTTCATCACGGCTGGTGTTGCGCGTGAGTTAGTACGTTGAGTTGAATATACAGTAGCCATTGTTTAGTCTCCTTATTCGCTACACGCGATTTCGACAACTTTGGCTTCTTCCATCCGTGTCGCGCCGACAGACTGACAATAGTAAACCTGAGTTGCATATGACTTGTCTGCACGTTCATCAATCCGCGCAGCTGGCTCTTTACCAATTGCGCATTTGATGCCATCACTTGCAAACGCAATCACCTGACGATCAGAGTTACTATCCAAGCCTAAACGGTTTGAAACGATAAAGTTAAAGCCAACAAAGCTGTTAAGCTCACCCATTGCCAACGCTTTTACAGTGTTGAAATCCGTTGAAGTAACAGTCGTGTTATTCAATAGATCGGTGATTTGCTTAGGCGAACAAACAATGTGACGCTGAATCGACGGATCGACATTACCTTCGTCAAGTATTTGTTTTGCATCAAGCAATTTAGCAAGCGTCAGACCGGCAGATCCATGTGCGATCTTTTGGTCTGCTGGCAATGCTGTGGTTGTTGAACCGTCTTTGCCTGTTGAAGAGCTGCCAAGAGCAGCAGAGATGATAACATCATCCATTGCGCGGCCCATAGCGGCAGCAGCAGCACGGCTATATGTTGAAGTCGGATCAACGAGCAAGCGCACTTTGTCCTGATCGTCGATCAGATCGGCATACTCATAGTCAGACATCGTAACCATGCGGCGTGAATGTGGTGTGTCCACAATCGGTGTATCCGCATGACGGGAAGTGCGCAGGATAGCAGCTGCTGATCCCACTTGGTCGAAAAAGGCTTTCTCGCCATTTACGCTTTCTACATCTACCGCATTGCGCAGCAGAGAACCCATTTGCTGTGAAAGCATTTGGATGTTCGCAGAGAACTGTTGGACGAAAGCCGTAGTAATTTGAGTAGACATTTGGTCTCTCCTACAGATTAAGTTTATGTTTGCTACGCATGGTTATCTCCAAAGAGGCCTTGCTGCTGCTTAGGGCAGCTAGTCCACCTGGCACACAGGTTTGTCGGCGTGGGCCTTTCGGTTGTCCACTATACATAGCCACGCAAGCGCAAGACCTCGGCTACTGCCGCGTCATGGCCTGGATGACCTGCAACTGTATATGGCGTGTTCGGTTGCATATGTTCTTGAATGAGCTTTTGCGCATCCTGAGAACTCATAACAACCTCGGTCGGCTCTCCGACCAAGCCATCTTCTCCTAGCATTTCTGCCATGCGGGAGAATGTTCTAATAATAGCAGGATGGTCGCCTAATTTGCGACCGTCTGCTAATTGGATTTCCTCGAATATTTCGGTGTCGCCCATAACTGTGCTGGCCGCAGCCTGTGCTTGAGCAAGTCTTTTCTCAAAGTTTTGCCCAAACTCCTGGCGCAACTCTTGCTCACCGCTAAACCTAGCCTCTTCTGCACGTTGATTAAGAGCTTCTCGGCCAGTATTTATCTGATCCTGATACAAGCCTGCAATTTCTTTAGCCTGCTTATTTGATAAGCCGATCTCATACGCCTTGTTTTTAAAAGCAGTAAATGACGTTTCGTCAAAAACATCGGTCTGCTCTACCTCATACTGGTTTGGATCTTCAGGAGCGCCTAATCGTTGGTAAACGCTTTGCCATTCCTCGGCTGTAGCAGCCTTACCTGGTATAGCAATCTTGTCTGCGCCAATAAGCTTTTGCGCGTTAAGGTGCGTCTTTGCAAAATCATTCAAAGACCCCCACTTGTTAATTAGCGGGTTATTTTTGTACTCATCTTCAAGGCCATCAAGCCAGCTACCCGTTTGCTCAGGTGCAGCTTGCGTTTGTTCCACTACAGGCTCAGTTGCTACCGACTCAGCTACTACTGCATCCGCGACTTCTTGAGATCCTGTGTCTAGGGTTGTCTCTTCGTTCATTTGTTTTCCTGTTCGGGACTGCGTTCTTCGGCCAACATTCTGACGATAGTAAGCACTGCTGCTCGTTGACCCTCTGCAAACGCTGATTGATGTGGATCGCCAGAAACAAAAGTGGTTGTCTCAAAGCTAAACCGCTTTTTGAGATCACCTAAAACCTGCGCGCCATCATCTGTCCCAAAGGTCCGACGATAAGCTAACTTTAATTCCTTTACCTTGTTCATATCTGACCGCGCTCCCTAGCATTAGAAACAACTTCCGCCATAGGTGCAGCCTTCTGAGCCTGCTCCGCAAGCATCATTTCCTGCTGTTGTTGCGCTTGCTGGGCCTCAGCCTCCGCGCGCTGACGCCGAAGGTCGCCAACCTCTGTATCGCTACGGATAACACGCGCCGGAATACCCGTAGTCTCTACCAGGTACTGCACAAGCTTATCATCATCGAGGTAATCCATTACAGGAGCAACTTGCTGCATCTGCAACAATACCTCAAAGCCACGAAGCATAGACTGCAAGTCAGTCATCTTCTGCGCCTTAGCCAGCGGAGAAACATACTCAATATCAATGTCTTGGCCTTGTAGCTCCTCCGGAGCAGGCGGGAGGAGCCCAGACCGGAGGAGCAGTGCAAAGGATCGAGAGATCAACGGTTGCAGCAACTCGGCCTGGAGCCTACCGAGAACTGGCCCAAGTAGCCGCATCTTCTCTTCATTCCTCTGCAACACCTCTGTTGCAGTCATGGCTGGGCCATTTGACATCAACAGTTGATCCACATAAAACGCCTGACGGATTGCATTTCGGCGTTGCTCTTCCATGTTTAGGCCAAGGGGATTGTTTGCGCCAATCTGCAATGGCTCAAGTCTGTCCCGTGTGCCAGAGCGGTAGAAGTTTAGAGCGCCAGGTGTTGTACGCACCGGCAGCATAAACCCATCGTCGGGAACCATGAGGGGTGGGTCAATCTGTTTCTGAGCAGCACGAATTGTTGTCTCAGACATTTTGTTAAGCATCTTGGTATCAGGCAGCGCGTTCATTGCGGGGCTGCGACCATACGTTGAAACGCTATCCTTTACAAAGCGAGTAACCATAAACGGGAATTCATCAAACCCGCTTTCTGAAAGAAGCTGTCTAGTGTCTGCCGTATAGTAAATAGAAGCTATAGGCTTGTTCTTTTTGGCCCGACCTTTGGCCTCTAGCCGTGGGTATGCCGCGTGAACAATAGAATGTTCCTTGTAAGGGTCTTTCTCTAGGTCTTTTTTGACCTCAGCCGGACAGTTTTCTTCACCAAACTGCATAGCAATGGCCCGCGCAGTCAGTTTAAACTTGCGGTAAACCGTATCAACCCGACCCTCTGAATTCTCAGAAATGCAAATTTCAGCAATATGGCGCGAAGAAAAACGCAAACCATCGTCTGCGCCCTCGACGTAAAACGCAGCTGTACCAAAAACAACAAGATCATAGTACAATTCGTGGATCTCTTGCTGAAAGTTAGAGCGATGAAATGCCTGGTACATCTGGTCTATAGAGGTTTCTAGCCATTCGTTTGCCGCGTCACTCTGTTGGAGCATAGGGTCACGGAAACGCATAGAAAACCAAGGGGTACTAGGGCTGGTCAACATGCCATGCAAGCTAGACGCAAGCAACTCAACAGCATGAACGGCTGTACCATCGTACAAAAGTTCTGTTCTCTTGTCACCCTGCGTTCTTTTCTTGGTAATATCAGCCTTACGAGGCAGCATATAGTCTGCCAACTCTTGCCAATGGCTTTCCCATTGGGATCGCTGTGACTGCAATGTTTTATATCTGCGGTCTAACTGCGTTATCATCGGCAATACTTCAGCCATTACTATGCCATCCCATAACTATTCATTAAACTTTTGCGCTTCTTAGGCTTGTTTCCGCCCTCAGTGCGCCCAGCCATGCGCTGATTTAGGCGCTCAATCGGGTCAACAGAAGCGGATTTATTTGTTTTGGCTGGCTGAGAGGCGCGCTTTCCCATCTGCCCAGCAATGTTTTTTGGCTTTCGGTTCATCATGCGATCAACCCCTGGCCTACAAGGCCGCGCCGTTGACGCAACATAGACACCGCTGCACCACTATCTGACAAAAGACCCTGGGCGCTAGTTAGGATTGTGGACTGCCTGCCCTTTTCATAGAAGCTGATAGCCTCGTCCTCAGCCGGTCCCTGGCTAACTGCACTCGCCGCAGCAGCTGTTGCCGTTCCAGCAGCCGCTGTGCCGGTAGAGGTGTCGGCAGTGTAGACAGTGTTATCAACCGAAGTGTCTGCCGCAGTAGCAACATCTGTTTGCACAGAAGTAACATCATTGATGGTTGTATCCGCGCCGCCAGTAGCACCGCTAGTGTCTACCTCAGTTGTGTCTGTAGCAGTAGTATCAACAGTAGCAACATCCGGAACAGCCGTTGCTGGCGGCTGTCTATTCATCATGGAGTTTACGCCGACCGCAGTAACTGCCCCAATACCAACGGAAAGAGCCGTGGAAGCTCCTAGCGCCGCCGCCGTAAAACCCGCACCCGCGCCAGCTAAAAGTGGAATAGCTACTGCCATATTCTATCTCCTATGCCGCAAATGGATCGTAATCCATCAAAGCCTGCCTCTGAGGCGCTCTAGTATCGCCCCTACTCTCTCTAAGACCAACAGCCAGATACCGAAAAGCATCTGCGCAGTGGCTCGACCAATCGTGAACAGGTGACGCCCTAAACGTCCTAGACCGCTCGTTATACGCTCTATGGTACTGACGCAACGCCTCCAAAGCATGTTTGCACTTCTCACGATCAAACCATACACGGGGAATAAGAAGTTTAGCCGCATGAAGTCCATCCTCCACCGGCAGCTTTGGCACTACTCTGAAATTCAAACCAAGATCCCAAGCCACTTCTCTTCTACTCTTACCAGATCCCAACTCCCTCACCTCGATGTCGTGAGGCGCATTGTGATCGCCATACAAATACCGCTTTGTGCTAAGAACCTTGCAGTAATGCGGCAGTCCCTCGCCCCTCGCTTCATAGTAATCTATCACATGTATAGCACGACCAACAGTCTGTGTGAAGAAAATTGCTGTAGAGTCCCCAACGCCAAGATCCCACCAGGTGTCAACCTTAACAGAAGGATCATACGGAACATTGCAGATCCGCCCCTCTAACTGACAAGCCTCAAGCTCCTTGCCAAAGATCGCACCAGGGACATTCGCGTTCCAGCTGCACTCAAATTCCTGAGCATACTGATCCGCGCTCATCATATCCCGAGCAGCTGCTAACTCTTCATCATCTAAGATACCAGTCTCACTAGCCTTGTACACAGCAGCTAACCAATCATCATTAGCAGCCGCCTGCTCATAGTAATCAAAGAAAGCATTGTGCCCCTTGGGAGTACCAACGAAAATACAAAAGCCCTTATGATCCGAAAGAGCAGGACGCAAGATCTCTGGAAACACGCTCTCAGGCATGTCAGCAACCTCGTCCATCACACAACCCATAAGATAAATACCACGAAGACTGTCAGGGTTCTCAGCACCCAACAGGCTAATCCTGGCACCGTTAGGCAGGTCACAACGCAATTCAGTCTCATGGAACTTAACGCCAGGTATCTTACCTGCAAACTGTTTTATATAATCCCACGCTACATTCTTAGCCTGCCTGTAGGTGGGGGCCATATAGGCATACCGGGGGTTAGGCTTATCAGACATTAACGCATGGCGAAGAATATGATTAATCGCCCAAACAGTTTTCCCAAACCTACGGTGACAAACAACAACGCCCCAACGCTTCTCCTGCATCTCATCATGCAATGCCAGCTGCAACGGCCTCGGCTGATAAGGGATCTCAATGTGCATTAGTGCCTAACCTCCGGCTCAGGGAAATCAACTATCTCAAGCTTCTCAAGGATCTGCTCGTAAATGTCTATAAGCAACACAGCACTCTCAAGCCGTGAGGCCTCCGTACAGCCCTCTACAACGCCCTCTCGTAGCACGTTGATATGAGACATGAGGGCTAGGCTATCGTGGTTCATACAGGGCTCTCAGAGTGTGTGAGGGTACTGTATGGGCAGGTATTATATATAGGTAGAAAGTGCGGGCGGTTTTGGGGGAGGGTGGGGGGTCGGCATTGCCAGAATTTAACATAATACTTCTGGACCAGGGCCGCGCCAGGCAGATCCTGCAAAAATTTAACATAATGGCTATTATGCGTCTTAGCTATTCCGCTTGATGCGCCGATCGGGCCGTTCGCGCGCGTAGCTCGGACACGCAGGATGTAAGGTCGATCGTTCTTCACCCCGTTCCTCAATGCTTGACCACTTCCTTTTCGCCTGCGTTCATCGCCTGATCTGCTGGTGATACTTCCAGGTCATTACCTGCCCATGATATTGTAAAGCCTGCATTTTGTGGTTGGTCTTCTTTCTTGTCTCGTATGCCGAAAGGCTGGTTTCGTGCGCTTGTCCACTTGAGCGTGTCTATCTCTAGGCGTCTGCGCTGAACCTCTGCATTGAGTTGTCTTGGGTCTACGTTCTCTGGCAGCGGAGACATTGCTAGACCGTTTAGCTTGTCTGCATAGTATTCAGCCTGTAGTATTCTGCCTTTGCGGTACATCTCCCACATTTCGTCACTGTCCTGCACGGATCGCGTGATTGTGCGATAAGATGGCAGGCTCTCGTCCTTGGCTATCTCTACCAGGGTTTCACCTTCTGCCAGTCGATCGCAGATCTTTTGCATAACTTGGACTGTGACCTTCTTTGCTGGCATCGTTGCTTCCTAGTAAAAGCGCCCCGCCCGAAGGCGGAGCTAGTTGAGGTAACTCGCACAGGTGGAGCAAGTGCAGCTATGTTAGCCCAGGTAGGTCACTTTATCAAGCTTGGCTGCATTGTTAGGCCGAAGGCCGTAATTTTTTTCTTCCCTACCTATTGACAGCATCTGTCAAGGTCATTATATAGGTCTTGTAAGAGGTAACAAAACAAGGAGACAAACAATGAAACAGCAGTTCCAGAAAGCCTTTAATGCTTTAGAGAAAATCGGTTGCCCTGTTATCGAAGGTTGGGACGATCCTGACGAGTTCGTTATCAGCGGCGAAAACAATTACCCTGTTTGCTGGGCTGACTATTACAACGAGTTCCCAGGTGGCGCAGATGACTTCGGCGTTAACAACAAGATCAACAAGATCTTGGACAAGTATGGCTTGATGGCCGAATGGATCAACCCTGGCGTTTTGGGTGTTTGCGAGGCTTGATTTAGCAGTGCGTCTTTCGGGGCGCATCACTAAACCAAGAGGAGATAGATAATGAAGTATGTTTACAACTTTGAAAGCGAGTACGGCATGGAGTCTGGCTTTGTAACAGCCCAGAATATAAGGGCTGCTACAAGGAAACTTGCAGCAATGTTTCCTGATGATGTTGGTGCTGATGGTTTCTGGACTAACCCATATGGCGATGATTTCCCGATAAACTGGTAAGATAGGAGTTACCGCAATGTTAAAGAAAAAGTTTAATAAATTTGTGGCAGAGGCTACTCTTGAAAGCGGCTTCGATTTGCAGATCTGGTTAAAGGAGCCTTACGTCTTCAGCGTTACCGGCGCTGGATCGACCTTCTTTGCCTTTGAAGACTTCGAGACAATGGAAGACTTATGGCAAGCCGCAAACGAGTGCTGCGAGGAAGAGATAACAAACCCAGACAAAGGTGCGCCTTAATTTTCTTTCGTCTACCTATTGACAGATACTGTCAAAGGTACTATGTGTTGTTTGTAAGAGGTAACAAGAAAGGGTGATCGAGATGGCTAAGATACAAAAAGATGCTGCTATGTTTGATTTGTTCGACAACGGCAGCGATAGCCAGCCTGGTGAGCGTCAGACTGACATCGAGGATATTATCTTCGAGAAAAGCTTGTTGGCTTTGGTCCAGTCTGGTGACGAGGCTGGTCAGCAAGCCTGGAGCGATGCGGCCAAGGCCGGTCAAGTAATGCGGATTTGTTAGGAGGAAAGAACATGGCGAAATCAATTCAAGCACAGGCAGCAGCCCAGATCAAAGCGAAGATGAAAGCGGCTGGGTTCAAAGCCAGCGTCAGCAGTTTTAGCGCGTCTATGTGCAACGGTGTGCGGATCTATTGCGACGAGTCTGACTTGGCGAACAAAGAAAAGATCAGCGACATTTGTATGCCTTACCAATACGGCCACTTCAACGGCATGGAAGACATCTACGAATATAGCAGCATGATCCCAGGCTTGCCCCAGGTTAAGTTTGTTCAGATCAGTTATATTTGATTTTGCAGTGCAGCCTTCGGGCTGCATCACTAAGTCAAAGGAAAGCAAATGCAGTATGAATTAACAAAGTTCGACAACCAATACGGCGTCAAGGTCTTCAAGTGGGACTTTGACAGCGTGGAAGATCTGGAAGAGTTCTTTATCCAGAAGCTAATCGGCAGCCCAGGCATGGCAGGTAAAGCCACCAAGGCGATCGGCAAAGTTCTTTTAATGTGGGAGAAGTAAGAATGTTAGTTAAGAAAGAATCAATACTTAGCGGCGAGTCGCACGAAATGGAAATAGATGTAATTAATAAAGAAATTGCATTGTGGATGGAAGGTGCTCTTATCCAGGACGCGATGCCTAACTTAACTGCAAGTGAACGTGAGTTTCTTATGACAGGCATTACGCCTGCCGAATGGGGAGAAATGGAATGAGCAATTGGAAAGAGATCATCGGAGACATCATCGGCGTGTTGTGCCTGTGCGGAATTGGCTACGGGTTGCTGTTCATCCCATTCCTGTTCCAATAATAACCCCAAAACATGCCCGAGAGCCACGGAGAGAGCCGCTAGATGCCGCTCTCTCTTTTTTATGACCCGACATAGCCTAACGAGGTTCCCGTGCTTCTATGCGGCTAATTAAGCGATCAAGGTAAAACCTGCACTTTCGCAGATCCTCGACGCCGTTCTTGTTATGCCAGCGCCAAAGGTACTTAAAAGCCGTTTGCCAGCAATGAGCATCATGGAAGTCGATCGGCAGATCAAATTCAACGCTCTCGACCATCGCAGCCATTGCGTCGATGCACTCAATCGAAGAGTCGGCGTAGTGCCTGGGGTGGTCAACGGGATCAAACTTCGGGTTCATAATATTCCTCGATCTTCTGGCAGAACTGAGCCTGCTCCATTGGTGGCAATTGGTCCAGGTGCTTCACAGCCTCAAGAAAGTTTTGATGGCTCAACTTTTTGCGCAGCAGCCTGATAGTTTTTTGCATACGAAACGCCAAAGGATCGGCCCGCGCAGCCTTTCCAGCTGCTTTGTATTGCGGTGACATTTTGGTGAGCATCCGCTTTATAGCTATAATGTTATAGTTATTAATAGAGTTATTTACTGCTGTGTTGTTATTAACTGTATCGTTATTAACTTTATAGTTATTAACTATACTGTTATTTCGCCCTGGCGGGCTCTCGTTAGAGTACAGCCGTTTTCGCATCCGTCAACCCCTTTTCTAATAAAGCTTCTTTCGCTGCGTTTTTGCAGCCCGGATCTTCTCCAGGCTGCGCTCGTAAATGGGACGCCAGCAACTCTCCTGACTGCTACAGATCACGGTCTTACCATCGCCCAGGATCACCCATCCGTCCAGGTTGTAGTCGTACTGACGCCCGCATGTCAGGCATGACACGGGCCGGGGCTTACGCTTTGCCAACGACAGCCCGCCACTTCACGCATGTCTTGCCGTACTTTGTCTGGCCTCGATCCTCAGAGATCTTAACCAGGTTCTCGTTCTTTAGCTCGCTTAGACGCGGCTGCACCGAAACATAAGGGATCTCTAAAGCTTCCGAGATCTGTTCTGTTGTCATTGACTGCGGGACCATGCGCAGAAAACGTAGCACCTTTGACCGCACTGTTAGCAAATGCTCTGCATTGATCGCCTGGCGGCTAGTCTCT
>Ga0206129_10005608_pt1 | contig 13144 bp, 9 predicted proteins | sample Helgoland_Spring_8_FD_148616 | JGI IMG/M metagenome (GOLD analysis project Ga0206129, IMG submission 148616) | Pelagic subsurface seawater microbial communities from Kabeltonne, Helgoland, North Sea - Helgoland_Spring_Bloom_20160502_2 | ecosystem: Environmental > Aquatic > Marine > Epipelagic ...
TGTCTTCGTCGGCACCGTCCACTGCCTCGGCCGCCATAGCCATGGTCGTGCCGATCAGAGACATCGAGAAGCCAAGCAACATCAGGTGTTGCCAGCGCCAGGCCTTGGGTATTCTTGTTTGATTGAGATTCATAGGATTATTGATTGTGATTTTCTAACTTACTTGCGGAGTTCGTCCAGATACTGCCGAGCGACAATCGCCGCCTTCTCATTCGGGTAACGTTTAATGACATCTTTAAAACTCTCGGTGGCCTGCTCATTCTTGCCTTCGGCCAGCAACACTCTTCCGATCTCCAGCACCGCCTTGGCCTGCCAACTCGGGTATTGTTTGTAGGTGATCTCGATATTCACGAACTCCGCCGTGGCGCGTTCGTATTTCTGCATATTGAAGAGGCACTCGCCGGTCTGAAACCGTCCCCGCACGGTCCACAGATCGACCTTCTTCGCCGCGACGAGCAGCTTGGCATACTCGGCGATGGCCTGATCCGGCTTGCCGCCTTTCTCCAAGGCGTAGGCCAAGCCGAACTGGGCGTTGCGGATCCACTTGCTCTCCTTGAAACGCCCGAGAAACGTGCGATACGTGTTCACCGCCTCCTTGTGCTGATCGGCGAGCCCCTGCGTCTCGCCGAGGCGCATCGTGATGGACTCCGCGAGCACCGGGTCGGTCCCACCAATCTTGAAGGCCTCCGCAAAATGATCACGTGCCGCGATGGTTTCCTTCAGCTTCAGACGGGACTCGCCTGCTTGAAACAACATCGAGGCGCGGAGCTTCGATTTGGGGTAATCCGTCAACACCGCCTCGAAGAGCTTCGCCGCGATCTCGTGATCGCCCTTCTTGAAGTGCGCGCTGGCCAACTGGATGCGCAGCGGTTCCTTCAGAGCATCGTCCTCCATCGTCTCCAGTGTTTTGGTGAGCTGGGCGATGACCTCATCCTGTGCTCCGCTGTCGAGATTGAGCTCTGCCAACTCGCTCTGCACCTTCAACGCAAACCCGCTCTTGGGATAGCTTTTCAGAAGTTGGTTGTAGCGTTCCGCCGCCTCCTTGTTGCGCTTTCTGGCGCGTTCGCACCAAGCCCATTCGTAGAGCGCCTGGTCGGCAAACTTGGCATCCGGAGTGGTATCGAGGACCCGTTTGAAGTAATTCGCGGCGTTATTCCAATCCTCCTGCCTCGCATAGGAAAGCCCGGCGTAGTAGATCACCAAGGGCAGTTGTTCGTGCTTGGGAAAGTGGCTGAGCATTTGTGGAAAGTGCTTGGCGGCCGCTTCAAAGTTCTCCGCATTGACCAAGGCGATGCCATGCTGGAGCGAGGCATCCGGTCCGAATTGATGGTTGCGCGGGACCTTTGCAAAATACTCGGCGGCCTTTACCCACTTCTCCTCGTCCGCCTCAACCCAGCCGAGATAATACATCACCCGTGGTCGCTGTGGAGCGGCACCTTTCTTGAACGGTTCCTTGCCCGCGGCATCTTCGCTGATGAATCGCGTCAGCGCACTCCTCGCCAACTTCAGATCCTGACTGAGATAGGCCAGGCGCCCCTGTTCGGCGAGCGCCAGTGGCAAATGCGGAGTGGGTGCCCCGTAGTATTGGACGAGAGTGAGAAGATGATCGAGTGCCTTGTCGCTCTGCTTCAGATGATCGTAAGCGATCGCCAACTGCAGCAGCCCGGAGTCGAGATTCTGATCCACCGTGACCTTGCGTCCTCCGTTCGAAACTTCGACCCGCTGCGCCACAAAGGCTTCGAGCGGCGCAACCACCTCCGCCCATTTGCCGGTCCGGAAATAACAATCGCCCACGATGAATGAAAGTTGGGCGAAGAGACGACCTTCAGGATTTTTTCCCATCAAGGGCTTGGCGCTGGCCAGCGATTGCTCCCAACGACCCGCGAGGTGATGGATCTGGGCGATGCGAAACTCTGCGGCCAGTGCGTTGGGATGATCCTTGTGAGCCCCGAGAAACTCCCCATAGGCCTTGGCTGCTTCGTCAGCGCGATTGAGCAGAAAGAGATTCTCGGCCCGCAGATAGCGCATGTCTCCCGCCAAGGGCTGATCGGGCTCGGGGAAACGAGACAAGAAGCTCTGAGCGATGTTGAAGCTGTTGTTGAAGTCCTTCAACATGTGATAACAGGTCGCCCGCTGTGCCAGCACCTCCGGCATTTGCGCGAAGGTCCTCCGCCCCTCGACGCGCTGCAAGGCGCTCGCCGCAGCCTTCCAATCCGGTGCCTTGCGGCTCATCTCGGCATTGGCATAGTCGAAATCCAACTCGTCGATGATCGGCAACTTGTGAAACTTTTTGACCGCCGCAATCAGGATACCCGCCGCCCGATCAAAATCACCACGCCGCGAGTAAGTGCGGGCCCACCACAAGTTTGCTTTGGCCGCAGCCAGGTCTTCCCCGCCAGCCAGCTTGCCAAACTGCCGCTCGGCAGACTTGTGGTCGTCAAGCTCCAGACTGCACCGACCGATGAAGAGGTTCGCGTCCTGAAGATGCGGAGCGGCCTCGCCCTCTGCGTCGGCTTTCGCCTCTTTCAGATAGGCGGTGAAATCCGCGCTGGCGGCCTCAAACTTTTTCAAGAGGAAACGCACCAACGCCAGGCGATAGCGGCACTCCGCAGCCTTCGCTCCACTCATTCCTGCGAGCGCGGTGGCAAAGGCAGGTTCCGCCTTCTCAAACTGCTCCAAGCCGTTGTGGCACTCGCCGAGGAGGTAGGCGGCGCGGGTCTTCCAGTCAGGAGTTGTCTCCAATCCCGCAATCTTCGCCAAGGCCGCCACGGCTTCTTCAGGCTTCTTGCTGCTCTGCAACGCGTATCCCTGTTGATACAGCCCGCGGGCGGCCTGGTCAGGAGTTGGCTTCGCGGCAACCAGCTTCGCGGTCCAGGAAATGACCTCGTCCCATTCGGATTTTTCGAAGCAAATGTCACAGATCGCGGCCAGCGCCGCAGCCTGGTACTTCGGATCGGCAAGCTTCTGGTATTGATCGATGAACAGCTTCCGAGCCTCGTCTTTTTTGGAGGAAAACAAGAGGCAGCGGCCTTGGAGCATCAAAATGCGGTCCCTGCTGATCGCGGCATCCAGTTTCGGCTTCGCCAACAGCGCCGCAAAATGTGGCTGCGCTTTGTCGTATTGCTTGAGCGCGTAGAGGCTGAGCCCAAGGCCTCGTTGCGCGAGATCCGCCTTGGCGTGCTTGGGATTCTTCTGCAGAAATTCACCGAACTGAGTCACCGCCACCGGATAGAGCTTCCGGTTGTAGGCCGCGCTCGCCACATAGTATTGCTCCTGTGCCGCATCCTTTTCCTGCGCGGATACCGGGGCGACAGAACCAACCAACAGGGCAAGGAGGAGAAAAACACACATGGATGCTGATCGCGGAAATCGTCCTTCGGGTGGAGATGATGACATTAGGTGCTGTTTTAACTGGGATTCCGGTGCCGGATCGCCGCCAGAACCCTGAATGCAACCTCCACCGACAATGATCACCATCGACCGAGGCATCCTGCGAATACACCAGTTAATTTTGACCACACAGTCACTACCCGTGCCACCCGGACGACCTTTCATCGAAGTCGATCGAATTCCGAACGGTCCGGTGGCTCTGCCTATCACCAAGTGGCTACACCCCAACACATCAACGGCCTGTATCGATTCAAACTGCTGCGCTGAGGAGGCTGGTGAACGTCGGCTGCTGCCTTTGTCGACTGATTCTCCGTCTCACCATTCACGTGCTTAATCATCTCAGCTCAATTCTTGCCCCTCATCCCCCTTTCTCCCCCTCTCCGATCTCCTCAACAACGTCCTCAGGGACACCCCGCAAAAAGCAAATTCCTAGCAGCGACTTAGGAACGCACGACTCCAGTCGCGCAGGATGCTGATCCAAAAAAGTGACCTGCGCGACTGGAGTCGTGCGTTCCGTACACAGACACTAGTGAGGACAGGAGTGTCCACTCTCCCTATGTCAACCCGCTACGCGGCTAGGGACACGCGAATCAACCAACAACTGACGACCGTCCGTTGAACTTCTGAGCCCAGCGGGTCCACTCATACAAGCCCAGGGCTGAATTGGATCCAAATGGATCAATAAATGGATACCATGATGATCGAGCCAGAAAACCTCCACCTCAGCAACAAACTGATCAGCCTCTTGGTAGCGATAGAAGACATCCACGATCAGCACCATCCCGCACCAGAACGGAGCAGTGAAAAGGAGGTTCGAAAGGTTCTTCCTCGTGACCCGTCCCTTTTGAAAAACGGCGACGCGCGAGATTTCGGGAATCAAGCCCCCCGCCACGATCCCCGCGATGGCAGTGTAGAGAGAACCCCAGCGCGCCTTCACCTCCCCAGCCAATCAATGCCTCGGCAAGACGTCCCTACCACTCAAATTCTGTCCCAACTCCTCAACGCCCTTCCCCGCTGCCCATTTGGGGGCTCAAATTTCGGGTATTGCGTTGCTTCTTGACGTCTCAATTGATGAAGCGCAAAAAATAAAGAATGAAGAACCTACTTCTCCCTCTTATTTTTTCGACTGCGTCCTTGGTGACTGCGGAGGACGCCCCGCCGCCCGTCGAGCACCTCCTCATGACTGCCCGTTATGTCACCACTCTGCAGAAGCATGATTTGAAGGGTCAGTTGAGGAAGGACGGGAAGAAGGTGCCCGTGATCTTATTCCTGAATCGGAAGCAGGGGGATATCCAGTTTCAGTATCTACCCGAGGGCCAAAAGGATTGGAAAAAAGCCCGGATTTTTCACATGCGTTTGAAGGCCGACCGTTATGATCTCTTCGAATTGAAGGACGGCAAGACGCTGGATTTTCCGGCGAGTAAGCTTTCGGAGTCGATCGAGAAGACAGACCTGACCTATGATGATCTCGCGATGCGCTTTCTCTATTGGCCTGGCGGGGTGGTGACCGGTTCGGAGAAGATCAAGGGACAGGATTGTTGGAAGATTCGGCTCAATAATCCTGGAAAATCTGGTCTATACCGAACGGTCGTGGCCTCAGTCCACAAGAAGGCTGGGGCGCTTATGCAGGTGAACGGCTACGATGCCAAAGGCCGTGCTATTAAGCAGTTTCAAATCTCTGATTTGATGAAAGTCGGCAAGTCCTATACCTTACGGCGCATGCGGGTGAATACCTTTGAACCTGTTTCACACAAGATTCTTGGGACTACCTATGTTGAGTTCGAGAAGCCCAAGGCGTCCTTTCGGTAGAGGGGGCTCTATTCCGTTTGGGCTGCCCCTTTTTTGACCGATGAAGGGCTCGATGGGGGGATTACAGAATCAAATACCATGGGTGAAATTTGATGTTACGGGAGTATCACCTCCTTTTCTCCCCTCTCCGATCCCCTCAACGGCGCCCCCAAACTTCCACTCCAAAAGCAAATTCCTAGCAGCCACCAATGCCGGACAGGGCATCTGTGTAAACACGAAATGACGGCGAAAACATCTTGCCCAATTGCACTTCGGCTGTAGCTGGCACCGCATTGTCATTGGCCCATCGTATTCGACGAAGTGTTGAATCAGTGGAATCAGCACAGTGTTGCCTTTCACCATTGAGGGTGCTGCCAAAGGAGCCATCTGATCGGATCCGGCCCCAATGCCTTGATCTTTATTGCCAAAGCCAACGATCCATTCAGCACCAATCGCGGCCTTGTACTTCCATCACCCCAATTCACCTTGAAACGGAAAGTAGATGGGTTTCAGGTGGAAGCTTTCGAGGCCATTGGAGCGAGAACCCGTCACATCTGTGTCCCAATGATGAAGCTCGTATATTGACTTCAATTTGGGGTTACGCATGAAAGCACCGTCGATCCAAATATCGTGGCGATCCCCTCCGTTCAGATCAAAAGCCTGAAAACGTAGATCTGTGTTACTTACCGCAGCAAGTTGGTTAGAGGCATTCGCCTTCCCTTCTCCTTGGTCGGAAGTGGATATGCTTCCTTCAGCGCCTAGCGGGGTAGAGATGCCTCCCTTCTCATCTCCGTAAACAGAAGTGGATAAGATGGGCAATACCAAGCCCGTGAAGATCATCGGAAGACTTGATTTCATATTTCGTTATTTTAGGATCTTACTCCTTTCTATGTTTTGATGACGTTTTTGTCGTCGCACAAATTGTAGCTGCCAATGGAACCAATCCACCCAACCAGAGACCTCACTTCGGAGTTCTCGATCATGAGCTAACACGTATTATAGAGAGAAAATCTCAAAAAGACTTTACAGCCCCCCGTGAAATATAATATATAAACGATGCTCTCGTAGCTGCCCACAATAAATTCTAGCTACCCACAACAGCGACGACCTCAAGGACGCCACCCAAAAAGCAATTTCCTAGGCAACCCCAGCCATCAATTCAAACAGTGAGTAAAGATCCAAAATACGAGCCATCACTCACTCACTCACTCACATCCTTACTGTGAATCAGGCTTATGACTGACCCTAGTCGCCAAGAAAATCCGAAACACAATTCGACGAAAGACTCCAGACGCTCATCGCGTCTGGGAGCGACCGTAGGTATCGAGATTGGATACCGCACTATCTATATGGTGCGGTTGGGAAAGGCCGCTGATGGAGAAATATTTTTCGAGGACTGTCGAACATTCGACTTCGACCCGAACTTGGATCTAAAGTCCTCCTCATTTAGCTCGGTAATCAAGGCTGCATTGAAGCAGTTCTGCGGTTCATCGAAGGAGCTTGCGATCTGGGTCGCGCCAAAACTGGATCGAGCGCGCCTTCATCACATTAATATACCGAAGGTAAGCCCAACTCGACTTCCGGGGGCGGTGTATTGGGGGCTTCAACGCGAAGAACCATTCCTCGAAAAAGAAACGGTGGTCGATTTTCAGGTTGAGGAGGGAGCCGGATCGAAAACCAGCCTAAACATTACCGGCGCGCTTGTTGAAAACGAGGGTATTGAACATCTTCAGAAAGCGTTTTCTCAAGCGGGTTATCCTCTGACCGGCATTGGGCTTCCTCTCCTTGCCCTGCGTAATCTAGTTAACCTCCGTGGCGATGAGAAACAGGAGGATCCAGTATTGATCTGCCAGTTGGGACAGCGCGCCACGAGCGTGAGCGTTCTACTCGATCGGCGACTTGTATTCACAAGAAACATTCCCTTGGGGCTCCACAATCTCGCGGAGACGCTGATCAAGGAACTTGAGCCAACTCCGAGTCAGGAAGAAGCTTGTGATCTCGTTCTTAAACTCGGGCTTGAGGAAGAGATGCTTTCATTCGATGAAAGCCCACAACATGAGAAGGCCTTGAATTTGCTTCGTCCGATCCTAGAACGCACGGTGCGGCAGATCGAACGAACGATTGAGTATTATCAAAGCCATTTCGATAATGAGCCAATGGAAACGGTTTTCCTCGGTGGCGAGATCGCCGCGAGAGGGCACCTGTTCAAATTCATCTCCGAGCAACTCTCACCCAAGGTGATCGCGATCGATCCCTTTGACACGCCGGAGTTGCAAGCGAATACTGCCCTTCCAGAGGACAACGCAGATCGCATCGCCTACGGCCCCGCTTTTGGTTTGGCGCTCGAGGCTCGTCAGGCCGGAATAAACCTCGCCTACACCTACAAGGAGCGCCAGAAAGAGAGTAAGCATCGCAAGATCGCGACTGCGGTCTCTATTTTTCTGATCTTGCTGACCGCAGCGACAGCCTTCTTTTATCACTGGCAGCAATCGCAATTGCGAGGCCTAGACGCCGAGCGAGACAATCTTGATCGGAGCCTAAGCGCCTTAGGCCCTCCGCTTACCGAGGCCGTCATCACGGAAGCCACTGAGGACGTGCGAGCGCTCCAAGAGCAACGGAGGGCGGCGACAAAGCGCTACGAGGGTCTTGCCCTGCTGTCGGAGATCACAAGACTTACCCCTGAAAATATAGCTCTCCTACATGTCTCAGCGGCAATGGGCAGAACCATTACGCTTCTAGATGGCTCAGCCGCAATGGGCGCACCCGTTAAGACCGCGGCAGAAGCAAAGGGAACCCTGCTTTTGAAAGGAGTCGTCAATGGAGAGCGCACGTCACTAGAGACATCCCTAGCCATGTACATTGCGCGCTTAGATCAGTCGCATCTATTCCACGGAGTGGAGGTAGATGAGACAGAGCTAGTCGAAAGTTCGGGTGAATTGGACCTGACCTTCACCTTGAACGTGAAGACGATTGAAGAGCCCAAAGGAGATCTCACCAAGAAATGAATACAATGGGACCAAACGCACGCACATCAACCAAAAGGAAACTGGCGATGCCAACAATTTTCGCAATAGTATTGCTCGCGCTTGTCTTGCTCGGAGTGCTCCCATCCTCTCGGGATATCGACAAAACCCGCACCTCTATCGAGGAATTGCAACCCGCACTACAGCAACAGAAAACCTTGCTTCCAATTTATCTCTCGTTGCAGCAGCGCAAGAAAAAATCGCTTCCCGAGGGAATCGCTATCAACGAGCTCCAACCGCTCAAGATCAAAGATCTAGCCGAGTTGCCGGACGTATTCGAAACCCTAGCGCGCGAGTCCGAAGTAGAGCTCGTCTCGGCAACGCCTCAGGTCCGCTCTCTTCAGGACGGTCACGAAATGTTGCGGATCGACGCGCGCATTCGTGGCGATTTTCTTGCCTTCAACAACCTTCTGAATCGGCTCAATGAGATGCGATTCGTCGAATCTATCGACTCCTTGACCATCGATGTCGCCAATCTGGGACAAGAGATGAGCCTTTCAGTCTGGCTAGCAATCCAATGACACTTCGAGAAAAATTAATCCTCGGTTTCGTAGCGACCGCCGCAATTGGCGGTGGGCTCTATTACGAATCTGCCTTGTCCAGCCCGACAGTCGCTTCGACCGAGCTGGCCCGAACCGACTTTAGCGCCTTGATTGCCAGGGTGCAGGTGAGTCTTCAACAGGGAGAGTTAACGGATCGTGAAGAGCGCGTATTGGCCGCCGCCAATACGCAATGGCTCCGCAATCCACTCCGTGAGCGACCGTTATTGACGCAGAATAGTGAGTCGACACCTCTCACACAGTATGTCGAACCTCTCCCGAAATATATCGGATATATTAATATAGGACCTCAACCAATTGCAATTATCGACGGCCGTGACTATCGGATTGGCGAAGCGATCAAAGGAGAAGAATTTCAGCTCTCTCAAATTCACCCAGACCATATCGAACTACTACGCCGCGGCGCAACCGACCCAGTCGATGTGCCACTTGAAAAGTCGCAAATTACAGGAGGATCACAATGACAAGACCTATGACAAACATCGCTGAAAATAAACTCCATCGTGCCACGCCCGACAGACGCGTTCGCAACCTTTGCGTGGTCCTTGCGACCACTGTGCTAATCGGCTCCTGCACCATCCCGGTGCAAACAGCCTATGACGATGCTACCTATATGGCGTGGCGGGAACTCGCCGAGGACTCGGCTATGACCGCTCCGCCCGCCCCCGAATTTCCTGCAATGCCCGATTTCCACGGAGCAGAGGCGGTCGCCCTTGAATCCTCGCGCCCGGATCCGCTGCCTCAGATCCCCATTAAGGACATGGTAATTACCCGTGCGATGGATGTGGGAGTGCTTCTGCGCGCCCTCGCCGACGCCGCCGACCTCAATATCATCATTACCAGTAACGTCAGCGGCCCGGTTCTCGTGAGCCTAAGACGCGAAACCCGCTGGGATCGTCTCTTTTTGGCCATTACCGAAGCGCATGGATTGCACTACGATCTTGAAGATGACCTCCTTCGCATCTTCTCCGTCCAAGATGTCGAAAGCAATATCGCCATGGAGCAAGCGCTGCACGACCAGCTTCAAGCCGCTGAGCAGAGGATGCGTTCCGAGCCGATGGTTATTAGCATGATCCGCGTACACTACGCCGACATAAATCGTCTTGCAAATTCTGTCAGCACAACGATGCAGGCCATCGTCGCGGACCAGGATCCAACGCTCGAAGGGGCCGTAGGGACCCAACGCACTGGTTTTAATGTTCAGGCCGACACAGATACCGGCCAGCTGATCATCCATGGAATACCCTCCGACATTGCCCAAGCTCGCAGGCTCATTCAGGGCTTGGACCAACCCACCTATCAAATTCTGATCGAAATGAATATTGTGCAGGCCAACAACGTCGTCGCTCGCCAGCTCGGCGTCCAATGGGGCGTCTTCGATATCCTCGAAGGCGGAGATCTCACCATAGGCACGACGCCGAACCCCACCGGCTACAATTCCAACTTTCCCGCTGCGTTTGATCGCCTCCTCGGTTCCGGCTTCATTTACGGCGCAAGCCTCGAAAGAGGGAGCCAAATCCTACAGGCTCAACTCTCAGCCCTTCAGAAAGACGGTCGACTCAACATCGTCTCGCGACCCTCGATCACGACCCTTGACCGCTTGACGGCGGTCATCGAAAGCGGCGAGGAGAGGCCCTTCGCTTCCGCCACCGGAACCGGACTCGCCGCTGTTGCCCAGGTCGAATTCAAAAAGGCTGTGCTCCGTCTTGAGGTCACTCCCCACGTCATTGACAAGAATTGGGTCAAGCTCGATATCAATACCAATAAGGACGATTTCGATGACACCCGCTCGATCATCATTGATGGCAATATTCAAACCCCGATCCTAACTCGTTCCGCACTTACTTCCCTCTACCTAGCCAACGGGCAAACGACGGTGATCGGCGGACTTTCCACCGAAACCAAAATCCACCAGGAGGAGGGGATTCCTTTCCTCAAGGGCATTCCAGGCATAGGCGGGATGTTCCGCAGCCGAGACGGCAACGACTCTTTCACCGACACCCTGATTTTCATCACCCCTCACATTCTTCCCCGAGTCGCGGACACGGCGAAGTGGCAAGGCAAGTGATTCGAGGTTCTGAAATATGAACATGAAACTTGAAGAAATGCTGGTTGACGAGGGGCTCCTCTCTGAGGAGCAATTCCATCAAGTGCAAAACACCCACAGACCCAACGGTCTCAAGGTCCAAGAGTACATCCTTCGCGAAGGATTGGTTGCAGACACCGACATGGTCAGCGTTCTTAGCAATCGATTACATATCCCAAAATACGATCCCGATCACTATCCTGTGGATCCGGAACTCGCGGCGATCTTGCCCGCTTCCATGGCCGGCAAACACCGCATGGTTCCGCTGCGGCGAGAAGCAAACTTGCTCATCGTCGCCATGTCCGACCCCACAGAGGTGGTCGACATGGATGCGGTGCAGCGACACGTCAAGATGGAGGTCGAACCCGTCATCTGTACCGAGACCGAGTACAACGAGCTCATGAACAGCCTCTATGGTCTTGCCTCCGGAATCGGTTCGCTGCTCGACGATATCGAGGAGGTCGATTACGGCACGACGCAGGCCGACGAGGAGAGCGACGAAAGCGACGAATCACAAGTAAAGGCCTTGATGGACATGGCGGAGGGATCAACCGCCGTGCGCAGCGTCGATTGGATCATAACGCGTGCCGTTCGCGAAGGCGCGAGCGACGTGCACATCTGCCCGGAGAAGACTCATGTCCAAGTCCGGCTCCGGGTCGATGGAGTCTTAAAGGACCTCCCGCCTATCCCCAAGTCGATGCTGCTTTCGGTGGTCTCCCGCTTGAAGATTCTCGCACGCATGGACATCGCCGTTACCCGCGTTCCCCAGGATGGCCGCTTCACCGCCCGAATCAGCGGCAGGGAGATCAACGTGCGGGTTTCATCGCTGCCCACCATACACGGCGAGAACATCGTCATGCGTCTCCTCGACATGAACGCTCTCGTCTTCAAGCTCGATCAGCTCGGGATGCGCGAAAGCGATGTCCGCAAGATCGAACAGACCATCGAACGGCCGCACGGCATGATCCTGAATACGGGTCCGACTGGTAGCGGCAAAACCACCACGCTTTACTCCGTGCTCGCGATGCTCAATCGCCCCGAGGTGAATATCATCACGGTCGAGGATCCTGTCGAATACCGGATTCCCCGCATTCGCCAAGTCGAGCTCAACACCCGAGCAGGCATGACCTTTGCCGGTAGCCTACGCAGCATGCTTCGTCAGGATCCGGATATAGCAATGATCGGCGAGATCCGCGACTCCGAGACTGCCACAATCGCCATTCAAGCCGCGCTGACCGGCCATCTCGTCCTCAGCACCGTCCACACCAACAATGCGATTGGCACGATTTGCCGCCTCATCGACATGGGCGTCGAACCGTTTCTCATCGCTTCAGTCCTTTCGTGCGTGATCGGCCAACGTCTCGTCCGCCGGGTCTGCGAGAGCTGCGCTGTGCCTTGGTCACCGCCCCCCAAGGCATTGGACTTCTGGGGACTGAGCCCCGATTCCGAATCTCGGTTCCTCAAGGCGCAGGGTTGCCACCGTTGTCGCCATACGGGTTATCGTGGCCGTGTCGGAGTCTACGAGGTGCTGCCCATTAGCGAGAACCTGCAATCGCTGATCGCAAACAATGCCAGCGAAGGGGATCTGCGTGCGGCCGCCCGGGACGAAGGCAACTTCGTTACAATGAGAGAGGACGCGGCCATAAAAGTTCAAATGGGGATAACAACCCTCGAAGAAGCTGCAGCGAACGTCGTCTTATAAAAACCGACAACTCATACGACTGCCCTCCCCTGCTGAGCATCACGAGAGATCAAGGCGGGCTTGATCGGTGTTATCCTGCTGCGCGTCACGTTTTGTGATTTTGGAAGAACCGAACGGTTCGCATCATCAGACGAAAGATCCATTTTCTTTACGGAAGCAGAGAAGTCTCCCAAGCGTATGTGGACGGCACTCAATACGACATGTTCGGCAACAGAAAACTTGTTGCTTTGTGGCTCTGCGGCTTGGACGATGTTTGAATACGGTAGGGCTGATCCGGCTCGGTCAGCCCACTTTAAAAATCTAGCGGCCCGCCTCACCCACACGGAAGTGAGATCCCGGGGAAAATGCCGTGTCTTGCCGTGGCTTCACTCCCTTTACTGAGATACAGCGCTTGCGTTTTTTGATCCGGGCCGACCGAGCCGGATCCGCCCTACCATGATTGAATGGCTTGTTGCTTTGCGGCTCTGCGGCTTGGACGATGTTTCTCACACGGTAGGGCTGATCCGGCTCGGTCAGCCCACTTTAAAAATCTAGCGGCCCGCCTCACCCACACGGAAGTGAGATCCCGGGGAAAATGCCGTGTCTTGCCGTGGCT
>Ga0206129_10005611_pt1 | contig 13140 bp, 23 predicted proteins | sample Helgoland_Spring_8_FD_148616 | JGI IMG/M metagenome (GOLD analysis project Ga0206129, IMG submission 148616) | Pelagic subsurface seawater microbial communities from Kabeltonne, Helgoland, North Sea - Helgoland_Spring_Bloom_20160502_2 | ecosystem: Environmental > Aquatic > Marine > Epipelagic ...
AGATGCTAACGGAATGATTATCAAGTACATAGGCGATGCCTCGATGCATATACACAACGCACCCATAGATGATCCTAACCATGCTAAGACCGCCGTACAATGCGGCTTAGACATGCTTAAAGCTGTTGAGAAGTTTAATGAAGAAGTTATTATACCTAGTGGGCGTCCTGTAGTCGGTATGGGGGCTGGTATTAACACTGGGCTTGGTTATCTCGGTGAAATGGGAAGCACAAAACGTCATTCATATGATGTACTTGGGGACGCTGTCAGCACCGCAGCTAGAGTAGAAAGCAAATGTAAAGAATACGGTTGTTTGCTACTAGTAGGCGAAGCAACTTATGAAGAAACCAAGGATGATTTCTTTTATCTCAAAGTAGACGACTTACAAGTCAAGGGCAAAAGTGTCGGACTAAGCATATACACAGTGTTAGACAATCCAAAAGAAACATGGAAGATTACACAAAAACATCACGAAGGTATGCATAATCTTTATCGTATGCAAATGTTTGACGAAGCAATAGAACAAACTAAAATAATACGCAGATCATTTGATGGGCAAATGGAAGGCTACTACGATATGTGGATTGAACGCTGCGAATATATGAAAACCCAAGCCTTGCCATCAGATTGGAACGGAGTTTTTATAGCAACAAGTAAATAATAAAGTATTGCGAAGTTATAAAAAGGTTACAGAGAATCATGAGCAAAAAGGTATTAGTCATTGGTTGTAGCCATAGTGCTGGTGCATATGATGCAGCAGATAACGTTATAAGTAATGAAAGTTGGGTATGGCATTTAAAAAACATTCGCAACACCAGTGACAAGTACTATGTTATACATAACTCTGCAAATGGAATATTACATTACGGTGCAATTGTTAAGTATCTAAGTCACGAAGGATTACTAAATCAATTTGACTCCTGCATAGTGCAGTTAACCAACGAAATGCGTATGATGTTTTATGATAATATGAGCAACGCATATTTTCCATTGTTAAAAGAATGGTTAAAATCTGCAGATAATGAGTTTAATATAAGGCCAGAAGTAGACTATTTATGGAACTCTAATAGGGCATTGAGTAATTATGGGTCTGAAACCTTTAATAGATATAAAGGACACTTCGATAGTGCAGAAGCCAAATCTGCGTGGTTAACCGTGTCAGAGCGCATATTAGAAGGTATCAACCCAGTATCCCCGCGGGAGAGCGTCGAGGACATATATACAGTAAATGCAATATATGATATATATTACTATTATATAGTAAACACACTACGGGATAACGGCGTGGAGCCTGTTGTGTTTGATTGGAACGGCAACGAACCAAAAAATAAAAATTTAAAGCGAGGAAGCGAATGGATACTAGACAGTTTATTCGAAACTGCCAAGTCCCGCGGCGAATGGCATAGCGATAAGATGACCCCATTGGGACAACATCACAATAGTGATAGTGCAAAAATGATGGCTAATATTATTAATAATGCTATAGAAGAACATGGCAAATTACAATAACAATACATAATACACAAAAATATAAGGAAAATAAATTGCATAGTAACAATCAGCTAGATTTAGAATTATTGTCTAAAGTATTGCATGGTCCTGCCCTAAATAGAAGTTGGTATGCAGCACGACCAGATGGAAATATTGATCAATATGGTATAGCTGGCGGCGACGAAATAGAAACTTTTAAGACAGGGCTAGTGCGTTTTAGTGATCAAATGCCTGCTATTTGTTACGCCTATGGAATCTCTCTTGAAACGTTGCACCAAACGTTCTTAGAAATTTTTTCTGCCAAACATCACTATAATCAAGTTAAAGGACCAAGCTGGCCGACATATGAAAATCTTGTCTTAAAAAATTACGACAATATAAACAAAGAAATTTTAGATGAAATATTAGATCAATCACAATGGAGTTGGCATGATATGGAAAAAACTGAACGAGATTATTATGAAGGACATTACAATCAATATTTTCCAAACTTTACAGTTTACGATCAATTTGATTTCATCAATGATCACTGTCAGCGAACGCCAAAAAAAGTTTTAGATATAGGCGGCGGCCGCGGAGAATTAGCAAGTCTATTTAAAAAATTAGGAGTAGACTGTGTAAGTTTAGAGCCAGGAAAATATTCTAATTTCTTATATAATCATACTGGCAAATTTTTCTTCGGCGAAGAATTTGTACCTGTTATTCCAACATGCAATGATCTTACAACTTTTATAAACAATAACGAAATTGATCAATTTGACACTATTATTTTTTGTCAATCAGTTGAGCATATTGCTGAATCTGAATTTTGGAATTTTTGGAACGAAGTGAAATCTAAATTTAATGGGTTAGTGATCATTGTAAGTTATGTATACTATCATCCTATACCATTATCGGGCCCACAACATATATTTGAAATTAATGATGAAGTATATGATCGTCTTGTTAACGATAGCAAACGGTGTATATATAGAAACCATAGTCATTTAGTCTTAGAATTATAACAACAAGTAAATAACAGCGTCGAACCTGCCAATGAATTTATAGCTCGCAAACACAATATATTATAAAAGGTATCAAAGAAACATGGGTAAAAAAATATTAGTCATTGGCTGCAGTCATAGTGCTGGTGCATATGACAAAGCAGATAACGTTATAAGCAATGAAAGTTGGGCATGGCATTTAAAGAATATTCGTAATACCGATGACAAGTATTATGTTATACATAACCCTGCAAATGGAATATTACATTATGGTGCAATTGTTAAGTATCTGAACCATGAAGGATTATTAAATCAATTTGACTCTTGTATAGTACAGATGACTAGCGAAATGCGTATGATGTTTTATGATAATATGAGCAACGCATATTTCCCATTATTGAAAGAATGGTTACAATCCGCAAATGATGAGTTTAATATAAGGCCAGAAGTAGACTATTTCCATAGCCCAAAAAGAACATTAAGTAATTATGTGTCCGATGTGTTTAACAAGTACAAAGGACATTTTAATGGTGTAGAAGCTAAGTCTGCGTGGTTAACTGTATGTGACTGTATAATAGAGGGCATTGGACCGATCGGCACTAAAAAGGACACTAAAGCGCCATATACAGTAAATGCAATATATGATATATATTACTATTATATAGTAAACACACTACGAGAAAACGGCGTAGAGCCTGTTGTGTTTGATTGGTGGTACAAAGGTGAAGTAACCAAAGACTTAAAGCACGGAGACGAGTGGATATTGGATAGTGTAGTAAAAACTGCTATCGCCCGCGGCGATTGGCATAAAAATAAGATAAACAATTCACAACATCACAATAGTGATAGTGCAAAACTTATGGCTAGTATTATTAATAGTGCAATAGAAGAACATAGAAAATTACAATAACGATTATGAAAACAGTTTACATTCACGGTGCTACAGCTAGCGAGCGTAGTTTTGCTTTTATACAAAAATCAATTTGTGCCAAACACCCTGTTTATCTAAATTATAACAAAGAAGGAAATGCTAGCGACAATCTCATTGAGATGATTGCTATGCTTGACAACATCGAAGGTCCGTTTTTTATTATAGCACACAGTTTAGGTGGAGTGTATGCGACCTATTTACAACAACATTTTGATAGTGTAACTGGTGTAGTTAGCCTAGCAACACCATTTAATGGCAGCGAGCTAGCAACATGGGGATCGATATTTAATCCACATTATCAGTTATTTAAAGATATCAGACCCACTAGTGATTTTATAAGAAACAGTCGTAGTATTGATATCAAATGTCCTTGGACACAAGTAGTTACAACTGTAGGAGATGTTCCATGGATACAAGGAACTAATGATGGCATTGTAACACATTCGAGCATGACATATCGCAGTGATGTTGAATACATCGAAGTGGATAGAAATCATTATGAAGTAGTGCTATCACAAAGATCAGTTGATGTTATTAAGACTTGTCGTGATCGTGTTTCAACACCATCGAAGTGAGTTTGTCAGTTTTCATTAACCAACCGCCTTCGTTTACTATGAATACATCTCCGGGTTGATACAACGGGATACTTTTATGCCCAGGGTTTCCATCTCTATCTAACCCCATTACTTCTCCAGGCCAGTCACCTTCTATACGAAAGTTTTTGCCTGCCTGCATTATATTATAATCCATCCACATCATTGAATTTTCTCCATTAGTTTCGCTTGAGGAAATTTTAGTACAAACAATATACATTGTTCATCATTAACATCTAAAAAAATATTATTACGTAAGTATATATCACCCGGCAACACTTGGCTATTGGTTCTTTGATATACTAATTTAAATCCATTTTGGTTACATTGCTTAAACAGTGCATCGTCTAGTTCTTTGCGTACCCATATGTGTTCCATATGTGTATGAGCATGCGTCCATTTATATTCGCAATAACCTAAATAAAATCTTTTCATTCTTTGCCGGAACTATTAAACGTTTCACTTTCACTTTTGGTTTTTTCTAATATTTCGCCTAGTTCGCGGTCAAGATCTAGTTTTTTGCCAGTTTCTTCTTCGTATTTGGCTTTGTATTCTAAGATCATTGATAGCTTTGTATTAAGGCGTATAAGGTCATTGTCTAGCATACGCACACGATCCACTAGTTTAATTAGTGTAACCATTGTTTGGCCAATGATACTGTCAATTTGTTCTGTTGCCCATTTCCATATAAAGAAAACAAAGTAACCAAGTCCAAATACAGCTATAATAGGAAACCCATATTGGTTTATTGAATTTACTAATTCTTCAGTTCCCATTGTGTATTTTATCGTACATTGCTGCTAGTTTTCTAGCAGGAATACCGAAACTCCTTCCGACTTCATATGCTGCGCTAACTATACTCTCTGTGTCACCTTTGCTAACCAAGCGTCTATGTAACGCTGCTATAGCCTCGTCTCGGTAGATGTCATATTTTGAACGGGTATCAAGTATTTCTTGTAGTAGCATAAGTTCAGCCTCTAGTTGTCAATTAGTATCCATATCTTCCTTTGCTGGCATTATAATTTGCCAGTACTTCAGCCCCAGTTAGACCGTCACTGTAAATTCTCATTTCGCCCATACGCCCGTTGTAATAACTGCCATCGCCCATGTTAGTTGCGTCGGATGCACCAAACAAGAAGTAATGGCTTGTACTTGTGCTGTCTAACGGACTATCGTACACAGATGTTACACTGGTTACTTCGGCGCCGTTTACATAGCCTTTTGCTACCGTTCCGTTGTATGTTAATGCTAGATGATACCATTGATTATAGTTCAATGAAGAGCCGTTTGCTTGTTGTATACCAGCATTCCATATGCCAAAGTATGGCACAGGCGATCCACCCGAATCAATCAGTTCAATAGCCGAATAATGATACGCTATACTTGGTGTTGTTGAATCGGCAATGCTCACTACTACACCTCCAGCGGTAGGATATACCCAAGATGCGACACTGAATGTATCTGGATTAGCTACAGTTGTGCTGTACAAGTCCGGAGTTCTGATATAGTCATTGACACCATCAAATACAAAGTAATCGTTAGCAGCATCGTGTGTAGCGCCAACTAATACGCCTGTGCGATCGTTTCCTGATTGGTCGACAATGTTAGTTCCGCTTACAGCATAAACTGGATCATAATCTACAGCAAGACTGCTAAAGGTAATACCACTTGTACTCCAGGGACGACCTTGAAGTAGTCCTGCGCTGTTGGGATTATCTACCAATGCACCGGCATTATCTGTTGGGTGATACAATGTAGGAAGTTGCGAAAGATCATAATCTGAATTTCTGCCACTTGCTGCTCTATTAATTGCTGCGAGTGCTAGTTTTGCTTCTTGTCTATCACGTTTAAGTGCTAGTGTGCTAATACCATTTGCTGCCATTAGTATGCTCCTTTAACTTTTACAGGAATACTATAGCCTGGCGTTCTTATTTTTTTCTTCTTACCCAGATAACCTTTAGGGTCCACTGAGCGCCGAATCATCTCTTCGTCGCCGAACAAAGGAAAACTTACACTAGCAATATTACCTGCACTAGTTGCCCCGCTTGTTGCATCTTCTTTTATAAATTCCCACAGTCTCATAATACTATTTAGTCATTTTTAATCATGTAGTATGTAGTTCTTAACTGCTCTAATTGTTCTTTGAGAACTGGGTATTCTTCTGCTAGCAGTTGTATGTTAGCAATCTCAGCATTGCTTAGTATTTCTCCACGTGCTCGGGCAACAGCAATTGGATCTCCACCAATTATCCATCTTGGAATATTATTATGTGGTGCATCTCTATACTTGGCATACACTACACCATTGGCTCTCTCATATATCAGAGGTTGATTCGGTATCAGGGTTGTTTTGTTCATTATTTTTATAATACTCTAAAAATTTACGTGGACTAAACCCACAATCATTTGCCCAACTTATTATTTCATTCTCAAAATCATCAATTTGATAATTTGGATTTTGTTTAACTTGTTCGTTAACATGCTGAAAGAATAATTTCAGCCCACGGCTATAATTTTCTAGATCGTCCATGGCTAAATTCTTAGCTTACCTGGATTTTTTCTGCCATAAGGCGGTGTACTTGCTTGTCATAAGATCCATATAGATCAGCGATCATTTTTGCCTGTGTGTTAGTGTCAGCACTAGCAAAGTCTCTTCTGAACTCAGTGGCACTTTTCATTGGCTCTCCGAGTACAGTAAAATTAAAGGTTGGGGTAACAATGATATAACCGTTTTTGCTCAGTGGTTGCATTTCTCCACCGTACGGTTGATAGTAACTAGGCGATCCGTCTTTTTTGGGTTTAAATTGGAAGCGTGGATCTTCATCCATATCTTTTTGGCTTACAGCAAAAACAGCAACAGTAGTATTTTCGTCGAACTTGTTTGTAATTTCTGCAGCAACATACGGATTCTTTACTTGTACAATTGCGCTACTTGGCACACCAGCGTGTGTTATCATTACTCGTTTTTCATTAAAGTTAAAAGGACTACGTGGCGGTTCTACTTTGTCGCTAGTAGCAATAAAAACTGTATCAAATTTGGTAGTTAGCCATTTATACACCGCAGCGTGACCTCTATGAAAAGGTTGAAAGCGTCCTGGGTATATAGCAACAGTTTTTTGTGTTTGTTCGAGTAAATCACTAATACGCATTATATTTCCTTATAGCGTATTTATCTATAGATTATCTAAAAGCCATAGATAGGTCGGGCTGGAAAATGGCAATTCCCAACTACCATTCCATCCTAAATTAACACAATTGTCTAGAGAATCCGGAGAATGTTCGCCAGCTGGATAATATGTACTTGCTGACCATAATAGTGAACCTAAGTCGACTTCGTCGATAATAATTTTATCAATGTTCAATACCACATCATTGACAATGTTATTGTCTTTGTCAATTACAGTATCGCCTTCGTGTTTGTTGTACATTTCTATAATAATTTTATGTTCACTATCGACTAAATCACCGGTCCAGTTTACTTGTTCTAAATTAGAAATTATTTTATCAAAAATCAATTGATCACCGATATAAACCTTTGCTCCAGGAAATCGATCTTCCCAGCCAATGGCACTAAGATTAATGTTAATTTCTACTGTATTAGTCATTTGTCTTTATAAACTTTGTTGTAGCTTTTATTTTGTTCTTCACTGCCCGCATTTGTTTTTTTCCAATCGGTAACAAGTTGTTTTAGTTCATCAGTGTTGCCTTGGAATTTATAATATCCGTTATGATCTAATTTAATGTTAGTATCAATCCAAACACGTGTGTTACATACTTCTCTAACACGTTTACAGAATGTCCAATCTTCGCTGAGATAATGCTGATGTTCGTCGATCATAGTATCAAACAGTGCATACACAAACGGTTCGTACTGAGCACCCAACCCTACACTATCTTTGTGTTTTAATTCAGGCATTTTACTAATCATGTCCTCAATGACTTCACGCTTGATTAGCATAAATCCTGTGCCCGATGTGCTTACTTCGTATAGCGGATCTTCGTGCTTGGCATTTTCAACAATGTTTAGCACATATTTAATAGGCGTAGATTTCATCGGATATGCACCACATACTACACCTTTGTTATGAAGCACTAGTTTCAATACATCGTCGGGTGCAAATGTAATATCAGCATCTACAAACATCAAATGTGTTGCGTGTGGATTTGCTAAAAACTTTGCTACTAAACTATTTCTTGCTCGGCTAACCAAACTTTCGTTGATTAATGTATCAACACTAAATGGTATACCGTATTTGGTAGCAAGCATTGCAAATCTTAGATAACTGCTAAAACATCCTTCTAATATCTGTCCACCATAACAAGGTGTACAAAAATGAATGTGAGTTTTTTGTAATATGTCAACAATACGCTGTTGGTCTTCGTTGATTTGTTCTGTCATTGGCCTAAATTAGTTATTGTACAACACTTTGTTTACTGTACCTGCGCCAAACTCAGTGATTACTACACGTATCCACATAAAGTTCCCAGTAAAGTTTTTAAAAGTGTTTGTGGTTTCAATTGTACTACCGTCGCTTTGGGTTGTGCTTGAGATATCAAACCAATCGTCGCTAGTCGGTGATGCTGCTAAAGTGCCTTGTATTTTAATAATACCCATAAATCCAGTAAGGTGGTATGCTACAGTATGCAGCCCATCGCTACGCCCATAGTATCCATCACCTTTAAACTTTTCACCTTCTACTACTGCAGTAGATCCGTCATATGTTGTAGCACTTAGTATAATCACAATTATTCCATTTCAATTAGTACGTGCTTACCCACCATAGATTTTATTGCTTCAACTAGCATTTCAATGTCGACATCGTTAATAACCTGATGTGCAGGTTCGTCGTCTTTGAGCAGTTGACTCAATTTGATTGTTAACGTTTGTTCATTGATTTTCGCCATTGTATAAGCCTCCATTAATTGTATTTATACGGCTTTAGGCTTACGTCCTCTTTTCTTTCCTGGCTTTTTAACACTACCGTCGGCTTTGATATTATAAACTTTAGCAAACCGTTCAATATCCATTCCGTCAATTGTGTCTAAATCGTCAAATTCCATAAAATATGGATGGGACAACTCGTCCTTGCATACAAAACCTCGAGAATTTAATTTCGTGTAAAATACATCTTTACGAACCTTAAGAGTCTGTGCGCCTAAACAACGTGCACGTACACGACCACCGAATACACTGTTATCGGGAATAAGCTGACGTTCAATTAAAGTTTTAAGAAGGGTTTTCATTTTGTACTTCCTTGAGTGTTTTATATTGCTTTATTTTTCTAATATAATTAGGTGCCATTAATCTTATTAACGGCAACCAGTCCAGTGATTCAGCATAGAAGTATGTTTCAGGTACCCACCAGCTATGCTTGTGACTTTGTGCAAATGTGTGGTTAGTCTTAATTCCATTGTATGCCTCAATTGATTGTCTAAGGTGAAGTAGGTTCTCATATCCAATAACATTTCTATCATTGTTACTAGTTACAATATACACTTGATATCTGTACTTGTCAAATGGTAATTTTGTACAAAAGACAATTTCATTTTGTTGATCATTTAAGTTAGTATACTGTGCTTCGACTAACGCCGGATCCATTAATTCTAAACTATGTATATGGCCACGAAACTCTTCCGGAAGATTATCTAACAAATATGTTAAATCATCAAAATAAACAAAGTCATCTGTCCATTCGTTCCTAATTTTTACAGCATGTCTAAAATGTTCATTGATCCATTTTCTCAGTCTGTAACTCTTAGAAATATCTTTACGGTTGTATAGATACTTACTAAGTTCATATTCCATACCTAAATCTGGGTTGTTAAACACAAAGCATGCTCTGTGATGTTTTTTATACCGTGTTTTGAAATTTTCACTTACTTTAGGAGTAATATTATATTTGTCTTTTAATGTACATTTAATATCAGTTATCCAAGTCATTTAGCCTCACATTAACCTTACAATGCCGTCGGCACCGATATGTTCATTTTTTCCAATAATTTCAAAAGTTATAGTATTATTTTTACAGTCAACTCTAACAGTACTGCCAGGTTCTATAGTTTCAAACAAAATCTTTTTACTCAACGGTACACGGATTAGTTGAGTAATTTTGCGTGACATAGGACGAGCGCCCATTTTGCTATCGTATCCTTCATTGATAATTTTATCAACTGTTGATTCAGTGATATGTACTCGTAAATTTTGATCAACTAACAATTCGTTAAGTTCGGCAATCATTTTTCCTACAATTTTGCGCAAGCTCAATTTGTCTAGTTTGTTGAACTTTACAACACCATCTAAGCGATTTCTAAATTCAGGCTTAAAGTATTTTTTTACAGCCTTCTCGTCGTCACCTACACGTTCTTGATCCCCAAACCCAATTGCATTTTTTTCCATTTCTTGTGCACCCAGATTACTGGTCATGATAACCATACTATTGCGAGCATCAGCACGTTTTCCGTTACTGCCAGTGATAAATCCTTCATCCATTAGCTGTAGTAAAATGTTACTTACATCTGGGTGTGCTTTTTCAATCTCGTCAAACAAAATAATACTATTGGAATGTTTAGTAATATCGCTAATCAATAAGCCGCCACCTAAGTTGCCATCTTCATAACCAACATAACCCGGAGGAGCACCAATTAATTTAGCAACTGTGTGCTTTTCTTGATATTCGCTCATATCGTAACGTAACAGTTTCATGCCTAAGTTTTCACTAAGAAGCTTGCACAGTTCAGTTTTACCAGTACCAGTAGGGCCAGTGAGCAAAAATACACCCATTGGTTTGTCAATTGCTTTTAGTCCTGCTTTTGCTACGTACACTTTTTCCAGTACATCGTCAACTGCCATATCTTGCCCAAACAATTTATCTTTAATTTTTTCTTCAATATTGCCTGGCATATTTTTGCTGCTATCTAATTGCGTAATTGGAATATTAGTAGCACGACTGAGTTCGCTAATAACCATTGATTTAGTAACTGTAAAGTCCGACATGTTACGAACACGCTGCCGTGCACAGGCACTATCAATGAGGTCAATTGCTTTATCTGGTAACTTTTTGTCAGATTGGTAACGTACACTGAAATCAACTGCAACATCAATTGCTTCGTCTAAAATTTTAGCATTATGAAACTTTTCAAAATATCCACGTATGCCCTTGAGAATATCTTTTGCTATCTCGACACTAGGTTCGTCTATTGTGAGTCGATGAAATCTTCGCATTAATGCACGGTCTTTTTCAAAACTATTGTTGTACTCTTCCCATGTTGTACTAGCAATAACTTTGATTTTTCCTCGACTAAGAGCTGGCTTTAGCATGTTAGCAAAGTCCACGTCACTACTACTTCCTGCTCCTGCTCCACGCATTTGGTGTGCTTCGTCAATAAACAAAATAGCATTGCCAATGCTAGTAAGTGCATCAATTACCTCACGTATTTTTTCTTCAAATTCTCCTCTATATTTGCTACCAGCTAACATAGTACCTATATCGAGGTTGTATACAGTCCAACCCTCTAAGAATTTTGGAACGTTTCTTTTGATAATGTTTAACGCTAGTCCTTCTGCAACAGCAGTTTTACCAACACCCGGGTCTCCTACCATTAGTACATTACTTTTGTTCCGGCGAGCAAGAATTTGTGCAATTTCGTCTAGTTCATTTTCTCTGCCAATTACACTATCAATTTCATTGTTTTCTGCTAGACTGTTTAAATTAGTACAGTATTCTTCTAAAATACCTGTTGCTTTGCTCGTATCCATTTTGGGTTTATTTTTTATTGTATTTTTATTGTGAACTTCAATTATTTTGTTTTTATCAAGTCCGTACTTAATAAAGAAATATGCAGCATAACTTTGATTTTCGCCAGTAATACTAAGATACAAATCAACTGGAACCATCATTGTGCGATTGTTAAATAATACTTGTGTGTATGCTCGATTAAACACACGTTCTAGTGCATGAGTTTTTTTTGGCTCTACATTTAAATTTTTATCTACTAACTTGTTTAACTTTTTGTTAAGATAATCAGATAGATCAGCAGACAAATCTTCTACGTTAATGTCCATTTCTATAAGTAATGCAGAAAAGCTATCGCTGTTAACTAGAGAGTAACTAAGATGTTCTACTGTAACATATTTGTGCCCAAGCTCGGTTGCATACTCAATTGCTGAGCTTACAATTTCTTTAATTTCTGAATTTTCCTGTAACATACAATCCCTTTTTGATATCATTTAAGCATACAGTATATTTACGCATTTGTCAAGAGTTATACTATTATCTGATATCTATATATGTTTAATATCAAGCTTTTTTGATATTTTTTTCAAAAGTTTTTAGTAAATCTACTTCGGCAATGTTTGTTGCTAATACTGTATTGTTACCTGGTTTTAGCCCTTTACTGATAGTGTAAGTATTGTTACTATCACGATCAATATAGATATGTGTTGCGTTTTTAGTGTATGTATATAGCATCATGCGCACACCAGTAGAAGTACTGTACATCGAAACACGACCATAGTCATTGTGATCGAAACCTTGTGATTTTAATAGTTCGGCTACCTGCGTTCCCATATTCATTACACTGTTTCCTTTTCTTTAAGAGCATTCCAAAGTTTTTCACTAAATGCCTGGTAACCTTGAGCACGATTATATGCTACATAGTCTTGATACGTATTGTGATCCGTAGCTAACATTATGCAGTCTCCATTTCTACTTTAGTAAATCCCATTACGGCAACTTTATATGTTTCACCATCTACTATCATGCGGTCTCCCATCATAGTTGAACGTTGACCCATTCCATCTGGACGAGTGTAAAGCACAGCAACATTTTCGTTGTAATCGCCGTTAACACGGTCGCCGTTGGCAGGATCAGGAAATGATGTTTTCTTGATACTCCAGGAACCTTGTACGTTATTTGTCCAACGATAAGCATATTCAAGACAATCAAGTGTAGTGCCAAATGCCGAAATTTCTTCCGGAACACTTACTATTGCTACATCGCGGTAGCCTTCGACATTACCTGTTTTACGATTCTGTAACATGTGCTGTACTGTGATAAACATTTGCTTCTCCGTCTTTGCTATACTATTAAGTTAACATACTCTACGCTGTTGTCAACCTTTTTATGACCCGGTGACAAGTTTAT
>Ga0206129_10005614_pt1 | contig 13135 bp, 7 predicted proteins | sample Helgoland_Spring_8_FD_148616 | JGI IMG/M metagenome (GOLD analysis project Ga0206129, IMG submission 148616) | Pelagic subsurface seawater microbial communities from Kabeltonne, Helgoland, North Sea - Helgoland_Spring_Bloom_20160502_2 | ecosystem: Environmental > Aquatic > Marine > Epipelagic ...
ATGTGCACGTCGGCTTCGATGGCCAGCTGGCGCGCGGCGCGCATGATGGAGAGCCGCGCGGCCATCGGGCCCGCGCAGCCTGTGAAGCATTGCGTTCGGTGACAAGGGCAAAGACGAGGGTTGAAAGGAGGAGGCAACGCACCGGTGCCGACGAGCCTGCCAGTGTGGAAGACCAAGACGCGGCAGCGCGGCTCGTCAAAGGCCAATTGCACGGCCGCAAAGCGTCGAGGCGCGTAGTAGGCATTCGAGCAGCGCGCGCCAATCGTGTGCAGGTTGAGGGGCAGCTTGAGCCCCGACCCCGCGACGGGGATGGCCTCTGCGAGCTGCCGATGCAGCAGCAGCAGCAGCAGCACAGTCTTCGGCAGCTACAGGTGTGCGCAAACGAGTTCAAGGGTGCACAGCAGACCGTGACCACGTTGACCAACCGAGGCGTCAGGTGGAGCACATTGTCGTAATCAGAGAGGGGCAGCCGGTCGGTCCAACTGGCGGCCCTGCACACCGCGCCGTCGCTCAAGTCCTTGGGCGTCTCGAGCGCGCGCGCGCGTTTGCGCTCGGCGCGGCATCGGCCCACCGTTTCCTCGATGGCGCGCTTTAGGGTTTGCTTGAGCGCCGGCGCGTTTTTAGTGGTGCACACGGCGTTGGCGAGTCCAATGGAGCGCTTCATGCGAACCCATTCTTCGTTCATTAGGACGGCTCGACGCGCCCGCACACTCACACACACACTCACACACTCACACACTCACACGCGCTTCTCTCCTCGTGCACACTCTGGGGGATTAGCGCGTGGCGGAATCGTCGCGTGTTCCCCCTCGTTTCCTCACCACCGCCGTCACCGACGCGAGTGGACCACGCGCACGCGCGCGTCCTCCCCTTTTCGTTTACCGTGGCCTGCGAAAGGTCTTGGGCCCCGTGCCACTGGCGTCGGAACCCGACGACGGCGTTGGCGAGGCGGGGGCGTCGCCCGCGGAGAAGGCCGTGGGCTCGTCGGCCTCGGCGCCGCCGCCAAAGATGCTGTCAAAGACGGCCGACACGGTGCTCGTCTGCGCCGCGCCGCGCTCGCGTCGGCGCTGCGCCGGGGGCGGCGGCGCCGAGGCCGAGAGGTCGGCCTCGGGAATCGCCGCAGACGTGGCGGCGGCGGAGGCGGCAGCAATGGGGACGGGAGCGGCCGGCGCGGGAGCGGCGGGGGCGGGAGCCGGTGCGGGAGCAGCGGCCGCCACCGCCTTGGCCGCCGCCGACGCGCCAGTCGCGGGACGTGCCCTCGCGGGCGACTTGCGCGCGCCGCTGCGGGCGACCGCGCCGGGTCGGGGCGCCGAGGCCGCGGCGGCGACGGCGGCAGCGGTGATGGGCGCCGACGCGGCTGCCGCCGTCGTCGCTGCAATGGGCGCAATGGCCGGCGCGGGCGTGGGCATGAGCGGCGGGGCGAGCGAGGCCGAGGGCGCGCCGTCGACGGCATTGACGCCGTTTGCGTCGTGGTTCTCGGCCGCCACGCTCAGGAGCGCGTCGTAGTCTGCCCAATGCGCGTGTTCTCCCACCCACGCAGGAGGAAGGCCATAGTCCTTGCCGCTCCCGGGAATAGGAGGCCGTTGACTATCGGGGTAGTTTTTGTCCACCCGTTCCGAGCGCTTCACATTGTTGCGACCGTACAGTCCCTGGGCAAAGATGTGACCCACGGAGGCGCGCATGGATGGAAACTGCGCATTGTAAGCATCGACGGCGAGCTGGTCCTTGCGCGTGCCATTGGCAGCCTGGTCGGTCTCCTTGCCGTCTCGTCCAATCTTGTTGGTGCCGTACTCGACGTATTGGCGACTGAGCGCGTCCAGCTCGTTGGTGTGCGTCACAAGGAAGCCGTCCTCGTCGGTTGCATTCCGCACCGAGCCGCCCGCCAAGGGCAACGCGTTTTGCCAGCTCGTCTGCACGTCAACCATGAGCGCAAAGCCAGTGTCGCTGGGCCCGCCCTCGTAGCTCGCGTGGCGCATGGCCTTCACGTCGAGCACGCGCCCGACTTTCCAAGCGCCAACCATGTTGGCCAGGTCCTCGGTGCGCACGGCGTCGAAGACGTCGTCGTCGAAGCGGCTCTTTTTTTCGCCGCGCTTGTGGCTCGCCATCATGGAGTTGATCCTGACGAGTTTGTCCTTTAGCTTTGCTCGAATCTCCGCCGCACGCGCAGGGTCACTGGAGGCGATGCTTGCGAGGACCCCTTCGCGCAGCTTTCGGACGTCAAAGGCGGGAGCGGTCTTGATGGTCAGACCCCTCGCCGCCAGCGTGGAGTCCACGTCCTTGTCAATCTCCTCGTTCCGCGTCTTGGCCAGCTCGTCCTGCACGTGCTGGCACAGGTAGGCCTTGCGCGACGAAAAGGGCAGGATCTGGAACATGTACGCATCCTTGCCAGCGTTGGCGCCGCCCGCGCCGAGCCCGGCGCTGCCCTCGTCCGAGTCGGCATCCTTGCGCACCTTGGCGCGCACGTCGTCCGAGAGCTTGTACGCGCGCAGGCCGAGGTAGAGCGTGTTCATCGGCTGCACGTTGCGGTCAAACATTTGCGCTGGGTACGTCGAAAACGTTCCGGTGAACGTGGCCACGTAGTCGTACTGCCCGTTTTGCGCCAGCCACGGCGCGCCGACGCGGCCGGGCACACCGCCGCCGCCAACGCCCGCGCCGCCAATGTGGTAGCCACCCTCGACGCTGCCGCGCGGGTGCGACTCGACGGTGCGCAGCGGCGTGCTGCCGCCCGTGCCCGCTGTCTGGTCAATCGTGTAGCCCGGATTGGCGCGCGGGTCGTAGAGGAGAAATCCATTGTTGCAAATCGTCGGGCCTTGGATGATGTTGTTGAACACAACGGCGTCGCGCGACCCGCTCGAGGTGAAGGCGTACGGCTCGTCGTTGGACTTGACGATGCCATCGAGGCGGATGGTCTCGAGCACGCTGAGACCGGCGAATGGCCCCAGGATGTCCTCGCCCGTCTTCTTGTCCTTCTTGGGCTGCACATTGAGCACCTTGAATGGCGACGCGCCCTTGTCCACCGCGAGCACGTTGCCGCCCGCCACCCAGCCGTCGGGGTTGCCTTCGCCGTGCAGGAGGCGGTTGACGCCGTCCAGCCCAATCACGCGCGACATGGTCGCCGTGCCATTGGTGCCGGCACCGAGCGGATTCGTGCTGAGAAACCCAGGCGGGTACTTGCACACAAAGGCGACATCTCCTGGCGCCAGCCTCCCGGTCCACCCGGAGAGAAACTCCAATGGGCAAACTCGGTTGTAGGGTATCGGAATGTTGGAGCCTTCATTCGGTCGATTGGATTGGGAGAGCTTCGGGACCTTGATGTCGCGGCTCGGCTCGGAAACCTTGCGGCCCCGAAAGGCGGGGAGGCCTCCGGGAATGCTCGTGGGGTTGCCAGAGAGCGAGCGTTTGACGCCCGCTTGGGGCGCCTCGGAGGGCGTGACGGCGGATATTAATGACATGCCCAACCCACACGCACGTCTCCACAACGACCTCCCTCCTCCTCCCTTGTAGGCGGTGCGCCGGCACGTTATCGTCTGTATTCTATTAGCGGCGCGCGCGTGGCCTCGGGCGGTGCGGTGTGGTGCATGCGCACCTCATGCGCACGCGCGTGCACACACACACACACACACACACACACACAGTGCGCGCGCTTTGAATCCCTGCACAAAACTAAAACACTAAAACCGAGAGGCGTGGTCGACGCGCACAAACACACACACACTCACACACATGCGCACACATGCGCACGCCTTTAAAAAATCCCATCGCCAAAGACGCCAGTGGCCGGCGCCGTGTCGACGCTCATCAGGCCGGCAATGGTCAGCGCAGCCGCGCGGGCCGTCGTGGGCGAAATAGTGTGCTCGTAGCAGTAGCGTTCCATGATCTCGTTGGTGCAGTCCTCGAGTCCAAGCTTGGAGCTCGCGGCCGTGAGCACGGCCACGCTCAATACGTCGACTGGCAACACGTTTTGGGTCCGGATCCAGTCCAGAAGATCGGGCTGCGAAAGCGCCGCCATGGCGGCGCAGCGCACGTCGGCGCGCACGTTGGATTCGCGTGCCGCGCCCGTGAGCGTGTCGCGCACGTTCCAGACAATGTCGGTGGGTGATCCACCCGAGGCGGCCGATGCGGTGGGCGAGCCCGGGTCCAAGGACGCGTCGGACGCCGTGGAGACAAATTGGATTGCCGCGGGCGGAAGCGAAAGCAGCGGCGGCAGGCCGTGCGTCGCCGTTGGTGGCGTCGGAAGCGATGCTGCCTGGGTTGTGGTTGTGTCGGTGGTTGTGGTGAAATCGGACGGTGGTGGTGGTGGTTGTGGTTGTGGTGAAATTGGCAATGGATGAGGCGGTGGTGGTGCTCGAAACGCTGATTGGGTGCCGCCACCGCCACCGCCACCGCCACCGCCCACGCCAACGCCACCGCCACCGCCACCCACGCCACCAGACTGGTCGGCGCACGGGCGGCAGATTTGCTCCTGTTTCCAGTCGAGCAGCAGCCGCACCGATCCCGTCACTTGGCCAATCTGACCGGTGCCGCTGTTTTGTTCGTGGAGCTGCTGCAGCGTTTCGAGCATCTTGCTCAGCATCTGCGGCGTGTACTCGGCAACGAGGCGCGCCAGCGCGTATTCATTGGCGACTTGCGCAGCCGCAACCTCCCGAGCGCGGCACACGTCGAGGAGCTTCTCGATGCAGTGGTGCATGATGCACAGCCCCAGTGTGTAATTGGACCGCTTGGCAATGTGAAGGCTGCACGCGTAGTGCGTGCACACGGCCGCGTGCTCAAAGGCATTGCCGATTGCGCGTTTTGCTTGCATGCGCATGTGCTTGCGCAAATCATCGTTGAGGACCTTGCCGATGCAGTCGAAGCCCTTTTCCATGGCCCCGATGACGCGGTTCCGCTTTGCAACCTGGATTTGCGACCCCTCGATGCGCTCCGAGAGCGCGCGCACCGCCTGCGTCTCCAAGCGCGACTGCGCGCCGCCCAGTTGGTGGCGACGCGCCACCGACTGCGACAATCGCGTGCCGCCCGCGCCGCCCAGGATTCGGTGTCGGCGTTCGCCATTGGTCTCAGACCCCCGCGCCGTCGCCTCCTCCGCCTCCCGGTTGGCATCGCGCATCCAACGATCTGCCACATCCGTCTTGTCGTCTTCGCGGGCGCAATACTTTTGCCGGTCGAGGGAGATGGCCTCCTGGCGATCCACAGTGCCGCAGAGGTTGCACACGTGAAAGCCGTCGCTGTTCAATTCGAGCTGCCGCGGGTCGGTGGCTGGGCAACCCCTGCACCTCCACGAGGCGACTTCTGGGGTGGCGGCGGCGGTGGCTTCCTGATTGTCCAGGGGGGTTGGCAACTGGAGCTCGGTGGGTGCCGAGTGCGACTTGGTCATTGGCAGGGGCACCAGGGGCGAGCGCGGCAGCGGTGATGTGAAGGCCGCACCATTGGACTGGTCGGCGCGCAAGGGCAACGGGCGCGCTGGGTCGGCGATGCGGTACCCGAGACGCGCGTCGGAGCAAAAGGGACGGCGCGCATCCTCGCCCTCTGCGGCGCCTCCAATGCCCATGGCGTGGTGCAGGGCGGTGGCAATGGCGCGCGCGCGACTGTCGTCGCCATTGTGCACCGCCGACTGCGCCCTGGACGCGGACAGCGGTCGAGGCTTGCGTATGCCACCCGAAGCGGAGGAGGACCCGGCACCCGAAGCGAGGCTGAGTGCCGACAATGACGACGAGCGGCGCGAATTTGAGAGCGCCGAAAAGGACCCTCCCGGCGAGATGGGTGCAAAATTGTGCCGGTAAAACGGCGAGGGCATGGCGGGCGAACGGGGCGACGATTGGGGAGATGCCGAGGTGCCAAGGGAGGTGACAGAGGGCGTGGGCGAGGAACACGAGGAGCGCAAACAGAGATTATCCATGGAGTTACAGCGCATGCTCCAACGGTTGCCTGATCGGTAGGCCATCGGGGAGGGCGGTTTTCCACAAAAGCCCTCCACTCGACGCGTCACAACCGTGTCGCCGCGACCGGCCACTCCTCGGTTTAGCGCAGTGTGTCGGCGGATCCACTCGGCCGAACTCACCACGAGACTTTCAATGCCGTTTCCATTGCGCGCGCCTTGCCGCACACGCCGCAAGATTTCCCGACAACCAGTGCGTGCTGCGCAGCACGGCGCGGCGCCCGGGAAGCGCGCGCGCGCCTCTTGCCAGGGAAATACGCAACAACCGCTAAGTCGATCGCCGAGCGGCTCCGCGCACGCAAGGGGTTTGCGCACGCGTCGCCACGCTTGCGAATGCGCACCAGCCTTCGCAGGAGGGAACTCACTCTGGCTGCCATGGCACTCGCGGGCACGGTGGACGCCGAGGACGTGATGATCGATTTCAGCGGCGCCGCGCTCTACCTCTCGGGCATGCAGACCGTCTTTGCCGTCGTCGCGGTCGCGGTCGTCTCGGTGCTCGCGTGCTGGGCCGTTCCCGAAGGCGGCGTCTCGGCCGTCCGCACCTTGGCCCTTTGCACGGCCACGGGTGCCGCGCTGATGCGCACGCCGCTGCGCGTCGGACGCGCGCACGGCGTCAATGTCATCTTTTCGTCGTTGCAGCCGGCCATCCCCGTTTACATTTTGGCGCTCACCGTGGAGCAGCTGGTGCACACGTGCTCCGTGGAGACTCAGCACACGCCCTCGTGGCGCCGCGTCGTCTTCCACGGCATGATCCTGATCATGTGCGGCGCGGGGCTCATGCGCGCGCGCAGTCCCATGCGCGACACGGACATTCCCTTTTTGATCACGGCCGTCGCGCTGCTCACCATTGCCGCACTCCCGCCGCCGAGCGTGGCGCTCATGGGTCCGCTCTGCCAGCCGGTGAGCGGGTGGGAGGCGGCCGAGCGCTGCCTGCGCGCCTTTGTCTTTGCGATGCTCTACTGCACGCACGTCTACTCGTCCATCTCCTCCAATAGTCCCACGCGCACCGAGTCGCTCGTGGTGATCACGCGCTCGGCGGCCGCAGCCCTCTGGACCATGGGCGCGCACCTATTTTGGCTGCCCATTTCCATTGTGCAGTGCATGGTGGTCATCATGGCGCGCATCCGGCTCGGCAACGAGGTCGGCTACCAGGCCGTGGCTTCCGAACGGCCGCCTTCCACGGCGTCCGACGAGGACGTCGCAGACTTGGCGCATGGCAAGGAGGACGACCTCGATCTCGAAAATGGCCGAGCGGCGTCGCCGATGAACGATCCGGTCGAGCACCAGCGGCGCTTGCTTGCAGACCCGCAGCACGCGCGCAGCAGCGTTGCCGACGCGCTCTTTTCCAAGGTGGTGCTCCCCGGGTGCCAGTCGTCCGCGGTGTCGGCGGCAATGGGGTTTCAGCCGCTGCACGGCGCGGCGACGCACCCCCATGCGCAGCATCACCACCACCACCCTGGAGGGGGCGATCGGCGCTCCCCGAGGCCCGAATCGCGAGGGCCAGGAGCCGAGGAACCCGACGGCGGCGGCACGCCAATGAGCGCGGCGGCCGAAGGATTCGGCCCGCTTCGATTTCGAGAGGTCCAGGCGGAACCACTGCAGCAGCCCAGCGGCGCTGCAAGCGGCGCCGGTCGGCTGAGGGCCGACGACATGACGGCCGAGCGAATGCGAAGCATCGTGAACGCGCTCGAGTCCGAACCCACCACGTGAGAACGGTAGGCCTTTGTTATGGATGCACCCGTGTCGACTACGCTAACGAGTGCGGCGACTTGGACCGCGGAGGGACGAGGAGGGGGTGCGCGCGTGTGCGCGTGTGTGTGCGTGTGTGTGTGTGTGTGTCAACATCATGCCTCCCAAGCGCAAGTGGACGAGCTCCGAAAAGCGCAGCGTGGGTGCGCGCCAAGCGTGGACCTGCGCGCGCTGCGCCACGCTTTTGCCCGCCACCTTTGAGGTGGACCACGTGCATCCGCTGCACAAGGGAGGCGCCGACTGCGTCGAGACCAACGCCGAGGCGCTCTGCAACCAGTGCCACGCGCGCAAGACGCTCGACGAGCGCATGCAATTCGAACGGCTGCGCGCCGAGGCCATTCAACGGGCCAAGGCGGAGGCGGAGGCGGAGGCGGATCCCAAACCCTCGACGTCGCCGTGCCGTCCCTTGCTCGGCAACCGCCCGCTGCTCGCGCCCGAACCGGGGCTCGAGGTTTTAGAGAATCGGTTTTTAAAGTTTGCCCACGTGGCGGTGGATGAAAGAAGACGACGACACCAACCCTTTTAAATCGTCATCCCTGCTACTACACTTGACACCCCACTCGGTCAGTATGTGCGCAATCACCACGCGCTGCACGCTGTGATCAATCGGAACCACGGCCGCGCCCGAGAGACGCAGCAGCAGCTGCCAGGTCACCGCCGTCGCCGCGCCCGCGGCCGCGAGTGCCACGCGTCGGCCTCGGCGCCAGCAGCGCAGGTAGTGCGCGGGCGTGTGCACGGCGCTCAGGTAGGCGAGCATGAGCTCCAGCCCGCGCTGCGCGCCGCCGCGCCACCACGCCAATCCGGCGAGCGCGTGCAGCACGAGCGAACCCCTCCACCCCACATCCTCGGCAAAGTGCACCAAGGAACCACACACAAACACGGGCGTCACACACGCCGAAGGGATCATGCAGCTGGCCGCGTACGCGAGCGGCCAAGTGGGCGTGGCAAAATCGGTCGCGCCGTGCGCGGCCACGAGCGCGACAATCGGCCGGACGTTTAACGCGTCTAAAGCGTAGACGGTCATGCGTTGCTTGTGGTGGTGGTCTCGACCGACGTTGTCTCCGGCGGCGGCGCAGTGGCGGCGTCGTCATCGCCTAGCGGCGGCGAATTGGTGGCGGGTGTGGCGGGTGTGGCGGGTGCCGTGGCGGCGGCGGCGGAAGTGGACGCAGCATCGCTCGTGCCGCTCACCGCGTGGGTGGGCATGCACCCCAGCCACTCCTGGCGCCGGGGCTCGGTGGTCGGAATGTGCGAGTAGGCCAGCTGCTGCGTCCGCTCCGAGGGGGGCTTGTACTTTGCGAAGCGCTCCTGGAGCTTGTCGGAGTTCACCTCTCGCCACCACCAGTCCGAGGTGAGGTAGCCCTTGAAACGGTCGAGGTCCGCCATGGCATCGAGACGCGCAAAGAGCACGCCGTGGTCGCCATCGATGGAAATGCCCAAGCTTGCGCACATCAGCTTGAGCTCGTCCGTTGTCATCCTTTGCAGCCAGAGGCGCTGAAGGCTAGTCTTGCGTGGATCGGACGCCAAAAAGGCGTCCGAGTTGGAAATCCGCGCGTGCCACAGTGGCGTCTCCAGGACGGCCTTGTACCGGTTGATGTTGGGGACCACCTCGAGCCGCTCGATGAGCTCGAGGTGCGTGCCGTCCATCTCGACGCCCACGTAGGCGCACAGGACGCGCAGGTGGTCGGTCTGGGTGTCCATGTCAAAGTCCCACAACCAGAGCGTTTGCACGCGCAGAAGCGTGACGGGATGGATGCCGCGCTCCTTCATCTCCGTCCACGCTTCAAGCTGGTCGTGAAACTTGTTGGTTGAAATTATCCGCTTGACCTGGTGATGCCAGCGGTCGACGCCCTTGATGGCCTCGACGCATCCGACGTCGGTCAGTTCGTGCGAGTTTTCGACGCCGAGCCGCTCGCATAGGAGCATCAGTGTGTTGGAGTCCAATCCTTCGAGCTGCGCAACGGCCTCGGCGAGGGCGGCTTCCTTTTCTTCGTCGGACTGACGGCTCCGCTTGCCGGAGCGCGTCTTGGGCATTGTGGAAGTGTGTGTGTGTGTGTGTGTGGGTGGGTGGGTTGGTGCTCTGGTGGAATGGCATGGGTACACGACGCAAGAAGAATTGGAGGACAAAAACGGGGGCAACAAGTGTAAACTGGTGGCACCGCTAGGCGTTGCCTTTGCGCGCCTCGCGCACACACGCGAGCGCACGCGCAAACGCGCCGACGCGCGCGCACAAACGCATGGTGGCGACGGCGAAAGTGACGTCGCGCGATCCCTGCTGGGGCGCGTGCTTGCAAGGCATCGACGCGTCCGTGTGCGGTCGCGTGCGCGGCTTGCAAAGTCGGCACTTCAAGACAAAGTTTTGCGACGTCTGCAGGTTTTCCATGACGGTGCCGGCCGCGCGCATGCGCATTCTGACCGACGAGATGGCCTACGCCCTGGAAAATCGGCGCTCAATGGGCGTGTGGACGGAGGCGTCGCCGGGAATGGGCGGGTTTCGGTACCGCATTGTAAACAACACCCAGGGCTGCTTTGGGGGTCGGCTGATCGTCTTCGAATCGGAGCCGCCGCGCAAACTCGCGTGTCCGCCCCTCGATTCCGACTTGGTGGACGCCGAGGGCATGGTGCACTTGTGCGTGTGCAGAGGCACGGCCGTCCCAATCAAGTATGTCCAGATGCACGCTCGGCGTCTCAAGCGTGCACGGCGCGAGGAGACGCACGACTCCGGTTCCGAGACGCCCACGCTGTGCGAGGTGGTCATGCCTTCGACCATCGTGCAGCTCGCCGACGAGTCGCTTTGCGTCGAGGAGTTTGAAGAGGAGGAGGCAGACGAAGACGAGGAGGAGGAAGAGGAGGAGGAGGAGGAGAAGCCGTTGCAAACGCTGCTCAAATCGCTCGAGGAGCGTCGCAAGCACCGCAATCGCCAGTCGGCGGCCAAGAGTCGCATCCAAAAGCGCGAGTACATTGCGCACCTCGAATCCCGCGTGTGCGAGCTCTCGGTGACGGTGCATGCGCTGAAGGTGGAAAACTGCTTTTGGAAGAGCCTGGGGCTTGTGCGTGGGGACGCGACGTGTCCGCTCGCAGCGTGCGAGGGGTTTGTGTTTGCAAGCGAGGAGTGTCTTTAGAAGGAAAACGCAACGACAAGCACACAAACACGCGAAGACACGCGAAAACACGCGAAAACACACACACGCAAACACGCAAACGCACGTGCACGAGGGCACAACACCGTCTCATGCCTCGGTGGCCGTCTTGGTCATCGTCTCGTGCAGTGCCGAAAAGTTGGAGGCCGTCGCCTGCGCGGCAATGTTGCCAGGGGCGTGGATCTCGGCGTTGATGGCCATGAGAAACGCGTCGTCGGTGTCCGGGATGCGCAGGCTGGGCGCCGACATCAAGACGGCGGCGGCAATGGGTCGGTTGTACGTGCTCGCAAAGCGCAACGCTTCGTCGAGCGCATTGTCGTCCCAGTCGGAAGCAGCGACGACCGCCCTGAAGTCGGCATCGATGCGCGCGTTCAAAAAGTCGGCGTAGTCGTCGCCGTGCGTGTCGCGCGCCGCTTGGTCGGCGCCCGTGGCCACCTCCTTGACGTAAAACGAGAGCCAGGAGATGTTGCCCGATTCTGGGCCATTCCACGTGCTCGGTTCGGCCACCGTGGGCATGTGCCCGCCCTTGAGGCATCCGACCAACAGGCGGCACGCCTGGCGCTTCGTGTTGACCGACGCGAGCCAGAGGGCTTGGTGGAGCTCGTCGATAAACTCGGCCAACGGCGGCGTCTCCTTGGAGTCGGGGGTCGGCTTGGCGCACATCTTGCCGAGGAGGTAGGGCAGTAGTCCGACGTGGTGCAAGCACGCCTTGCCGAGCAGACTGGGCGTGTCCAGCCACGACCACAACTTCCGACCCTCGTAGACACTCTTGACGCCGTACTCGGGCGGCGTGCCGACGAGCGCGCACCCGTCGGTGGCCTTCATCAAAACCCCGAGCAACCGCGTGCGCTTTGCGTCGCCGAGGATGCGCAGAATGGCTTGGCGCAACAGGGACGCAAAAAAAGGCGACTCGACGTCCCAGAGGTGCGAGTTGGCATCCTCGGGCTTGTTGGCATGGGCACGGATCATGTGCTCAAAGAGAATCTCCCACTCTTGGGGATGGCGCATGAGCACGTCCTCGCAATCGGGCTCCGACTTGAGAAGGTGCGCGCGCGCTCCGGCCACGGGCATCTCCACTATGCCCTTGCCCGTCTCGCCGCCAACCTCCACGTGCTCGTACCCGGACGCCTTGTCGGCCAGCAGACGCCAGATGCCGGCAATTGTGTCGTCGGTGCACACAACGCCGCGCTTGAGCGTGTGCTCGTTGGTCTTCCAGCACTCGAGGAGGGGGTGGTAGAGTAACACCAAGGCATTGACAAGGGAAGGTCCGCGCACGCCGTCTTCGGACGAGAGGGCCGCGATCATGGCCTCGGACAGCTGCGATTCGGACCACTTCTTGTAACGCAGCGCGTGCTTCAAAAAGGTGTCGTCAATCTCAAAGGACCGAATGCCAATCACGAGGAGCGAGACGGGGCCGTACCGATTCGTCGGTTCGCCGTTGCGCTTGGTGTCCTCGTAAACGCGGTGCGGCAACTTGTCGCCGACCAGTCTCATAATGTAGCCCAGGATCCAGCGCCACCCCCCGGCGCTGAGCGTCGAGTCGGAGCTGTGCTCGTTTCCGGAGGACACCGTGTGCCGCGCGTCCCACTTGGCCTTGGACTCCTCGTACGTGAGCTGACGCTGTGGGTTGAAGACGCAGTCGTTGATGGCCACGGCGATTGCCGCGAGATCGTCGGTGAAGCCGTGGTCGCTGCGCGCGTGCCGCGTCACCAGACCGGTGTTTAGAAACCAACGAAGCAGGCGCGGACGGCGCACGTGCAGCGCCAAAAAGGCAATCGTCTTGCGCGCAGAGTCGGACGTCTGCAAGAGGGCCTTGGCCACATCGTCTCCGATTGGCGCATCCTTTTGTTGGGCATCCTGCGGTTGTTTCTCGCGAATGGTTAGGAAGACGCCCGAGGTGAGGCGCGCGTCGGATGCCAGGATCACCTGCACCAGAAGCTCCTGGAGTCGCTTGAGTTCGGTCTCGGCGTCGGGGGCTACCCAAAGCTCCCGAGTGGCTGGGTGATTGTCAGGCCAGCCCTCGCGGGTGTTGGCGCCGGTGATGGCGCCCACGAGCCACATGCACAGGTCGAAGCGTCCGGTTACTTGGGTGGGAGCGGACCCCAGACACTTGTAGAGTTCCGCCTCCGTTGGCAAGGCCCGCTGCATCTCGTACCACTCCTTGGTCCGTGCCGAGTACAGTCGACGTGGCGCGGCCTTGCCGACCTTTTGTGCCTTGGGGGGCGCGTCGACTTCCTCGGACATGCGCTCGGACATGCGCTTGTTGTACTTTTCACACCTGGATTTCAGGCGTTCGTACTCGCTGCGGCTGCTCATC
>Ga0206129_10005615_pt1 | contig 13134 bp, 12 predicted proteins | sample Helgoland_Spring_8_FD_148616 | JGI IMG/M metagenome (GOLD analysis project Ga0206129, IMG submission 148616) | Pelagic subsurface seawater microbial communities from Kabeltonne, Helgoland, North Sea - Helgoland_Spring_Bloom_20160502_2 | ecosystem: Environmental > Aquatic > Marine > Epipelagic ...
TGTTTTTTAATAATAGAGATTTATCAACCCAATGCCCATCTAAACCCATAAGATTACTAATGCCATAGCGATTAAAAACGTTTAAAAATGTACCTATACCACAGCCTATGTCAACAACACTTTTTGGACTAATTATTTCTAATATTTTAGGTATAATTATTTCTGGGTCTTTTAAATTATGTACCGTTTCTTCATGAATATATTTCATATTAACTTTATCTTAAATTTATTTTAACTAGACGACTTCCTCCTCTTATTTTACGGATATAATAATAAAGCTTATGCCAAAATTTAGCAGCTTTTTTTGGTAAACCAGATAGGCCGCTGTCAATAAAGTATTTTAGATTTTGTGCAATGACCTCATCTTTTAAATGCTCTGGCACTAGATTGTTTCTAAAAAAAGGAGCAGATAGGTATTTTATTTGCAACTCTGGTGAGGCGTCTACTTCTTTGATATGCGCAATAGCGGCATCAAAACAGTCAAAATCATGCATATTAATAAAACAGTCTGGATTTATATCTCTGGTCACCTCTGGATCTCCCCAGTAAATAGGTATGCAGCCCTCTAGCCAAGGTTCTGCAATTTTTTCGGTGGTGTAACCAGGGAAAGAGCTATTCTCAAAAGCAATATTAAACAAGTACTTACTTATAAAGTCTCGTTTATTGGCAACTGGTCCTCCTACATTATTGGCATATTTACCGCCAGAGGAAACTTGTTTGTATTTAGAGAGTTCATGAAAGAAATTAATGCGCTCTTCAGATTCTGTTGCATTACTGACTACAAATGAACAGAAGCCTTCTTTACGGCTTTGAATATCATTGGAATTTCTTGGCTTGGTCAATTCGCATACACTAAACCAGCGTCTGTAAAGTGGCCACCTAAAATGTCTTTCATCCTCTAAATAATCGAATGAGAGAGCAAAATCACAGAATCTAAAATTTGGCCGTATATTTTCTGCTGTGTAAAATAGTCGCGGACAGTTATATTTTAAAAATTCTGTACCATAGCAAGAGTAGATGAGGATATCGGGATTGTCAGAATATTCTATTTCATAAAATTCTTTAACTAGATTAAGAAACCCATTATCATTGGAATTAAAACCAGGCCAAAAATCGACGTATTTAATTTTTAATTGGTGTTTCATCAACTAAATTTTCTAAATTGAATAATGAAACGCAACCAACGCCCAAACAATTTTGAACTTCTATTATGTTTAAAAAAGGCTTTGGTAAATACTAAAAAACCCTTTGTGTCCTTAGTTTTAATGAGTTTTGGAATATAATTTAAAAGATAAATAGATACCGCTCTGTGTCTTGGCCTCTTAATCTCTGTTTTAATATTTTGTGGTAAGTACGCATCAATAATAGATAGGACTCGCTCAATAGTTTTAACTCGCTTACCACCTTTTACTGACTTACTTGAAGAGTTCTCTGAATAAACTCTGTAATTAGCCAAATTTTCAGGGCAGTAAATAAAGTTATAATTCAGTGCTGCCCTTACATAAAACTCCCAGTCTTCAATATACTCTAGCCGCGTATCATAACCACCTAAAATTTCATAAACTTCTCTTTTAAAGACAATACTTGGTGGCTGTATTAGTTGCCAAACAGCAATACGTTCTAAAAAATTATTAATTATTCCTGATTTAGGAATGAGTAATTCTGTCTCACCTATTTTATGATTTTCTGCATTAATATAGTTAGAGCGGCAAAATGCTGCGCAGGCTTTTGGATACTCTTTAAATAAATCTGCTATAGTCTTATAAAATCTTGGTTCTACAGTATCGTCACCATGTAATAAATGAATATAATGCCCTTTGGACAGGTTAATACCAAAAGCATAATTAGAACTTTTTCCCATATTCTTTGGTTGCCTATAAAACTTCACACGACCTTGCCCAAATTCTTTAACAACAGCCTCCGGATCATCTTTGGTTGAGTGATCGTCAACCACAATTATTTCCATAGAGGCTTCTCCAGGATCTTGTGCTAAAACAGATGTCAGGGTTTCTTTTAAATAATTGGCACAATTATATGTGGGTATCACTACCGTCCATAGAGGACGCTTGATGTCCTCAGCTATTGGCATTAATTTTATATAATGTTCTGTTATTATGTTTGACATTATTTATAACCTATCAAAGGAAGTTTTTTATTTGTTAACACCTCTATTAATTTTCTGGGCAATCTAATTACCCACCAATTATTTAATTTTTTAATATCATATTTATAAGCTCCCAATTGCTCTTTATGCTTTAAATTAAAAAAGAGAGTTTTAAAAAACCCATAGAGATTATGAGGATACAAATAACGATACGGTGGATTTATGTTGTGTAGGTTATCCCCTTCTGTATATGCCAATGCGCGCTGCCCCTTGTGGATATGAAATACTTTAATACTAAAGGCAGGATTGAGCACCTTATAACCCGCTTCTTGAAGTTGATACATCAATCTGTTATCACAACGCGGAACACCTAAAGGAAAATCAGCCTGCAGCGTATATTTAATTGGCCCTTTAAAAACCCAAACATCTTGGCTATCGTTACGGTTGTAGAGTTTTGGTTTTATAGTATCTGCGGTATCCCACCTAGATAAAGCCAAACAAGTGTCTTTTAAATTTATAAGCTTTAAAACTTCTATGTTTTTATCAAAATAAATGTCTGTGTTTGCTATGATATGAATATCATCTGTGTTTGAGTTGGCGTTGATATAATTTATAAAATCTTGATAAGTGGGGCGTTTATTTATAAACACTTCTTCTATCTTACTAGGGGCTATATGTGCAATACTATCTCCTTCATTAAAAACTATAATTTTTGAAATTGCTTTGTTTGAAATATTAATTTTTAAACAAGTAAGCAACTCATTTCTTCTGTAGTTATTATCTTCTTTGTAGTAGGTAGTATATAAAAACATTTATTAATTTCTTGTGCTTGGTAAACCTTTTGGGTACTTCAGTTTAAAGTAAATGCGTTTGATAATGCTTTTAAAATATTCATACAACTTGTAGAATGGTTGTATCAGAAAGTTAACTCTACCCAGTAGATTTACATAAAAACTATTTTTCCCAGTGTAATAAATTGGTAACAATATTTTTGCACCTCCCTGAAAATGCAAAGTGTTTAATTCTATTTTATTTACAGTTATAATATTATTTTTATTTTCAAAGGTATTTAAGTTAAAATATCTTGGATCTTGTTTTAATAATTTTGCATCATTTGAAATTCCATTAACTGAAGTATTAAAAAAACCTTTATTCAAATAAAATAAATCTAAACAGTACCCATCATCATTATACAAACCAAGTATTGTCATGTCGCAAACACCTCCAGCTTTACCGGTTTTAACAAACCGTTCTTCCCACCATTTTTCTAAATATTCAACACATTTGTTGTCTCTATAATAATGCATCATAAAATCAGTAAAATGTTTTATGCCATTTATATTTTCAAACAAACTATACTGAGGACCGTACCCTTTTGTTACCGTCATTTTTTTATCCTCTAATTCTATTTTTGAGAGGATATTATTATACAAGAGAACGTCAGAATCTAAATAAAGTATTTTACCCTCAATATTGTTACTCCCCACAAAATCTCTTAAAACAAACCATCTTTGAAAACAAAAAAGTTCAAAATCAAAGGGATTAGATGATCTATGAAAATAATAATTTTTAAATTGTGTTGCACTTTCTTGATATAAATTTAAATCATGATGATTAACAGTTTTGTTATAAGAATATTTATTGGAGACTAAGTGAATGCAAGCCATTGGCATGACACTCTGAACTTGTCTAATTGCTAATTTTAAGTAATAAGGTATTTTACCTTTATGAATAAAAACTACATTAATCATGAAAACAACACATTGTTAAAAATATTTATGACAAACAAAGACATGAGAACGTTTTGTTCTTACGATATACGTTTTATATAAACTTGTGTCTATTAAAGATGTTAGTAGTTTAAAAATCACTACGCTATCTATCCTTATATCCTCAATTATTAACCATTTGTTTTTTTTATTATTAAACTGTTCTAACGCAAACATTAATGTTTGTAAGTTAGCATTTGGAGCATGTAAACCATCATCTATTATTATATCTATATCATTAGAAATGTTTTTCGCAAGTTTATCTAATGTGTCTTTGTTAGTTTGATCAACATAAAAAGTATTTATTCTTTCCTCTTTAAATAAAATTTCTTTGTCTATGTCTGCTCCGTAGATTTCAGTGCTTGGTAAAAAATCTCTAAAAGCCCTGAGACTTGCTCCTGGATGCCCATATTTTGACATATTAGAGAAAACTTTTTCGTTATTTGTACCCATTCCTATTTATAGTAAACATTTTGGTTTCACAACACTAAGTATTACAGAATAAATCAAATGGTATTCATGCTTAGTTTTATCACTTCCATATTTGGTAAAAAGAGCCGCTAATTTAGAGTCATTTGCTTCAATTTCTTTAATAAAAAATAACTTTCTAAATTGCTCTGAGGTAATAATCTGTTTTTCTTCATGATTATTTTGGCCTGCAATTTTCTCTAAAAGTGGTATTGTCTGATTGATAGATTTTAAATGTAAAGGGGTTAGCATTTTATCTGTGCCGCCACCGCTTGGCTGGAATATAAAAAAGTTTGTTTTAAGGTAAATCATTCCTAAACTTTCCGGAATTAACTGCCTTAGCATATTTGGTATCGTATTGCGCTTGAGCACCGTAAAAAAATTTAATAGTTGGTTTTTATAATAAATCCGCTTTCGATTAAGAAACCTGATAGATGAACGTATTATTGGGATTTTTTTAATATAAATTATCATAATTCAGAATTAAATAACATTTCTCTTTTTAAATCTTTTAGATTTAGCGTTTTAAAATTATTAATTGTACCTCCTACAGCCATTGAAACAGTATCAAAACCACAAGTAGCTAAAAAGTTTTTTTCTCTTAAGCCAACTTCCCTTGGAGAGCCAAAGGGATATGCAAAATGTTTTACTCTTTGGTTTATTTTATTTTCTAGTGTCTTTTTACCCTTTAGAACTTCTCGCTTCAATTCTTCAGTTGTTAATTTGTTTAAGGTCAAGTGAGAATTTGTATGAGATCCAATTGTACATAAATTAGAATTACTCAATTCAATTATTTGCTCCCAGTTCATACAGTATTTCCTATTGTAGGACTCGATATCAACTTTATAATTTTTGAAAAGCAACATTATTTCTTTTGATAAGTTTAATTGATTTAAGCTAAATATTGTGGACTTCAAATTCTCAAAAACGTGTTCCTTTAATTCTTTTGTGCTACAATCAAATACTTTATTATCTGATAATACAATACTATTATTACTCAACAGTAAATCTTCAATCAAAAACCACCACAAAACACCTTTGTTGTTTGGAAAACAATTAGTTACAAATATCGCATAAGGTAAATTAAGTTTTTCAAAAATGGGCTTGGCATTATAATAATTATCTAAATAGCCATCATCAAATGTGAATATGGCTAATTTACGATTAGCTTTTTTCTTATTGATTGTAATACTATATAAGTCATCCAAGGAAATAATATCATGTGTTTTTTGTGTTTCTATTAAAAAACTTTTTAAATATTCTGGAGAAACTTTTAGACTTTCTGTATTACTTAATTTTTCATTGTCCATAGGAGAACACCTGTGCAACATATAAATGACTACAACATAATTATTATTTTTATAAACATTATATTTTATTCTAAATGTGTTTTTTATTTTATTAAAAAGTGTCATTTATGCTATTTCAAGAAAGTTGGTTTATGGAAAATGTTTCTCTCATATAATGAGATGCATATCTTTTAAAAAAACTTTGGTTAGCTATTTTTCTAAAAACAAAATTAATGTAGTAAGTTAATCTTGGTGATTTAGAAACAATCATTCTCAATGTAATGTAAGTTTTTAATATTATTAAATCTAAATCTCCAAGATTCAACATTAATTTCACTTTGCGACTATGCTCTTGGGCTAAATGATATCTTTTAGCATCTATTAATGGTAAAATTAGAACATTAAAATAGCTATTAAATAAAAGTTTTTTTCTGTCTTTGTTATAAGTGTCTGATTTTTGTAGCCCTTCATAAAAATGTTTAAATAATAATTCAAAATTATTGGTTTTATTTATGTCATGAACATTGTCACCTTCTCGAGATTCGTTATGCATTCTATATATACAATCTGGCTCTAAATGATCAAAATACTTAAATTTTAAACCTATTGATATTGCGTTAAAATGATATACTACATCATCCCAAAATAAGTTTTCATTCCAAAATAATTGATTGTCAATAATAGCCTTATACTTCCAAATAGGTCCTGTATTAAGCCAAGGTACATCTAAAGATTCTGGGCTAAGTTTTAAAAACCTATTTAAAAAAGGTTCTTGAGTAGTTTTGTTTATGATTTTATTATCAAAAAGCTTATCATTACTAGATGTTTTTTGCGGAAACACCAAAAAACTACAATCGGGATGGTTTTGAAAAACCGAAATGCGCTGTTGCAAACAATTTCGGTTCAAAAGATCATCTGAATCTAAATAAATAATGTACTTCCCTTTAGACAAATCAAGTCCAATATTTCTTGAATTAGTTGGTCCTTTTTTAATGTCTGGGTTTTTTATATGTAATCTGATTCTATCATCTTTATCCTGATAATGTCTTACAATATCTAGCGTTTTATCCGTAGAATTATCATCAATAATTATCAATTCCCAGCATAAATATGTTTGATTTATTACTGAAATAATAGTTTCTTCAATAAAATTTTCTCTATTAAAAGACGGTGTTATTATCGAAACAAGTTCCATACTCTATTTATTTTTGACAATAAGCGTTTTTGTATACTTGGTTTTGACCACAAATAGTTTTGATATGCATAAAAACTTTTAAAAGCCAACATATAACTTTCTGATTCATGAATGTTAGCTATTTTATTTAATGAGCATGTGGCTATCAAGTTTTTATTATTAAATACATAATTCTCAATTACATTACTGCTAGTATTAGTAGCACCAGTGCCAAAACCAATATTTTGAATTAACGATTTTTTTGGATAAAGACACAAACCATTTTGATAGTAAATACTGGCATACCATCTTACTACCCATGTTTTTAGTTTTCCTGAATCATTATCTACTAGCTGATTATAGTAGTGATAATTATCATCAAGGTTAAAAGTGCTAATATCTTCTTTCGTTATTTTTGACACTAACTCAGAAGTGTTATGGTTATAATGTTTCCAGGATGAATTCCAGGTTGCCCAGCCCCAAGATCCAGGGCATCTAAAAAACCCAGTTTGTTCTAATTCAACTTTTGAAGGTACCATAAACCCAGAAATTTGCATGACTCTATCTTCATACTTATATAGCTCCAGTGCTTTATTCATAAAAGATAAAAATCCTTTTGCCGTTACAATATCATCTTCTAAAACTATAATTTTTCCAAATTTATTAACCACTTCAGAAACTCCTGTTACTATAGAATCTGCTAAACCTTTATTGGTGTCTGACTCATAAATGGTCACTTTATTGCACCATTGTTTTCGACTTACAATCGCTCTTACTTTTTTAATAGCCTTGTTGGTCTTTGCGTCTGCATTATGCTTAGGTCCGTCACAGAACACAAATAATTCAGATTGTGACGCTAAATCATTTTGAGCTAACGCTTCCAAAGTTTTTAAAGTATGCTCAGGTCGGTTATAAACAAAAAGTGCTATTGGTGCTAATCGCATTATACTAATGTGTTTTTTAATAAAAGCGTCATTTCATCCCAATAAGCTTTTGTCACTTTTTCAATAGACCATTCATGGAATGCCAAAGCTTTATTTTGCGCCCCATGTTTGGATTCCTTCAGTTCATAAGTTTTGTAAATAGCTTTCTCAAGACTCACATCATCACCTACTGTAAAAGTAGGATTACCTGTTTCTTTTAAAATTTCTCCAATATCTGTAGTGTCTGCACCTACCACAACCAGTCCAAAAGTACAGCCAAGGGTAATGTTACCAGAGTTAAGCTCACTGGTTCTAGGTATAAATAAAAAATCTGCCGCATTTAAATAGTAATGGGCATCTTTTTCTTTAACAAAACCAAGATTTGTTCTAAACTTACTATTTTGTTTTGCTATCCAAACTTCAAAATTCCATAGCCACTCTCGCAGGCGTATGTAACTTATTTTTCTGCGAGGTATTTTCCAACCTGGTGCTAGTAGTACTTTATTTTTACCAGGTATGGCCTTAAAAGCTGCTTTAATAAGTGGCTTCTCGTGTTCTTTAATACTTCCAAAAACAAGCATCACCCTTTTGCCAGAGTCAATATTTAAATGATCTCGAGCCTGTTGCTTTGTAGATGTATTTGGCAAAGACGCATAATTATGATGCGGTATTACTATATGTTTAATATTATCTAAATCTGGATACCATTGCTTAAACTGCTGTATGCTATAATTGGCAAAATGTACGATAGTATCACAATAGGAAGCTACTATTTTGTAGAGTTTTAAAAATTCATCATCATGACGTACATGAGGAAACTGTACATGACGCGAATAAATAATTTTAGACTTTTTTGACCAATATTCTAAACAGTTTATGGTCTTTTCCCAAATTTCATTTGGTATAGGTTCACTGGGTTTGTACAAGTAAGATTCAAGCTCAAAAGATAAATATTCTGGCCAATGGATATGGATAATATCATACTCATTCTTCATGTTCCAAAATTCCTGGTGATCCCAAACCACATCAGCATGCTGTTCTAGCCCTTCTTTGAGGTCTAGCACAAAACGATTGCCGGGTGTAGGTATATTTGCAAAAAGTATTTTTAAAGGCTTTTGTACCATTTAATTATAAATTTCCTAGCTGTTTTTCTCTTACTATCACTGCATCATACACACGCCTCATACCTTCTTTGATTGATATTTTTGGCTCCCAGCCTAAATTTTCTTTCACCCAGGTCATATCGCAATACCTACTATGTACACCTACAGGCTTATTCAACAATGGCTTTATCTCTGGGCTATAGTCTGCAAACCCGCAGAATAGCGAAATAAGCTCTCTAAAAGAAGTAAGTACACCTTGGCCTATGTTAATGGCCCTGCCGTCATGTATTTTGTCCATGGCAACTTCTATACAATCTAAAACATCATCTATGTGAACAAAATCTCGCCCTTGATGGCCAGAGCCCCACACCTCAAAAGGTGCTTCTTTAAAAACGGCACGCCTAGCAATGGCAGGAGTTGGGTAGGAGTAGTCTTGATCTTCACCATAGCCAGAAAATGGACGTATACAGGTAATGCTAACCCCGTAATGCTTGGCAGTAATTTTTGCCAGAAACTCACCGGTGAGTTTGGTCCAGCCATAGGTCATGTCTGGCTGGCCCATGTTATTAAAATCTATATCTGTTTCTTTAAGTTGAATGGTATTAGCCTGTGTTTGTAAACTCACAGGATACGCTGCACTAGAGCTTGGGTACAACACCCTATGTGGTTTATGACGGCTTACCCAGAAAAAGAACTCTGCATCTATAGATAAATCTAAGGCCACTTGTATAGGATCTCCATCTATCATGGCACGGCCTCCTACTATGGCGGCAAAGTGGTAGACATCTGTAAATTTTTCTATATCTAATCCTAAGTCATTTTTCAAATAACCGGGCTCGTGTACTAACTTGTTTAAGGTAACTCTAAAGTCTTCCTTAATAAAACATAAGCGCTTATCTTCTCCATATATTTCAAGCTCGTTAACGGTCTTTTTTAAAGGAATATCCAACCACACAGACGGATGTTTACCAACAGATAAATTATCAATAAATAAAATACGGTCCTCGGTGTTTTTATAGAGGCGTTTTACCATATTACGTCCTACAAAACCGCAGCCGCCAGATATTAAATGTGTTTTCATTACTTTTTATTATTATTTGCCATATTTAGTTGGTCTTCTAAGACACCAATATGTCTTTCAATGTTATAATTAGATTGTATGTGACTTCTACCAGCTTCTCCCATTGACTGGCAACGAGTTTTATCATTAAATAGACGCACCATAGCATCAGTCATAGCCTTACTATCATATTCATCAACCAATAGGCCAGTTACGCTATCAATAACAGCTTGAGGGATACCTGCATGTTTTGTAGACACAACGGGTAATGCTGCTGCGCTAGCCTCTAATATGGTATTTGGAGTGCCTTCTGCATCTCCATAACTAGGCTGCACAGAATGCTGTATAAACATACAGGCATCTTTAAAATAAGGAATCAATTTTTCATGAGGTATACCTCCAGTAAACGTGACGTGATCCTCGATATTCCAGGTTCTTGCAAGTGCTTTACAGGTTTCTAACAAATCTCCAGTTCCTATCATTACTAGATGCGCCTCTTTACAATTGGGCAGGGCATTTTTAAATGCATTTAAAGTAATGGTTGGAGCTTTTATATCTGTAAAACGGCCAATGTTTAAAATTAAGTTGCCATAGATTGGTTTTATGTCATAAAATGTTGGTCTTGGCCCATAAGGATTGTACACAATTTTGTTTTCTGGACATCCTAATTGCACCAACTTTTCTGTCATAAAATGCGATACACTTATAATTGCATGAGCGTATGCAAACATGTTATTGTAAGATGCCTTTATTTGATCTGTAAGGAGTGTATCTCTGTGGGCGTCATGACCATGAAAATGAACTATTAATGGTATGTTTAATTTTTGTGCAAAAGGCGTAATAGCAGCACCATTAAACCCAAACTCGGCCATTATAACATCTACCTTATGAGTTTTAAAAAAACCGCCTAAAGAATCAAGTTTGCCCTCAAAAGATTGTTGCCAAAGTGTTACTTTTTTATGATATAACCATTGTGGCAAGACTTTTTTTATCTTTTGTAATAAAGGATTTTGACTGTAAAATAAACTTACAGAGCGGTTGTTGTGTCTAAAATCATGGGTAGGGCCATGCAATATAACTTTATCTGCGCCTATAAGCTCCTGATGCGCTTTTATAAAGGAGCCACTAAAATTAGAAATTCCAGCTTGTATGATACAAATTTTCATTTATTTGTTATTTATTTTAGAGTAAAGCTTGTGCTTAAATCTCCCAAGTGTAAGTTTTAATTGAGTAAAATTAAATTTTGGTTACGGGTATCAGCCCTTGATAAATCTTGATTGATTTTAGGCAGTCTTAATCTTGATGAAATTCTAACCTTTTTAACAGCATTAACATTAAGGTTATTAAAAAATGAACTGTAGCTATTGCAAGAAATTTCTAGAGAAAAGTTTCTTTTTAATTTTGCTTAAAAAGATTCTAAACTTTGTTGACCTATCTAGGTATTTATATGGTTGACCTCCATATTGAAAACTTTTCAAAAAAGATTCATATTCCTCAGACGAAATAAGATTAAGAAGTTTTTTTCTATTGGCGTCCAAAAAGTAAAAGTCTTTTGATTGAAGATCATGCAAACTAACATCATTCAAAAGAATTCCTTTTCCCTTCCTTATTACTCCAACTCCAAAATCGGTGTCTACTGTGAATATTTCTAAATCTGGGTGGATAATTCTCATGTGCACAAGTGCTTTCCATGTATCACCATTCCAATTACCTTCCCATCCTTTAAGCTCATTATTTTCCGCCAATATATGCACTTCGTCAATTGATTCTTTAACAGGATATGCCGCCGCAAATGACGTAGGGTTGCAATCGTGTACAATAATGAAACCATTTTTATTTAATAGAAGTAGTGTATATCCCTTAATGTTTGCTCATAAGTATGTAACCCATCTATAAAGGCCAAATCAACACCATCATTTTTTATTCTTTCTGGGAGGTTTTGAAAAAAAACATCACTTGTTATTTCTAAAGCTTTAAAATTTAGTAGGTTAAGCTTAAACCTAAACCTATCCCATTTGGAAAAATCAAAATATGGATCAACACCTATTTTGTAATCTGCCTTAATGTTTTTTATTATTCTAGCATCAGAGACACCAATTTCCAAGTAAGTGTTTGCGTTAGTTTTATAAAATAATTCTTGTATGATTGAAAATCTCCACATATCTTTTTTACTTACTTTTTATTCTATTTTGAAACCTACTTAATCGTGTTCTCGGCCTTACAAATTTCTTTAATATGCTCCAATTGTAACTTATTATACTTTGCACATAAACTGAAGGTTCATCACCATTATCAGGTACCCACCCACGCTTTGCAGCAAAGGTGCTCAATTGCATTTCAGTAAAAGTTAATTTTGGATTTGCTTTCATGAATTCAAAATTAATATTTTCAACAGGTAACGTTATCATTATATTAAAGTTTTCGACGGTTGGTTTCCACTCACCATGCTTTATATAATTATTTACATAATATGAATAAATATCAAAGTCTTTAACTCCTTTTATCGAAAATGATGCGGGTTGATGCAGTACCTTTAAATTAGTAGACATTAATGCCGAAAACCAACTGAATGAAGAATGACATGTGACAAGATTTTTAGCATTCATAAGCATCATAAAATCATTTAAAGGATTAGTGTGCTCATGTAATTTAATATCATGAAGTTTTAAAAGTTCACTGATAACGGGGTTTTTATTGTCCGGTTGCGTTATTATTAAAATATCTTTATAATTAAATTTATTTATAATCCGTGTATAAAATGATAAAGGTGGTTGTACATAATTTTTAATACCACTTTTTATAGCTTCTTCGGAATCATAATCTTCCCTAAAAATATCTCCACTTCTAATATTAATGACCAAAGTCGTCTTTGACATCATTTCTAAATAACTTTTTAATGTTTCATTACATTTATTTTTTAGAAGTGGTAAAATATATTTTATTGAAATATTCCGTCGTTCTTGATCATAAATTAACGGGTACTGAAAGCACTCATCATGATAAAAAAAACAACTTCTAACCAACAAATCACAATTGTAATTATTAATGTCTCTGAAATCAAAAATCTTTTCTGGTATTAATTTATTAGCTGGATAAGATAAAATAGATTGAGACTCAATTGCTACTTTCAGCGCACCAGATAATTGCAGTAGATGATTGCCAAAATTACCAACCCATTGCTTTATTTCAATTTTATAACCTTTTTTACTAAGTTTTTTCATTTTGAAGAAGTGACGAAAAAAAC
>Ga0206129_10005625_pt1 | contig 13124 bp, 11 predicted proteins | sample Helgoland_Spring_8_FD_148616 | JGI IMG/M metagenome (GOLD analysis project Ga0206129, IMG submission 148616) | Pelagic subsurface seawater microbial communities from Kabeltonne, Helgoland, North Sea - Helgoland_Spring_Bloom_20160502_2 | ecosystem: Environmental > Aquatic > Marine > Epipelagic ...
AGAATCTCTTCTAGATTCATATAATTTTCACCATCTTTATCATCAATATTAAATTCTACTTTATCTTTACTATATACACTACATTCGTGAATATTATCTTTCTTTACAATCTTATACTGAAATTTAGGAGGATATTTACCATCAGGTTCACCAGTTTCTGGGTCAGTTGATAGTTTAACCATAGGAGTATATAGTGTTTCAATAGTATCGCGACTTAGTTTACCACCACCTTTAAACCAAGCAGAACGATTTTCATAAGCATTATCAATAATCATATTATCAATTTCTTGCATTTTATTGTGAAATGATGCCATATCTTTATCAGAATCAATATTAGGCATAGAAAACTGAACAGCATATTTACCATTTGTCTCACTATCCGAATAATATTTAGCATCCCATAGCACATTCACTTTAGGTGTCTGTACTAATAGAGGATTCTGACCATCATAATTCAGAAATACAATCTGAACACCATTCTGACCAAACTTACGTGGTTCAGATAGAGAGATCTTAGAAAGATTGACTTTTGATGATTTGTTAACAGGCATTGTTATTTACTTTTAAATTTATTATTTACTTTTAAATTTATTTATTTACTTTTTAAATTTATTTATTTACTTTTTAAATTTATTTTTTTTACTTTTCAAATTTATTTTTTTCTTCTTTTTCTTCTTTTTTTAAATTATGTTTACTTTTCAAAATCACTTTTCAAATTTATTTTTTTCTACTTTATACATTATATATAAATGAATAATCTTTAAATAGTTACGTGTTATATGTAATGAAATGATATTTAAACAATTTTTAATAAATGATAATATAAAGGAATATATATGTGTGAATTTTCAGAAAATAATAATAAATGTTGTAAAAAAAATATGTATGGTCAATATTGTAATAAACATAAAAGGAATTATTTAATAGAAAATGATTTAATTATAATGGATAGATTTACTAATAAAGCGTGTGATTATTTAAAAAAAGATATTTTGAATACAATAAATTATTTAGATAATAAAAAATATAATAAATCATTAAAAAAGGATGTTATTTACAATATATTATTAGATAAATATAATAAGGTAAAATATTATAATAATAATTTAAGAAATATAAAAACCATTCAATATAGATATAAATATAAATATAATAAATTTAATAAATTATTAAGAGGTGTTGGATTTATAGATAGAACTAAATGTAATAATCAAGAAGATTTTTTTACATATGAGACGGTAGATGAGATAGATGATAAATATTTTTTTTCATATAAAGATGATAAGAATATAGTATGGTTTTTTGATATTAGATCATTAAAGAAATTGATAGAGTTAGATCAACCGAATCCATATACAATGGTATTATTTGATACGATAACATTAATTAAAGCGAATAAATTGATAGAATATTTAAATAATAAAAAAATAACATTAAATTTTAAAGATGAAATGAAGGAATTAAAGAAAGATAAGAAAGCGATATTAAAACAAAAAATGGTTGATTTATCGGCAGTAATAGAGAGATTAGGATATAGTTTTAATTTAGAATGGTTTAAAACATTACATTCAGCACAATTAAGACATTTATATAGATTATTAGAGGATATATGGAATTATAGAACACAATTATCTCAATCGATGAAAGAGAAAATATGTCCACCGAATGGAATAATATTTAATAAGAGTCAACATGAAATTAGAAATAGTAATAGAGATGCTATGAGAGAAATAATTATAAATGATGTAATGAAATTTAATAATGCAGAAGAAGATAGTGATAAAAAATTAGGATTTATGTATTTTCTTATAGGTTTAGGTAAAGTATGTCCAGCAGTATGTAATGTACACGAATGGATACTATATATGGACGGTGGGAATAGTCCTCATGGACATAATCATAATCATCAATAATAATAATAAATTTAAATAATATTATTCATTTTAAAATATAATTATTAAAGATACTTAAAAACTATTATATATATATAAATATAATAAATAGCGCGGTTGAATAGTAGAAAAAAAAACTTTAATAACATATAACAAAAAATATGCCCAAACAAACTAATAAAGCAAAGAAATCTGCACCAAAGAATTCTAAGAAATCTACACCTGCTCCAGTAGTTGAGACTCCAGTAGTTGAGACTCCAGTAGTTGAGACTCCAGTGGTTGATGTTTCTACTGGTGACAATGTTCCATCTGGACCTGTAATGATGGATTATTCGGAAGAGTTTTCTACACTTCGTAGTCAACTAGGAGATGCTCTTGTTCTTGTAAAATCGCTTACATCTGCAGTTGTAGCATTAGAGCGCCGAGTAGCTCGTGATAAGAAAGTTGTAGATAAGAAAATGAAGACTAAAGTCAAACGAGTTCGTGATCCTAATGCTCCACCCACGGGATTCCAGAAACCACTAAATGTTTCTCCAGAACTTCGTAAGTTCCTTGGTATTGCTGAGGGAGAACTTATTGCTCGCACTGAAGTCACTAAAGCAATTAATGTATACTGTAAGGAACATAAACTACAGAAACAGGAAGACAAACGTACTATCAACCCTGATAAAGTACTTACTAAACTTCTCCGTATTCAAAAGGGTGATGAACTTACATTTTTCAATCTCCAGAAGTTTCTAAAACCTCATTATCCTAATAAGGACGGAGTATTTGCTTAATATAATATTATATTAATTTATATTCTATAGCACTCATTCTTAATGTTTTATATATATAATTTTTTTTATTAATATTTTTTATTAATTTATCTTGTCTTTTACATTTATTTAAATTTTTTAAAAATTTAAAATAATTAGAACTATTACAACAAATATTGTTATAAAATAATTTTATAAATTCTTTAAAATTATTATATAGTTCACATCTTATTATAAAATATGCTAAAACATTAGTATATTTATTTATATCTATAATATTTTTATTTAAATTAGTGATATAGAATATTTTTTTAGATTGGAATTTACACCATTCTTTTTCTAAATTTATATATAATATAAAATCATTATATGTATTAGATAATATAAAACTATTTAATATATTTGCCCATATTTCAGTATATGCTTCGAATGTATTAACATTTATTGAATTTATTTTATATCTTTCTTGATACATTTTTATTATTGAACTTGTATCATTTATAGTTTTATCACAATTAAATAAATGAATCATTTCATGAATTGTTACTTTCATAATTTCTTCTTTTCTCCATATATCTATAGTATTAGTCATAGGTGAACAACAACCATTATTAATATGTCCATGTTTTAATCCATCATCAATATTATTATCAATATTTTTTTTAAAATCTGTTAAATAATAATTTATATTCATTTTACCAATATTTTTATTTAATAAATTACATATATATGATATTACTGTTATAATATTTTCTATAAATAATTTAATATTATTTTCATTATGATATATATTAATATTTATAGTATTAATATTACTAATTTTTATAATTATATTACAATTATATTTTAAAGATCTAACTTTCTTTTTTATTTCATCAGATACAAATGGATTTTCAAAAATTAAATTATTTTCATTTTCATTCATTTTAAATTTTATAATTTTATAGTTATTTTTTACATTATTTAATTTATTATATAATAATTTTAATTCATTAAAACCTTTATTAGATATTTTAAAATTATTTTCTATAAATTTTATAATACTTTTACTATCTTTTGTTAACATATATATATTATATAATTATTTTATAATTATAATATATAAATATGGAATATCCTTTTCCTGCTGCTAATCTTCAAAATAATATTTCAACAAATAATATTACAAATGAAAATAATTTAAGATATGGTTATGGATATAAACCTAAACCTAAAGATAATAATTGTAAAGATATTAACTATAAAACTTGCTCAGATTATAATATCATGTTCGGTTCTAATAAACCACTTAAAGAAAATAAAGAATGTCCGACAATAACAGGCAATTTAACATATGATCCAAATACATCTTGTAATAATTTATGGAATAATTCAACAAAAAGAAAAATTATAGTAAATAATTAAAGATATATTAAATATATATTATTAAATTATGAGCAAAATTAAAAATATATCACACGATTTATATAATATTAAAAATATTAAATATTCTAAATATTTATATAAAGATTGTTCTGCAAAAAAAAAAGAATTTATTATAGATAAATCTAAAGATCCATCTATTAATATTAAAAATATAGCTTATATAGGTTTATATTATAATCAAAATCCTTTAATATATATTACTACACCAGTAATGGTATGTTTATTTGGTATGAAAAATCAAATAATGTCATTACAATTTACAAATTTAAAAACAGATAAAGAAATGGAATCATTTTATAATTTTTGTAAAAATATTGAATTAAATAATATGATTAATTTAGGTATTAAAGATGATAATGATTCTGATAAATATAATTCACAAATTAGATATGATAAAAATGGAAAATATGAACCTAATTTAGTTGTTAAAGTTCCATTTGTAAAAAATTGTTATGATATAGATATTTATAGTGATGACTATGATACTTGTAATATTAAAAATTTAAATAATTTCACAAAAATGAAATGCGATATTTATATAGATAAAATTTGGAAATTTAATGAACAATTTATTTGTAAATGGAAAGCAAAAGTTATATATTTAGTTTAAGTTTATTTTTTTTTTTATAGTTTTTTTTATATAATGTCAACTATTTCATATAAAAATTTAAATATAGATGATTTAATTTTTAATAAACCTGAAAGATTAGGTAATAGTTATATTTGTAATTTATATCATAATGATGATTTAATATATATTCAATCTCCTATTTTAGAAGTAGCAAATATTAATTTATCTGATAATGAAGAAGATAATTATATAGAAGTAAATACAGATAATAAACAATTTATAGATTTTTTATTAGAAATGGATGAAAATTGTGTTAAATGTACTTTCAATAATAGTAATGAATGGTTTAAAAAAGATATACCATATGAAGCAATAGATAATATGTATAAAGAAAAAGACGTATATGAAGATAATAATAAATATTCAACTAAATTTAGAATACCAGTTTTAAATAATAAAGTTCAATGTAATATTTATAATAATAATAAAGAAATTATAGATATTAATGAATTAAATAATAATGAAAATAAAAATATTATAATGATATTACATTTTAAAGGTTTAAGAATTTTAAAAGAAAGTTTTTATTTAGATTGTTATATTAATCAAATTAAAGTAATTAATGTAAATAAATATAATATTCTTGAACAATATTCTATTATAGATTCAGATCTAAATTCAGATATTGATGAAAATATATTTAATGAAGAAATTAATGAAGTTTTAGAATTAGAAAAATTAAAATTAAAAAAAGAAAAATTAGAAAAAGAAAAATTAGAAAAAGAAAAATTAGAAAAAATAAATCAAATTAATAAGTTGAAAGAAGAATTAGAAAAATTAAATTAAATTAAATTAATTTATTTATCTAAATTTTTTATGTTATATATAATATAAAATGAACTTAAATATGGATAAAATATGTAATATCGGTGGATGTGTATTAATTTTTGTATTATTAGCATTATTAGTATTTAAACCTAATGGTGTAATGTCTTTATTCGAAGGTCAAAATGCTGTAAATAATAATAGCGTTCCTAAAAATAATAATAATGCTCCTAAAAATAATAATAACGCTCCTAAAAATAATAATAACGCTCCTAATAATCGTGTTAATAGAAATAATAGTGCTAATAGAAATAATAGTGCTAATAGTGGTAAAGTAATGGCATCATTACCTCTTGGTGATAATGAACAATTTGCTTCTGTCTCCGGTATTAAAACCCCTACAAGAAGTTGTTATCCTCAAAATACATTAAAACCCGACGACTTATTACCACAAGATAAAAAAAATGATGTAAATAATTTTAATAAAGATTATCCTGTATCTGAAGGCATTCTCAAAGGTGTCAATTTCTTAGAAGCTGGTTACCAAGTCGGTGTTAATACTGTTGGTCAAAGTCTAAGAAATGCTAACCAACAATTACGTGCTGAACCACCTAATCCTCAAGTTAATGTAAGTCCATGGCAGAATACTACCATCGGTCCTGATCTTGGTAGACGCCCCCTTGAAGTTGGTGAAGATTGTTATGCTGCATCTAATAACAGTCTTGTTTAAAGTCATTAATATATAAAGATTATAATATATATTATTATATAAATGGAAAAAGTAAATCCTTATAATAAATCTAATAAACTTATCAGAGAAAATGATATCATTAATATTATGGAAACATTAAATATTAATGATTTTAAAATTAATAATATTCTTTTATATCAAAGATCTTTTATTCATAAATCTTATTGTATCGATTTATATAAAGATACCGATTTTAAAAATATAGATAATTCTTTATCATTACAAGAAATATCATATGAAACTATGGAATTTCTTGGTGATTCTATATTAGGTAGTGTTGTATCATCCTATTTATATGAACGTTTTTATAAAATTTATAATCAAAATGAAGGCTTCTTAACTTATCTAAAAAATCGTATAGTATGTGGTGAATGTTTAGCACATTTATCTAATAAATTAAATTTTAATAAATTTATAGTCATTTCTAAACATATTGAAGATAATTGTGATGGAAGAAATAATAAAAATATTTTAGAAGATGTATTTGAAGCATTTATAGGTGCTATTTTTTTAGATAATAATTATGAATTTACTAAAAATTTTCTCCTAACTATTATTGAAAAATATATAGATTTTACAGATATTATTATTAAAAATAATAATTTTAAAGAACAAATTATTAAATATTTACAACACAATTATAAAGAAAATCCTGTTTTTAAAGTTACATCAGATGAAAATAATGATAAAATATATAATTGTATATTATATTTTAAAAATGAAATCATATCTAATGGAACCGGTAAATCTAAAAAAAAAGCAGAACAAGAATCTGCCAAAAATGGTTTAATACATTTTAAAGTTTTAACTGATTAATTTATATTATAATATTATATATATACAGATGAGTGGATCTTATACCTTGAAAGAAGATGTTTATTTAGTCTTGAAAAAATATTTTAAAGGTAGTATCGTGAGATTAAACAAAATTGATCTCGAAAATTTAAATAATAACATCCACAATGGCAAAAATATTAAACCTATTAAACCTGAAATACTTAAAGAACTTAAAAAAATATTAAAAGCTAGGGATAAACAAGATATTAATTGGATATTCCCTGAATGGAGCAATGATAAAGATATCGTTAAACAAAAATTAAATAAAATGTTCCCTAAAAATAAACTAAAACAAGCCGACCCTAAACCTGTTGTCGATTGGGGTGATGCTGATACCGTTGAAGATAAACCCGATAAAAAACAAGATAAACCTAATAAAAAACAAGATAAACCTGATAAGAAACAAGATAAACCTGATAAAAAACAAGATAAACCTGATAAAAAACAAGATAAACCTATTAAGAAACAAGATAATATAATTTATATAACTGAACATATTAAATGGAATGACGAATTAATATTTTATCCTAATAATAATTTTAATAGAAAAAATAAAAAAAGTGAAACCGGTAAATGGATTATTAATAATAATGAATTAACTTTAAATTGGACCAATTGGGAACCTGAAATATTTCATACTGAAAATTATGGTGAAACATTTATTGATGATAAAGGATCCATATTAACATTACAAGAATTTACTGTTATACCTAAATGGTTCAACTTACCTCAAAAAAAAATCTCTAAAGAAAAAATTATTATTAAAACTAATGATAAACCTAAAGAACCTACCACTGTTAAAGAATATAAATATGTTCTATCACAACGTAAAGCATATGTAGATTTTATTAATAATGATTTTTATGATAAACTTATGGAAAATGTTGATGGTTCCATGTTCAAAAATTATCAAAATTTTGTTAAAGGTTATTTATCCCTAGAATCCCCATTTAGAGGTCTATTAGTATATCATGGATTAGGTACTGGTAAAACTGCTACTTCTATTATCACTACAGAATCATTATCAAATATGAAAATTAATACTCTATTACCTAAATCATTAAAAGATAATTATATTAATGAAATTAAAGATAACCGATTTACTGGTGATACATATGATATTAATAATAATAATTGGTTTTTTTATAATGCTAAAGAAATAGATTCTAATGAATCAATTATTAAATTTATTAACGATTCTAATTTAGATAAAAAATCAATCTCTAATATTATTAAAAATACTAAATCTGAAGTTAAATCTATTTATAAAGACACATATGAAGAAAAAATAAAAGAAATTAATATAGGTATATTTATAAAAATTGAAGATGTTTATACTAAAGATAAAGAAATTTTAACTTTTAATGGTAAATTAATTCCCAATAAATTATTAAAATCATATGATAATGTATCTAAATTAACCGATATACAACTAATTCAATTAGATAAACAAATTCACGAATTTATTCTTAAAAAATATAATTTTATTCATAGTAATGCATTACCTAAAATTACTGAAAAACAATTAAAAGAATTAGGTATAAATAATGATGAATTAGCTAACAAAATTTTAAATAAAGATGCCGAAAAAAAACCAAGCGATAGAAAAGAAATTATGAATAAATTAATATCTAAATATCTTAAAAATAAAAAGAAAAATATATTATCCCCATTTTATAATGAAGTTATCGTTATAGATGAAGTTCATAATTTAATTAGTCAAATAACTAATGGTAGAGGTCCTTCCGTTGTTTTTTATGATTGGATCGTAGAAAGTGTTGATACTAAAATTATATTCCTATCTGGTACCCCTATTATTAATTCTCCATCTGAAATTGCTTATATATTTAATATGTTAAAAGGTAAATTACACGTTTATGATTTCGTTATTAAAATGACAGGTGATTTAGAAGAAATAACTAACAAATTAACAGAAATATTTTATGATAAAATTTCTTGTATTGAACAACTTTATGTTAAAAAATATAAAGGAAAAATTGTTGTATCATTTATTAAAATTAAAAGCAATTTTTCTAATATTTTAGATGAAGATAATATTGTTAAAACTATTAAATATAATGATTATTCATTTGATGAATTTATAAAACAAGTTTACATCGGTTTACATAAATTTACCGATCCTAAATTAATTTCCCCCTCTCAAAAAGAATTTAAACAAATCTCTAAAAAAGATAAAGATTCCATCATTAATGGCAAAGAAACTATATTTGATGAAGAAACAGGTGTAATATTTAATAAAAATCATAAATTATTTGAAATATATGATGATAACCAAACAAAAATTGATTTAACTAATAATGAACATTTTATGGAATATTTCTTTGATGACCAATTCAATATCCCTCCTAGAAAACAAGTTCTTTTAAGAAGAATGTTAATGGGTTTAACCTCATATTATCCCATTGATAGATCCGCTATCTCTTATATGCCTGAAATTAAAGAACCTCATATAAATATCCCTTCATATAAAGACCATTCTATTACTAAACAAATAAATTTAGTCCCTTGTTATATGTCTTATGAACAATATAATCAATATGAAATTGCTTATAATAAAGAAATCGAATCCGATTTAAGAAAAGCATCTAAAAAAAATATGTATGAAGATGAATCATTCCATTATTATAGTGCTACTAGACAAACTTGTAATATAGTTTATAATGAACCAGATTTAAAAGGTGATGAAGCATACACATTAATGAGACAAAATAATAATTTTTCTGAAAATTTATTATTATATTCACCCAAAATGTATGAAATTATGAAAAATATTAATAAATTTATTAATAATGATAAACCTAATGGTAAAGTATTATTATATAGTGTCTATAAAAGTGAAGGAGGTTCTGGCGGTTTTGAACAAGTATTAATTGATCATGGATATGAAAAATATGATTACAAATCTAACAATATTAATAAACTTATTGAAACTAATAATAAAACAAAAAGATATACTTTTATTACTGGTGATGAAGATGAAATAGATAAAGAAGAAAATAAATTAGCATATAATAATATAGAAAATATTAATGGTGAATATATTCAAGTTATGATTATATCTCAATCTGGTGCAGAAGGTATATCATTAACATGTGTTAGACAAGTACATATTTTAGAACCATATTGGAATAATGTCAGAATGGATCAAGTCTTCGGTAGAGCTATTAGACGTAACTCCCATATAGGTCCTGATTCTTCTAATCCTTGGTTACCTGTTGATAAACAAAATGTTGAACAATATTTATATTTATCTTTATTCCCTGATGGAACTAATACAACTGATATATTTAATTCTATTAAAAGTTTAAATTGGCCCATAACTAATGATATCGAATATAGAGACAATTTTAATGAATATTTATTAAATGAACATAAAAGTTTATATGTTCTAATACAAAATATTTTAAATATTAAATTATCCTCTAGACCTGAAACTACCGATGAAATGTTATTCAATATTATGGAACGCAAATTTAATATTAATGAAAAATTAAATAATATTATTAAAGAATCTTCCGTAGATTGTATTAAACATACCACCGACGACCCTATATTAAATAGCAAATGCGTTCAATTCTCTGAAAAACTTAAAAATGAAATTTCTTATTTCCCCGGTATCGACGCCGACGAATTAAATAAAATTGATAATATACAACTTAAATCCACTTATTCATATTTTATAAAACCTGATACTATAGTTGTCTCCTCTAAAAATTTTATTTATTCTTATTATAAAATTAATCCTAAATATAAAGATGAAGATGCTAGATATATAAAAGAAAATGGTGATTTATTGTGCGATTTCTTTATTTACCAAAATATATTTTTTGTATATGAAAATAGTAAATTCCATTTAAATAATAAAATTACTAATAAATTTTCTGTAATACAATCTATATATAATGTACCTCCTGATGATGAAATTTATGATAAACAAATTAGTAAAGGTGAATTTCCTAGATTAGATAAAATTAAATTAGATAAATATTTAATAGGTTATAAAATTAAATACAATATTAATGATAAATTATTTTTTATGCCTTTAAATGAACATGATTTAAATATTTATAAATTATATGATTATAAAAATTATTTAGATAATAATTATAATATCAATTATAATGATAAATTCTTAATCATTCACCACAATAATAAATTTTATGAAAATATTTTATAATATATATATATATGAGTGGGAGTGAAGATGATAGTTATTGGACTGTAGATAATAAAGGTATCCCTGTAAAAAAAATATCCGGAGAAACTATGAATGACGAACAAAATAGATTACCTGCTGCTGGTAGTTCGCGACCTAAAATTTCAAATAAAGAAGATATTAAAAGTCTTAGAGAAAGAATTAGAGTCTTAAATGATAAAATAGAAAGAATAGAACGAAGACACAATCCTGGAAGAGATGAAATGTCGAGAGAATTAAATCGTGATCTACAAGGAGCCCGTCAAAAAATATATAAAAATGAAATGAAAATACGAAAATTACAAAGATTACTAGGTTCTTTAGAAAAAAAAAGAATAAGAAAAAAACCCTTATTAAAAAGAACTACAGGACAAGTTGATTTACCTTTGACTTTAACTCGTAATAATATCCCTCATTATTTAAGAGAAATATTAGAACGACAAGAAAATGAAGACCAACATAATGCAGCAATGTCAACATTAGATAGGATGCCTTATGAACCCCAAGATGATAGTTGGGTTAATGAATTGACAAAAAAAATAAGTGAAAAAAATAAAAAATCTTTAGAACCAACACTTCCAGGTGGAGGATATAAAAAATCTAGAAAATCTAAAAGAAAATCTAAAAGAAAATCTAAAAAAAAATCTAAAAGAAAATCTAAAAGAAAATCTAAAAGAAGATCTAGAAAATCTTAAATAATTATATTATATATATATATATATATGAGTGGAAGTGAAGATGATTATGGTTCTGAAGAAGAATTATCACAATTATTAGATGTACCTGAACTTCTTAATGTAGGACTTCAAAATGAACGTCCACCTAATCCACACGCTGAACAAATTGCCGCAGAAGCAGCAAGAGCCGCCGCAGAAGCAGCAAGAGCCGCCGCAGAAGCAGCAAGAACAGCAGCAAGAGCAGCAGCAGCAGCAAGACCCCGACCTAGAAGACATGGTCCGGGTTCTGGTTCTGGTTCTGGTTCCCGTGATTCTGCTCCCGCTGCTGGTGGTGGGAAAAGATCTAGAAAATCAAAATATAGAAAATCTAAAAAAAATAAATCTAGAAAATCTAAAAAAAATAAATCTAGAAAATATAAAAAATCTAGAAAATCTAAAAGAATTAAATCTAAAAAATAATTATTTTATAAATATCATATTTTGATTACTTAAATTTATAAATCTCATATTTATATCCATATTAATATCATTTATATTATTTATATTTTTTGTATATATCTTATTCTCTACTATCTTATCTATCTTTAATGGCATATTTATTATCGATTCCATATCTATTATTTTATTATCATAATTTATTAATTTTATATAATCATTTACTAAATATTCGTTTATTATAAATTTATTATATAATATTATCTTATTATTTATTATTTCTAATTTATATATACTTAATATATCTATATTATTATGTATAGTTTCTGATACATCTGTTATATTTATAGTTATAATATCATTATCACACGATTTTATATTATAATTTTCAATTGGATAATATATTCCATATAATCTATGATTATTATTTATAGTATCTTCCAATTTCATAGATATATTTAATTTTAATTCCTTTATTTTTAAAAATATTATAGGTAAAGAAAATATATAATTTTCCTCTATCGGTATAACCATTTTTTCTATTTTATTATTATTAAATTTTATATTATTAGATTTTATATCTATTTTATAATTATATCTTGATGATTGGTCATCATATCTATATGATGATATGATTTTCATATTTTTTTTATTTTCTCTTTTTATTTTTACATCTTTATTATTATTATTTAAATCTGATAATTTTGTATTATTATTATTATTAATATTATTTAAAT
>Ga0206129_10005627_pt1 | contig 13121 bp, 14 predicted proteins | sample Helgoland_Spring_8_FD_148616 | JGI IMG/M metagenome (GOLD analysis project Ga0206129, IMG submission 148616) | Pelagic subsurface seawater microbial communities from Kabeltonne, Helgoland, North Sea - Helgoland_Spring_Bloom_20160502_2 | ecosystem: Environmental > Aquatic > Marine > Epipelagic ...
ATTGCGTATGCCCCCTTCTTTTTCACTCAATGGGTAAACCCAGCATTAAGAATTGGGTGTTTTACACTTTTAAGTATATATTTATTTTTTAGCTCAAAACGCTATTCAAAAAATGATGTATTTCTATTCTTTTTGCTGTTGACGCTAAGTGCCATCTTAGTGTCTAGTAATTCAGCAGGCCAGCAGGGTTTAGTTTCTGTGGGGAACTATTGCCTGACTCTATTTTTCGGCTGGGGTTTGTACAGGCATTTAACACTTAGCAGGGCCAGAATCCCAATTTTACTGGGATTATATGTTAGATTCTTCTATCTGGTTGCGATATGTTCGCTATTGAGTTTGCTCTATCTGCTTATAATTGGTGAATTGGACTTATTTGGATTTAAATCGGATAAGTACTCGCAGTTAGTGACTCCATTTGGAGTACATTTCAAAAGACAAGTTGGTCCTGTTACCGTGTACAGGAGCTTTTTTTACTTTGTTGAAGCAGCGCATATTGGGATTTTTTACGCTGCAAATATTATTATTGTTGCACCTTTGCTGAAGCATAAGGCAGCATCTTTCAAAAAGGTTAATTTTCTTGGTGGGCTATTATCTATGTCCATGACCTTTTACGTTGTGCTGTTTGTGCTTTATGGGTACAAAAAAGTATCATCGATCTATAGTTTTATTGCTGTTTTGTTAGGCGTAGTCCTTCTGATTTACTTGGGTCAAATAATTGATGTTGTGTCGTATTCCTCTTCTGATGATAGGTCCGAGCGATTTTTGATATTTTTTATTGTCATGGCGGACGCTAATATCAGCCAGTTCCTATTTGGTCACGGAGTATCCTTTGAAACGGGGTTTGAAAAGGCATTTAACTCGGGCTTTACACTTTCGATATTCGAAACTGGCATTGTAGGGACAGCCTTGCAGATGATCATCTTATATATATTAAGCCCGAGTTTTATCCTTCTCATCTTTTTCATGCTAGCCGCACTAGTTGTTGATCCAATACATATGCCATTGTTTTTGTTTTTAATGATAATCACCGCGCATTTGTTAAAAAATGAAAAAGCGAATTTAAAAAGTTCTTTTATTAAGTAGCGTATTTAAATATCGTGAAAACAGTTCGGATAAAACGGTCATATCTATACCCATTTTTTATTTTTATATCTATTGATTTCTTGGTTTGAAATAAGGAAAACGCGCGAGCAGAATTCGGATATTTTTCATTGGAACTGCAAGGTATATTTCGTAAAGATGCCGCTAAGTAATTTACTGAAAGTAACGAATCTGACTCCGAACAAAATAGAGCTCATTTATGAATATCAAAGCAAGACCATTAGTTTCCGTAATTATTCCTACGTATAATCATGCTCGATATTTAGGTCGAGCATTGCAATCGGTAGTAGATCAAACCTATGTAAATTGGGAAGTAATTGTTATCGATAATCACTCAACAGATAATACCGATGAGTTGGTTGCTAGTTTTTCTGATCCGCGTATTACATATTTGAAAATCCACAATAATGGTATAATTGCGCGTTCAAGGAATAAAGGAATAAATATTGCAAAAGGTGAATGGATTGCTTTTTTGGATTCAGATGACTGGTGGGCTGTGGAAAAACTGCAAATTTTGTTTGAATCTATTAGTGAAAACGTTGATTTAATTTACCATGACCTGGAAGTTGTTAACGATCACCCTCGCTTCTTTAGCCGGAAAAAGATCAAATCTTGGCAAGTTAAAACTCCTGCACTTATGAATTTACTCCTTGAGGGTAATTGTATTGGAAATTCTTCTGTTGTCGTTCGTAAGAGCTTGCTTGAGCAGATTGGCGGTCTTAACGAGAGCCCGGAAGTCATAGCTGCGGAAGATTACAACACCTGGCTGCGTATTGCCCAGTTAACGGACCAGTTTTTATATTTACCGCGCCGGCTTGGGTATTATTTTATTCATGATCAAGGTATGTCGCAAAAAGACATGTCGATACCTGCGCGTCATGCAGTTGACGAATTTATTTCTATGCTCAGCGCGTCGCAGAGACTAAAGCTTGAAGCCAACTTTAGATATACAACAGGACGCTTTAATTATTTGGCGGGTAATTACTCTGATACTAAAGACGACTTATTGTTTGCTATGAAGCACGGTTATAAAATGACGATGATAAAATCTGCCGCATTGCTATGTATGTCAATTTACAAGTAAATTTTGACATAGCCGATCACTACTGGTGGATACCGGATGACTATTGACAGATCACAAATTTTTATACTGCAGAGTGTTTTCAAATGAATATATTAGTTACTGGTGGCGCGGGTTTTATAGGGTCACATTTATGTGAGTATCTCGTTGATTCTGGCCATCAAATAACCGTGGTCGATGATTTAAGCTCTGGTGATAAGTCGAATTTATCTAGTGTTATTCATTCGATAGATTTCCGCCAAGAAAAGATTGAAGCTTTTGACTTTAGTAAGTTACCTAATATAGATTCAGTAGTACATTTGGCAGCCCAGGTCTCTGTTCCTGTCTCAATTCATGATTTTGGCCGCAGTTCCTCATCAAACCTTTTGGGTGCTATTAGGGTGATAGATTTTTGTAGGCATAATCAGGTCCCATTAGTATACGCATCCTCTTCCGCACTATATGGCAATCTGGAATTAGGCGATGATGTTGATTCAACGGTAGACCTGCTAAGCCCTTATGCCGCCGACAAATATGTTATGGAACTCTATGCAAAGATAGCTCATCAGCTTTATAAAGTGTCTAGCATTGGTTTAAGATTTTACAATGTCTACGGTCCTCGGCAAGATCCAAGCAGCGCTTATTCCGGGGTGATCTCGATTTTTAGTGACCGCTTATTGCGCGGCAATAGCATTACAATTAATGGGGGCTATCAAAGTCGTGATTTCATCTACGTCGAAGATATAGTTAAAGCAATCGATAAATCTTTGTTGACGGTGAATAAAGAAATTCTGTGTGAACAGATTAATATCTTAACTGGCAAGTCGATTTCTGTAGATAGAGTCGCTGATATGCTTATAGATGCTGTCGGCGTCCAAGTCGAAAAAATTTACCAAGAGCTTCCGGCTGGCGACCCTGAGCGATCTAAAGGAACCACCGCAAAGATGCAGCGGTTATTGGGAACTGATCTTGAGTGCATGGTGCCTATAGATGTTGGATTATTATCTACCGTTGATTTTCTTCGTAGCTAGCATATTTTTTGCTGACTTTACATATTACCCTGTAGCCTAAATTTTTAAAGTGAAGAAAAACATGAATGAGGTTAAGTCGCACACTATAGGCATAGATGCTACTAATTTACGTGCGGGTGGTGGTGTTACACATTTGATTGAGTTACTGTCCTTGGCAAATCCTAAAATACACGGATTTGATCGTATTGTAGTTTGGGGGGGGCGTGCTAGTTTGAAACGTATTGAGGATCGCCCTTGGCTAGATAAGCGGAATCCTCCAGCATTAAATAAAGGTCTTCTGCAACGCACACTTTGGCAGAGCTACCGCCTATCGCAAGAAGCTCGCATTGAGGGTTGTGCTGTTTTGTTTGTTCCTGGTGGTAGTTATGCAGGCAATTTTCGTCCCGTGGTCAGCATGAGTCAGAATCTACTACCATTTGAAATGTCCGAGTTACTGCGCTTTGGATGTAGGTTCTTGATGTTCAAGTTGTTATTACTACGCTTTACCCAATCACGCTCGTTCCTAAAAGCTAATGGGATTATCTTTTTGACAGAATACGCGCGCACGGCTGTGTTGAACGTTACGGGTAAGCTTATTGGGCAAACCTCGATTGTGTCTCACGGGCTTAATCCCCGATTTAACACGGCCCCTAAACCTCAGTTCGACATCTCTAAGTATGATGATGTCCGGCCCTATAGAGTACTATATGTGTCGATCATTGACCAATATAAGCATCAATGGCATGTTGTTGAGGCTGTCGCTCTCCTGCGTGAGAAAGGTTTCCCTATCGTCCTGGATTTAGTGGGTCCGGCCTACAAGCCCGCGTTGAAGCGTTTGAATGCTAAAATAGACAGTATGGATGGCGAGCGACATTGGGTAGACTACCAAGGTGCTATTGCTTTTGATGCATTGCATCATCAGTACGCGCTGGCTGATGCGGGTTTGTTTGCTTCAAGTTGCGAAAACATGCCAAATATTTTACTGGAAACTATGGCATCTGGCTTGCCTATTGCGTGCTCAAATAGAGGGCCAATGCCAGAAATGCTGGGAGACTCTGGTGTGTATTTTAATCCAGAGCGGCCAGAAGAGATTGCTAATGCCTTACTAACATTAATTAAATCAGAACAGTTACGTACTGAGCTGGCAGCATCAAGTTATGAGCGAGCACAAAAATATACGTGGCAACGTTGCGCCAATGAAACGTTCGGATTTATAAACTCAGTTGTACAGAAATATAAAGGTAAATAGTTGATGTTCAAAAATAAAATATTACTGATTACGGGTGGAACAGGTTCTTTTGGGAATGCGGTACTGCGCCGGTTTTTGGATTCAGATATTGCTGAAATCCGTATTTTCAGTCGAGATGAAAAAAAACAAGACGATATGCGTAAACGTTACAACAACCCGAAACTTAAGTTTTATCTAGGGGATGTGCGTGATGTTGATAGTGTACGTACTTCGATGCGCGGTGTTGATTATGTGTTTCACGCAGCGGCACTTAAGCAAGTGCCGTCTTGTGAGTTTTACCCATTGCAAGCGGTGAAGACCAATGTGCTAGGTACCGAGAATGTGCTTGAGGCAGCAGTTACACTTGGCGTTAAGCGAGTGATTTGCCTGAGTACTGACAAGGCGGTATACCCAATCAATGCTATGGGCATAAGTAAAGCGATGATGGAAAAAGTTGCTGTGGCTAAGTCACGTGAGAGTGGAGCTACTACGATTTGTGTCACGCGCTATGGTAATGTAATGGCATCGCGAGGGTCGGTTATTCCTTTGTTTGTTGACCAGATCCGTGGCGGCCATGAACTGACTATTACTGATCCTGAAATGACTCGATTCATGATGACTTTGGACGATGCAGTAGACTTGGTTTTATACGCATTTGAACATGGGACATCAGGTGACATTTTTGTACAAAAAGCGCCTGCGGCGACGATAACAATATTAACTGAGGCGCTAACTAGTTTACTGGGTGTGCCTGACCATGATGTTAGTGTTATTGGTACCCGCCATGGTGAGAAATTGTTCGAAGCATTGCTTAGCCGTGAAGAAATGGTTGCGTCCCAAGATTTGGGCGGGTATTTCCGTGTGCCACCGGATTTGCGTGATTTAAATTATGGAAAATTTACAGATCAAGGAGAACAGCAGATTTCTGAGGCGGTAGATTATAACTCTCACAATACCACTCGACTGGATCTTAAGGGGATGCAAGCCTTGCTAATGAAGTTGGACTTTATGCAAGCGATTGTTAGAGGTGAAAATGTGGAAGCTGAAGGTTAAATATGAATAAGCAACGTGTATTGGTTACCGGTGCAAATGGATTTATTGGCAAAAACTTGCTTGTCCGGTTGGGTGAACGGACTGATATTGAAACTCTGTCCTTTGTCAGGGGTGATAGCGACGAAGAACTGGCGGCGCTAGTAGCGAAGACGGATGCTGTCATTCATTTGGCGGGCGAGAATCGGCCGGCCGACGCTGCTGATTTTTCTCGAGTTAATGTTGACCTAACTAACGCTTTGTGCACAGCAATTTCTAGAACCGGGCGCAATATTCCGTTAATTTTTACTTCATCTGCCCAGGCTGAATACGACAATCTTTACGGACAGAGTAAACTCGCAGCTGAGCGAGTGATAGAGGCCTTTGTGTCAAAAACTGATAACTCAACTGTTATTTATCGCCTAATTGGTGTTTTTGGTAAGTTTTGTAAGCCTAACTATAACTCTGTAGTAGCAACATTTTGTCATAATATTGCTCGTGGCTTACCAATACAGATTAGTGATCCTGACTTCACATTAGAGTTAGCTTACATAGATGATGTAGTTGATGGGCTATTGCAGGCCCTAAGCACTGCTAAGCCAGGGCTATTATGGGGTGAAATCAGTCAAACACATACAATCACTTTAGGAGCTTTAGCTGAGCAGATTGGTGCATTTGATAATTGTCGCTCCAGTTTGATATCGGAGCGGGTTGGTAAAGGTTTAACTCGGGCGCTATATTCAACTTACATCAGCTACTTGCCACTCGAACAATTTGTTTATGACCTAACAGCACATGTCGATGAGCGGGGTATGTTCGTCGAAATGCTGAAGACGCCAGATTGTGGGCAGTTTTCCTTTTTTACGATATCCCCAGGTATAACGCGAGGCTCGCATTATCATCACAGTAAGACAGAAAAGTTTTTAGTGGTCAGCGGCTTAGCCCGGATGCGTTTCAGGCAGTTAGTTACAGGCGAGATCCATGAGGTTATCCTTTCTTCTGAAAAGCCACAGGTAATGGATACCATCCCAGGGTGGGTACACGATATTACCAATGTAGGGGACAGTGAAGCCATTATTATGCTTTGGGCTAATGAAATATTTGATCAGCAACACCCTGACACGATCCCTTGTGAGGTCTAATAGAAAATGAAAAGACTTAAAGTGTTAACCGTAGTTGGAACTCGACCTGAGATTATTCGACTGTCTCGTGTCCTTGCAAAACTAGATCAACATTGTGATCATGTTTTGGTTCATACGGGACAAAATTATGATTACGAACTCAATCAAGTATTTTTTGATGATCTAGGTGTGCGGAAACCGGATTACTTTTTAAATAGTGCAGACAATAGTTGCGGGGCAGCTAATACGATTGGCAACTTAATTATTGCTGTAGATAAAGTATTGGCTGATGTGCAACCTGAGGCTATGTTGATTCTGGGTGATACGAATAGCTGTTTGTCTGTGATTCCGGCAAAGCGGAGGAAAATTCCGACTTTTCATATGGAAGCTGGCAATCGTTGCTTTGATATGCGTGTACCTGAGGAGACTAATCGGCGCATCGTAGATCATACGGCCGACATAAATTTGACCTACAGCAGCATAGCTAGAGATTATCTATTACGTGAAGGCTTGCCGCCGGATATGATTATAAAAACAGGTAGTCCGATGTTGGAGGTTTTGACGCACTATCGCCCTCAGATTGACGCCTCTGATGTGTTATCTCGACTGAAGCTTAAAGAAAACTCTTATTTTGTTGTCAGCGCGCATCGCGAAGAAAATATAGAGTCACCACAGAATTTCGCTAAGTTAGTAGATATGCTGAATACGATAGCAGAAGATCATGGGTTGCCTGTAATCGTATCTACGCATCCGCGAACTCAGAAGCGAATCGACGAAACTAATTCCAAATTTCATAAAAATGTACTTTTATTGAAACCTCTAGGTTTTCACGATTATGTAAGATTGCAATTATCTGCGCGTGCGTCATTGTCTGATAGTGGCACGATTAATGAGGAGTCTTCAATTCTGAACTTTCCAGCACTGAATCTGCGCGAAGCGCATGAGAGGCCGGAAGGAATGGAGGAAGCTGCGGTGATGATGGTAGGGCTTGAGGTTGAGCGTGTCCGTCAAGGGTTAGCCATTCTGGCTACTCAATCGCGCGGAACTGAACGTGGACTAAAGCAAGTAGCGGATTACAGCGTAACTAATGTTTCAGATAAAGTCGTAAGAATTATTCACAGCTACACAGATTACGTGAATCGTGTGGTTTGGAAGGTTTATTGAAACATTAATACCTTTAATAATATCAGTTAAAAAATTGATCTAAAAACAACGCGTGGCTATAAATTATTTGCCGCTATAAAGTTAGTTGTTTGGGAAAAAGTAATATGAAAATATGTATTGTAGTCGATGATTATCTGCCTAATAGTAAAAAAGTTGCAGGTAAAATGATGCATGAAGTCGCCGTAGAGTTTTTATCACGCGGACACGATGTTACTGTTGTTACTCCCGATTCAGATTTAAAACAGAAATTTAAGATTACAAGCTTAGATGGCGTTACAGTTTGTCGCTTTAAATCTGGAAAGATCAAGAATGTTTCTAAACTAAAAAGAGCTATCAATGAAACACTACTTGGCTACCAGGCATGGCGTGCATGTAAACTTTATTTCAACGAAAATCCTCATGACTTTATTGTGTATTACTCACCAACCATTTTTTGGGGGACACTGGTTAGCAGATTGAAAAAGATTTGGGGCGTTTCAAGTTATTTGGTATTACGGGACTTTTATCCCCAAATGTTTATTGATGAAGGTCTTATTCACAAACACTCGCCAATTGCTTATTATTTTAGGTTCTTTGAGTGGTTAAGCTATCAAGCTGCAGATACTATCGCGATTGAATCTCCGAAAAATTTGGAATGGTTCACTAAAAACAAAGTTGTTAAAAAGCCGGTGGTTCTTTTATATAATTGGGCGGCAGATGAACCGGGTTTTTCAGAAGTGGGTCATTACAGAAAGACCCTAGGCTTACAAGATAAGGTCGTTTATTTTTATGGCGGCAACATCGGCCCTCAGCAAGATATGATGAATATAATACGCCTCGCAAGGGCAATGCGGTTTGAAGAAAAAGCGCACTTTGTTTTGGTTGGGGAAGGATTTGCTTTACCACTTGTGCGTAATGCACTAGAAAAAAAGAACTTAAACAATTTGACATTACTGCCGCCAGTGTCACAGGGAGAGTTTAAAAAAATGCTTTCTGAGTTTGATGTTGGTTTGTTCAGTTTGAACCGTGACCATACTACGCATAATATCCCGGGTAAATTGTTAGGTTATATGGTTCAAGAGAAGCCGATTTTAGGCAGTATAAACCGCAATAATGATTTAGAAAGTATCCTAGGGCAATCGGGCGCCGGGTTTATAACGATTAATGGCGACGATGACGCTTTTCTTAAGAACGCTTTGAAGTTGATGCGCGACTCTGAATTAAGAAAAACTATGGGAGGTAATTCTAAAAAATTGCTTGAGGATTTGTTTTCTGTCCAGCGGGCCGCCGATACCATTTTATTAAAATAATTCCTTATAATTTTTTGTATATCCCATGACTCTTTATATATCCATTTAATAATATACTCATATTGAATTAGCGTACTTACTCGAAGCGAGATTAATTTATGACATCGAATTTAGAACCTAAAGAGGCATTTCCATATATGCCGCCAACGGATGAAGTCCGTTTAAAATATCAGCACATCTTTGAATTGGATGCTTCGCTCCCACCTCGATTTTTTAAGGTTTTATTTGATAAGGTAGTTGCCTTTTTTCTGTTAGTTCTAGCGGCGCCTATTTTATTGCTACTCAAAATTGCCTATTTTATCGAGGGTATCTTTATTCCCGAGAATGCTGGGCCAATGTTCTTTTATTATAATGCTGTAAGTGCAGGGAAAATTATTCCTAAATATAAAATTCGATTGATTAAAACAAAATATATAGAGCCTGAGGGAGCGAAGCGTCATGACTGGATAGCTTACTCAGCGGAATGGAACTCAGATAGTCGTACTATTGTAGGGCAGGTAGCTAAGAAATTTTACTTGGATGAGTTACCTCAATTTTGGAGTGTTCTTGTGGGTGATATGAGCATTGTGGGGCCACGTCCACTGTCTGTCTTACATTATGAGCGTGACATGGCACAAGGCAATGTGACACGCTCATTGTTAAAAGGCGGTCTTTTGGGGTTGGGGCATATCAATAAGGGTACTGGTGAAATGGGTAATTCCATCTATGAATACGAGTATGTGGATCAATACCTAACGCGCTCTTCAATTGGATTGATGAGACTCGATCTTTGGGTTATCTGGAAGGGTATTATTATTATTTTTAAGGGCGGTGGATACTGATCGGTCGTTAATGTTAGGTTATGCTTACTCGGATAGTCCACATGACTACATAAAGCAGGTAAGACCTGGCCTCTCAGGTGTAGGGTCGATTGTTTACCGAGGTGAAAAAGATATAATGCATGGCGCGACGACGTCCAAAGACGAAAGTTACCTGGTCAGTATTCAAGAGACTTTCTGAACCATTCGAAGCTAGCGCTCAGCTATGAAGAGTAATGAATAAAGGACTGGCCAGAGTGTATTATATGGTCCAGTTTCTTAAATATTTCATGGCAGTTGAATCCGTCTGCCATCCCCCTCTGAGCATTATTCCTTCAAGCGGCTCACCTTGCTCTAACAGATCTAGAGCTGCACCCACTCTAAAAGAATGACCGCTTAGCGGTTGTTCATCGGAGTCCATTTTTAAATCCTTTTGCAGTGCTTTTAATATAGTGCTTATACTTGCCGGGTGTAGTTTGTTCCCAATATGCCCATGTCGGCTAATTGACCGTAGAATATAGCCTTCACTGCTGATCATACTCCTCCATTTTTCTAATAAGTCGAACAGTTCTTGGCTGATGGGTAGTATCTTTCCTGTCCCGAATTGATCTGTCTTGGAGAAGTTAAGCCGGATAGCCGGTTTTCCGTTGGCCCCCTTGCAGATGTCCTCAAACTTAAACGCGCAAAGCTCCGATCGTCGTCGCATCGTTTCGTAGCCGAGTCTGAGAAGGACTTGATTTCTTAAACCCCTAACACTGTCATCGCAATTACTAAGTAGCTGGTTGAGTAGCGGCTTGGTGAGTGGAGTAGCCTGCTGTTGTGCCCGTCCAATTTTGCGATGCATTCGCTTGATGGCGAGTATGACCTCTGGCTGGTTGGTGGGGTTGTAGTGTTTGGAGAGTTTTAGGACCGTCCCCAAGCTATTGATTCTTCTGCGGATGGTCGCACTTTTCCTAATGGTGGCAAGGTAGTCAACATACTGCGCCATGGCCTCGGCAGTTGCCGGTATAGAATCGATATTATTGTGTGAGCACCAGGCCTGGTATTGAATAAAGTCCGACCTATAGGCCCTGATTGTATTTTCAGCAAAGGCGCCATCAAACTTGGCTAAGATATCATCAATCATGTTATTCTACTCTTAGGTAAATAATTATAATGATTCTAATAGAATCATAAAGTAGAGTCAATGGTATCTTCTTCTCAAATAAAAGCAGCGCGCGCTATGTTAGGTTGGAGCGCGATTGAGCTCGCAAACCGAAGTGGGGTTGGTAGTGCTTCTATCAAGCGCTATGAGGTGCAGCCGGGTATCCCTATTGCTAATACCAAAAATTTGATGGTGATAAGAAATACATTTGAAGAGGCAGGTATTGAATTCACTGGTGATCCGTTGGTGAACCCAGGTGTGACTCTGCGTATCAAGCGCGACAACTAAGTTCTAACTGCTTTATCTTTTAGCTTATGCTTTATAATGTCCACTTCGGTATTTATGTGGATGTTGCTATGCCTGTTGAAGATAAATCCAAGTCTCTTTTACCCTTTCTATCAAGCCCCAAGCTTCTGCCTGATGAATCTGAGGCTGAGTTTCAGTCTGGCTTGCAAAGCCTTTTATCCGAGCTAGACAATCCCTCACCCTTGGCGGTCGCCCTGGTCAGCCAGCTTAATGAGTGTCTCTGGTGGATTAGGAGGCACACTGTGGATAAGGAGCTATTGCTCCATGAGGCGATGGCGAGGCTTTTGTCTAGGGAGGGCAGCAACTGGATGGGTTCTGGCAACAGTAAGCTATCGGTGGCCCTTGAGCATTATCTGAACGGCAGTGCGTATAAGGATGAAGTAGCCCTGATTGAAGAAGCTCTTATTGATGCCAATCTGACCCTGTCTGATCTTCGTGCTAAGGCCTTTAAGGATGCGGCCAGGCACATCAAGATGGTGGATGATCTGATTCATCGCCAGCACCAGACGATTAGGCATCTTCAAAGGAGTATCGACTCCATAGACTATAAGTCACGCCTGATTAAGCGTATGGATCTTGAGCTGGCAGCGCTTGAGTCAAAGCAGTCTGTGAAGGGAGCGCTGACTCTTGACGACAAATCCTCGTAGGAACCTTGCAAATCGTTGCAACGCACTTAAATCAACGGGCCCGAGGTCCGCGGCGGGTAAGCGAACCAGCAGCCAAAATTCCCGCAAGCATGGTCTAAATACTGCGCCCGACTTTGAATCGTCCCTTGAGTACAGGGCGCTTGTCGAGCTAATTGCGGAGGAGGGGTTTTCTGGCTTTGCCTGTGCGGACATTGCCGCGGGACTTCTCAATTACCGGCGGGTGATGGATGCCTATTACGATACCTATACCAGCCCCGAGCCAGTTGATGAGTTTTTGCGTGATGTGGATGTGAAGGCCTCCATCCCCATCTTTAGAGAGCTACTCAGTCCGTCGGGCAGTGAGCCTAATGATGTGCGCGAAATGGCTTCTTTTTTTACCAGCATGCAAAGGCAGGAGCGAAGAAAGGGTGGGCCGGTGTCACGTCGTTCTGCGGACGCCCACAAATTGATTCGTTACCAGCGCAATGCCATCGCTCGGCTATCGAGGGCGGTTCGCCAAGGCTAGGTTAAAAAAGTTACAAAACGAAGCCAAAGAGTTTGGTGTGCGATAAATAGGTTTATCAACTATAAAATAAAAAAGGCTGCACACTGTGCAGCCTTTTTGGTATTTGGCTCCGCCTGCTGGGCTCGAACCAGCGACCCAATGATTAACAGTCATTTGCTCTACCAACTGAGCTAAGGCGGAATCGTGTAGCGTCTTTGTGCCGCGCATTTTATGCAGCTCGCACATAGGAGTCAACAATTTCTCACGTTATCTGGGTTCATACACAGAGCTTGGCGTGTTGATTAATAATCAGTGTTTGACGCTTGCAGACAAAGCTAAACAGTCTAAACTGCGGTTATTAACATTTATTGATCCAGTTCATGGTTTGGATAAGCCAGTGAGCCGCAGTTAACGGCCCATTTCTAACTGAGTTAACGTTTGGATTGAGTGCTGAATACTGGTCAGTAGGCCTCTGTTAACCTTAATTTTTGCTACTGTCGGAGTCCTCACCTACATGCATATGATTGCCAAGACTATCTCCAAAGTCATTTATTTCAGCTTTGTCCTCGGCCTGTCAGCGCCGTTGGCTGCTAATCTGCCCTCGGAGGTTGAAGAGACAATTGCCAGCCAGTTTACGCCGCTATTTCAGGCGGTGACTCAGGAACTATCTGAGAATCAGGCCATGTATCTGCAAAACCCCAGCGCCTATGCAGATTTCATTAATACCAGGGTGAAGTCGAG
>Ga0206129_10005631_pt1 | contig 13114 bp, 9 predicted proteins | sample Helgoland_Spring_8_FD_148616 | JGI IMG/M metagenome (GOLD analysis project Ga0206129, IMG submission 148616) | Pelagic subsurface seawater microbial communities from Kabeltonne, Helgoland, North Sea - Helgoland_Spring_Bloom_20160502_2 | ecosystem: Environmental > Aquatic > Marine > Epipelagic ...
ATTGGAGAATGATTTATGTAAATGATTGTTCAACCGATTCAACCGAAGATAAATTCCATGAATTGACTGAAAATTATAAAGAGAAGGTGACATATATTAAAAATGATGTAAAATATGGTCAAGCATTTAATCGTTATACTGCGTATAATATGTGTGAAGATGATGAATATTGTATTATGTTAGATGGTGACGATTGGTTGTCAAGTAGATATGTATTATCGTACTTGAATATTTTCATTCAACATTATGATTTAGATATGACATATGGAACATGTGCGCAATATTTAAAAGGAAAAGTAGATAATGTATCATGGATTCCAGATGATTATTCACAAGAGACCATAGACAATAAAACATATAGAAAAGATATGTGGCGTGCTATGCATTTGCGTGTAATGAAAGCAAAATATTTAAAACAGATAAGTCCACTTGATTTTATTATGAATGACAATGAATTTATTATATGTACGACGGATATGGTAGAAAGTTACCCATGTTTAGAAATGTGTAAAGGTCGTCACAAAAAAATCACAGAAACGTTGATGATTTACAATCGTGAAAATTCACTCTTGTACCCTACATCGTTCTATCATAAAGATTCCAAACAAAATATCAAAGATGTCATTTTTAAGAAAGTGAAAGAAATACCTCCTTATCAAGATGTAATTCAAAATAAAAAGGTAGTACTGGTTGATATTGAAAATAAACATTATAGAGAAATGTTACAACATTACAAAGATAATTTTGTTAGAACAACAGACTTGTTCTTAGTTAGGAATAGTCTGCTACAATATTATGTCAATAAATTGAATAAATACGACGAAATCTGTTATATTTCGGAAAATGACATACAAATAGAGAAAAGTACGGACCAATGTGAAGAAATTGTAAACAAAAAGGTGGATGAAACGGTTGATAAAATAATAAAAAATGATATTGTCTCTAACGTACAACTGAAAGAACCTTCTTCGCCCATTATAATTAAAGTATTAAAAAAGCGAAAAAAGAAACAAACAAACCCATTAGAGGCAATAATATAAACCAATGTTATTATTATTTTCCAGTCGAACCGAAACCACCATTGTTTCGCGACGTAGTTTCAAAGAAAGTTGAATCCACTAGTTCAATCAAAATAGGACGCAAATCGGGGGCACAAATTTGAAGCAAACGCGTATGTTTTTCTACCGGAAACGGTTCATTACCACCCGATATATTTCGAAACGCACCAATAATATTACCTCTGTATCCACTATCAATAATACCTGTTTGATTTGCCAACATTAATGGTGTTTTAGACATGCTAGACCTAGGATACAAATAATAACTACTAGGATTCCAGCAATCAGAATCGTTGTTATACATACGCATTTCACATTGAATATTCATAGATACAAAGATAGAGTTTAATGTGGTGAACATAGTTTCTTCTGGAAAAAAAAGATCAACACCTGCGTTAGGATAAGGATCATTTCGAATATGTGTATTGTGTTTTTCGGAAAGACCTTTATACTTTTCTAACAATTCATCATTGTCTTTATTGACGGCAATATAGAGTACAGCACATTTTGTATTGTGAGTCATTATAAATAAATATAAGATAAATCATTTATATTTATTTCATTTGTATTATTTCCGAAATAAAAAATTGTGTTTTTAGTTATAACTAGATAAATTCATAATGTCTGTAAGAGCTTTATCCATTTTAAGTTTGCTTTTGATAACATCGTCTTGAATAAATGTTTTGAAAAAATACCATTGTTTTTCTTGATCATGAATTTTATATTTATCCATATAAGAAAGAACTGCTTGACTGCTATTTTCTTCAGATGTTTCTTTGCCGCCAATTTTATTTCGATAATTACTAATATATCCATCTTTGAAAAAAGTAAATCCTTTAATATAGACTTCTTCTGCGTCACTAGACAATACATCTAAAATTGCTAAGAGTCCCGTATTAATACGAGTATCTACTTGTTTGTCCCATTCAATATATTTATCCATATTTATCATACCAAAAGGGATATTGTTTCGATTGTTTAAATGAAACATCACATACCAATCCAACCGTTTTATACCGCGAAATATATGATCTCGCGTATTTTGCATATTATAACCGAACATAATTGGGTCAACGATTAATTTTAAATTATGATGTTTTACATAATCTGTATTAATTATACCACCACATTCTTCACTACAATTCATACAATTATACAATATATCCGTACGTTTCCCAATATATGTATCTAATGAAGAATCGTGGTGCCATTGCTTATTAATACGAACAATAATATCATATTCGTCTTCTATTTCGCATCCATTTTCTTCATTATAAATAGATGGTGATGGACCAATAATTGCTACTTTTTTTCCTGAAAAAATATCTTCATATTTTTTCACAGTTAAAGCATTCATTTCCTTGACAAAATTTTCTTTTTCTTCTAAATTGATTTTAATAATATAAGGAAATCGTTTATGGATAGGAATAGTAGTAATTTTTTCCAAGTTTGGATATTTCTCAATGATTTTATCCATTATATAATAAAATAATGTTATATTATAATGGATTCATTATGTTTAATTATGATTATACGAAATACAAAAGATACAAATAAAACAATTGATTCAATACTAAAACAAACTAAATCGATTGGGCAATTACTGATTATTTGTGATCAATCCGAATATTTATATACTTACAATAACTTGAAAGATAAATATAAAAATAATGATAATATTTTGTTTCAGTTACAAATATCTAGTACTTATGGTTCACTATTAAATAGTTGTTTAAACTATTTTTTTAAGAACAACTTTAGTCATTTAGTATTGATTAATAGTTATGATGAATATTATCCTAATTTTTTAAAATCATTATTATGTCAAAAAAAAGATTTTGTTTACGGAACTTATCACGCAAAATATGCTACATTGAAAACAAAATTTAAAAATAAAAAGGATTTGTTAGCAAAATATAATTATTTATGTAATTCAATGTGGACAAAACACGCAATTCAGAAAATTGGATATTTTGATAATAAAAAAGACGAAAGTGCGTTATTAGATTATTATTTAAAAACGTATGATACGTTGAATGAAAATAATATAGAATATATAGATACTCCATTATACTTTTGTAAGTGTAGAAACCATAATAATATAAATATATATGGCAAAAACTACATTGAAAATTGGTTAGTGAATAACAAAAATAATATTAATACATATGTTAAAAAATGTCATAATGATTGTTTAAGAAATATATCCAAAAATATATTTTTAAATAATCATTATGAATCGTCTCTTTCGCCTAATTATATCCATAAACCTAATCATAGTGCGTATAATAACAATAAAATCAATAATGAATGTAACGTAAAACAACATGTTATTAAAAACAAAGAAAAATTGATCACATTTATAATATGTATCAAAAATAGAAATATTAGAACAAATATTTGTTTAAAAAATTTAATGAATATAACAAATACCTACCGGCATTTAATAAATATAATAATTATTGAAGAAAGTGGACACGATTTATTTGTAGACAAATTTAAAGTTTTAGAAAATGACAATATTACACATATTCTATTAAAAAATAATAACAATAATATTTTCAATCGAAGTCATCTACTCAATGTCGGAATTAAAAACGCAACTACAAAATATTTAATTATGTACGATTGTGATTTTTTATCACATGATCTAACGCCTCTAATAAAAACATTATCATATTATCATGATAGAAATGATATTATATTTCGATGTTCATTATACGAAAGTGAAAATATCACGCGTAAAAGATTGGAAACATATAGTTACGTGTGGGTTTATAACAAAAATATAATAAATAAAATAAATTATTTCAATGAAGATTTCCAAAATTGGGGGTTTGAAGAAACGGATATTGCGTCCAGAATATTAAATGGTGAAAATAAATTGATCCATATATTTAACCATTTTTTCCATTTATCGCACAATGACACAAGTCGCAATAAAGATAATCTATCTGATAATAGAAAAATTTTCAAAAAGAACATCATTATACCGGACAACCTAACACTAGTAAAATATAATATTTTTCAAAATGAACACTTACTTGTACTAGAATATAATAAAGAGTGTGATATATTTAACGATGATGAAGCAGTTATATATACATCGCAAAGTACAAGTGTGTTATTAGTGAATAAAGATTTATTTAAATGTAAAATTGTGGGGAATATTATTGATATTCCATTAACGAGTGAAATCTATAAATTATATAAAAAAGTAATGATAATAGGTCTAGAAAATAGTGATTTATGTATAAAAAAAACAGATAATATAGGTATTATAACACCTATGTTTAATCAAAACAATGATGTATATATTAAATTTTTGACATCTATCAAAAATCAAAAAAATACCAACTACATACATGTAATTATTGATTCATTTTCGAAATCAGAGTTATTATATAAATTTTTTGAATACAACAATCCTCAATCTATATTTATACAAAAGAAATGTAAAATAGTTGAAGCAATTACACTTGGTTATAAATTAATATCTAACTCTGTTTCGTATTGGTCATGGTTAAATTCAGATGATGAATTATATGATGAACATACATTGAATATTGTAATAAATAGTATTCAAACTCTGAATTATCCAGATTTACTTTACGGAAAAGGAGATTATGTAAAGAAAAATAAAATTAAAACTGTAAATTGTGTTAAACATGAAATAAACCCTATTGTAAGTTTATTAACTAGTATAGGAATTATACAACCATCAGTTTATATAAAATCGAATGTTGAAAGAATAGAAACATGTTTATTTGAATTAGAAGAAAATCTCGTTTTTGATTATGAACTGTGGATCAAACTTGCTTTTCAAGATGTTCAATTTAAGTATATCGATGTTAATTTATCGAAATATAATTTTACAAATATAAATATTACAGGAAATAATAGAACAGAACAATTATATCAAACATGTTGTTTATTAAAGAAATATTATGGTTTTGTACCACTTTCATGGATTAAAAAATATTCCTCATGTAAAATTAACAACGCTGACGGAATTTGGAATAATAGTACTAATGTCACCAATTTTGATTTAGAAAACTTTAACCACGAATTTAATATAGACGCAAGTATTAATAATAACATAAATAATGATTTTATAAAAAGTCAATTTGATGTAATTAAACAATAATTTTCGCAAATATATTATTCAGATGTTTTATATATATGAATAAAGAATTCACCAATCAATTATCATTTATATTGTATGATCCTTATCAAAATAATATTGGTCATTATAACACTCTAAAAAATAATATACAAGCAGTATATGAGAAAAATTTCAATTATTTTACAAAAGAAGTAGACTTATTACAGTTTAATTTTGATACAAATAACATATATATTATATATGTTTATGTTTTGAAAGATACAATATCAATAGACTCAATTGAAACAATTATAAAAAAATATAAAGGTAACACAAATATTATGTTTTACATAAATTTATGGGAAATTGATCTTTATCCAAAATTATTAAACTTATATTTGAACTATTCAAACATTATTTTATTAAGTGATGGCAATAAAAATTTTAGTAAAGATAAAATAAATAATAATTATTTGTCAAATAAACCTATACTATCTATATGTCCACCTATTTTTAATAATAATAATAATCAGATTAAAAGAAGTAGTATTTTGCCTGAAAAAAAATATATATTAACATGGTCATGGCATAATTATGATAAGACGATTGTTACTAAAAACGGTAATTATAATTTAAATATAATAGGTGATAATAAACGCTGGTTGTCTCATAAACAAATAAAATACTTAGGGAAGTTGGCAAGTAAATATGATTTAATTTTGATTGTTATATTAAACAACATAAATAACGTAGTTGTTAAAGAACTTTTTAACGAAAAAAATGTCTATTATAAGGTGGGTAAATATGATGATAATGAATATGATAGTATTATAAAAAATGCTGAACTTGTAATTACATGGTGTAATAACGATTATTATAATTTCCGCAGTTGTTCTAGAAATGTTCAATTACTTAAAAACAAACAAAAATTTGTTACGAATATCAATATAAATGAAATAAATAATATTCAATGTAAAGAAGAATATTATAAAGTTAATAAAATCCGCGAAATTGACAAATTTTTTAAAAAATCAACTTTTGATTTTGTTGATTATAATTCAAGAATGATTAATAATACAACATGGATAAATAGCAATTTCAAAAAATTAATTGATTTATTAACTTTAAGTAAACAATTAAATACTGACGAAATTGATATATTGGGTAATGATAGTACATTAAAAACGTATGATTTTCATAATACAAAAATAAAATTAGGAATGAATGCTGCTTATAGATATTGGGAAAAACATAATGTATATCCATATATTTATATTGGTTTAGATGATATAGTAACCGCCTATCATGCCGATAATATACATAATTTAATTATTAAACATAAAGTTAAAATATTTATTTTAAATGAGAATTATTTTGAAAAATATCCAAATGACATTAAGTTAGACTATGTATTTAATTTTAGTCAATTAAACGAAGAACATTTTTTATTAAACAGTTCTTCACATGTTACAACCGGAATATTCAGTATTCGTTTAGCAATATGCATGGGTTTTAAAAAAATTAATATATTCGGTATGTCGGGAAATTATATTAATGTATTACCTGAATCAGAAGAAATCAAATTTAATGATAAACAAATATTAAAAATAGTAAAACCTGTAGATAAAAACCCCAATTATTTTTTTGATGATTATCAATTAGTTGGTGATGTCTATAATATTCCGAATAATTCAAACAAATATACATGTAAATGTTCTTATCATTGTAATAAAGGTTCTTCTACTAATGGAGCAATTGTTAATGAGTCATTACATACATATGTTTATGACGTATTATTTTATGATTTAACTAGATTTAATATTAAATATAAATACGAAAACAATGTTTTTACTATTTTATAAATATATATAAATAATGAATAATAAAGGAATTATATTATAGGTAATGGACCATCTCTATCAACAATCGAATTAACATCATTGAGTAATTATATTACGATTGGTATGAACGCTGCGTATAGATATTGGGAGAAAATAAATTGGTTTCCAACTTGTTATATATGTTGCGACTATGCTCTTTACAAAACACATCATGTAAAAATCAATGAATTTATTAAAAATAAAACATTTCAACATATAATATTAATGCGCGAATTTAAACAATATAATGAAAACATTGAAAACATTGAAAATGTTCATTTAATTGATTGCAAAAAAGTTAAATCAAAATATGCGACTCTAACGACTGGTAGTATGGCATATTATTTTTTTCATGATATATTGAATATTAATTATATATATATTGCTGGTATTGACTGTAAATATGTTGATGTTTTGAATGAAAGTAATTTGATGACAAGAGAAACAACCGATGTTACACGTAAGTTACAAATTACTGAGAAAGTCAAAGCAAATCCAAATTATTTTTTTGATGATTATCAAGAAATAAACGATATATATCATATACCGAATCAAGACCTTCATTATCAATCATGGAAAGTAATAAAAAACTTAAAATCAAATATCAAAAATATATGTCAAATATCTCCTTTAGATTTATTTGATAAATGTGTATTAGATGATGTAACTTATATAAATGTTGATGAAAAATCAGTATCGCATGGAAAAAAAGTTATTTCTGTATTAATTATATTTAACAAAAAATATAATTTAAGTAAGATTTTTACTTATTTTCACCGTAGTTTTATACCAGTTGATTTCAGAGTTTATATATTAAATAAACAGTCAACTACGAGCGATGAAGTTAATATATTTAAAAAAGATTTTAATATATATAAAAAAAAATATGGCAATGATTTAAATATAGTAATATCACGTAAATATTCATCTATAGCAGAAAATGAACTAGAAACTATAAAATCATATGAATGTGCTACTAATAATATTGTTCATTTAAATGAAAATGATAATGAAGAAACAATTAAATTAAAAATAAAAGAATTATTCAAAAATGAAATTTGATTTTTATGGAGAATACAAAATATTTTTATTATATATAATGAAAATATTAATTACTGGTGGAACTGGTTTAGTAGGTTATGGTATTCAGAAAATTGCTCATCTTTATAATCATGAATTTGTCTTTCTAAGTTCGAAAGATTGTGATTTAACAAATTACGAAAATACATTAACAATGTTTCAAAATCATCAACCTGATTATGTGATTCATTTAGCTGCGTATGTTGGTGGATTGTTTAAAAATATGAACTTTAAAGTGGATATGTATGAAAAAAATACGTTGATTAATTGTAACGTTTTAAAGTGTTGTCATGAATGTAAAGTGAAAAAAGTAGTCAGTTGTTTGTCCACTTGTATTTTTCCGGATAAAACAACTTACCCTATTGATGAAACTATGTTACATGACGGACCACCTCATTTTTCAAATGATGCTTACGCATATTCGAAACGTATGTTAGAAGTTCAAAGCAAAGCATATCAAGAACAATATGACGACAATTTCATATGTGTTATTCCCACTAATATTTATGGTGAAAACGATAATTATAGTTTAGAAAATGGGCACGTTATTCCGGCGCTCATACATAAGTGTTATAATGCTAAACAAACCAATTCGAAATTTGTAGTTTGTGGAACGGGTTCACCATTACGTCAATTTATTTATTCAAGAGATCTTGGAAAATTAATTTTATGGGCATTGGAAGAATATCATGAAAAGGATTCCATTATTTTATCAGTAGGGGAAAAAGAGGAAGTAAGTATTAAAGAAGTTGCTGAAATAATAGCAAATGAATTTGATTATGGACATATGATGGAATTTGATACCAGTTTTTCCGATGGGCAATTTAAAAAAACAGCTGATAATTCAAAATTAATCTCTTTATGTGAAAATCTGGAATTTACATCTTTAGAAAAAGGTCTCCAAAAATCGATTCAATGGTTTATCGACAATATTGACACTTGTCGTAAGTAAAAAATTTTGTATATTTTATGTTCTGTATATAAAATATATACAATGAAAGTAGCACTAGTTACAGGAATTACTGGTCAAGATGGATCGTATTTAAGCGAGTTATTGTTAGAAAAAGACTATATTGTATGGGGCATTATACGTCGCGCATCTGATATTAATACTAATCGTATTGACCATTTACGTTCCAATTCGAATCTAATATTAAAATATGGCGATCTAACGGATAGTTCTAACATCCTTAATATTATACATGAACTTAAAACTACTTATCCTGATATGGAACGGTTGGAAATCTATAATCTTGGTGCGATGAGTCATGTAAAAGTATCTTTTGATATGCCCGAATATTGTGCGGATGCTGATGGCGTGGGTACATTAAGATTATTAGAAGGAATCCGCAGTGCGGGAATTATGGATAAATGTCGTTTCTATCAGGCATCTACTTCTGAATTATATGGTCTAGTCCAAGAAGTTCCTCAAAAAGAATCAACCCCATTTTACCCCCGTTCTCCTTACGGTGTTGCTAAATTATATGGTTTTTGGATTACAAAGAATTACCGCGAATCATACAATATGTTTGCTTGTAATGGCATTTTGTTTAATCATGAGAGTCCAAGAAGAGGACCTACTTTTGTAACACGTAAGATTACAAGAGGATTAAACTCCATTTTAAAGGGGGATAGTGATAAATTAGTGTTGGGTAATATTGACGCAAAACGTGATTGGGGTCACGCTAAAGACTATGTAGAAGGTATGTGGCGCATGTTACAAGTTGATACTCCAGATGATTATGTTCTTTCTACTAATGAATTTCACTCTGTACGTGAATTTATTGAAAAGTCTTTTGCTTTAAGAGGATTCGACATCAAATGGAAAGGTAGTGGTTTGGATGAAATTGGATATGATGAAAATACCGGAAGAGAACTTATTTTTATCTCTGAAAAATATTTCCGTCCTGCCGAAGTAGAAGAACTATTAGGTGACAGTACGCGCGCTAGAACCGAATTAGAGTGGGTTCCTCAATATAGTTTTGATGAATTAGTCCAAGAAATGGTGGACGGAGATTGTAAGTAAATCCAAATAGTAACACCAATAATTTATAAAAATATACACATTTTTATAAGTTAATCTTCAAATTTTTAAGTGCGACCAAAATCATCTTCATAACGCACTATGTCATCTTCTCCTAGATAATCACCTATTTGCGTTTCTACAAATTCCACCATTTCGGTTCCAATATTTTCCATACGATGTAATGCTTTCACAGGAATATATACATGTTCATTGGGACTCATATCAATAAATTGATCATCTAATTGAACACGCGCTTTTCCTTTGACAATCACCCAATGTTCACTGCGCCTATTGTGACTTTGTAATGACAAACGTTTTCCGGGATATACACCAATGCGTTTTACTTTGAATCCGGAATGATCATTACCTTCTACATTAATATACCATCCCCATGGTCGATATGCTTTCGCATGAACAATTTTTAAATCTTCCTCTTTTTCGGGAATTTTCGCAATCAATTTTTTAATATCTTGACATTGGTCTTTGTGAGCAATCAATAAAGCATCACGATGATTGACTATAATCAAATCTTTGACTCCTAATGTTGCCACTATAGCGCACTCACTTTCAATATAGCAGTTTTCAGTATTTTCAGTAATAATAGAACCTTTTAATGTATTATTGTCCTCATTTTGTAAACATTCTTCGTGTAGTGTTTTGAATGAACCAATATCCGACCATTTACCATCATATTTAAAGGTATAACATTTTATGTTATTATTTTGTGTGGTTAATGGTTCCATAATAGCATAATCAATTGATATGGCATCACAAGTTTCAAACAATTCTTGGTTTAATGCAATGACATTGTTTGAATCGGCACTTTTTGCTAAAGTTTCTTTACATGTTTTCAAAATAGAAGGTGCGTATTGTTCAAAACATTGTATCATGGTTTTATTTTGAAACATAAATAAACCAGCGTTCCATAAATAAGACCCTTGTTCCATATACGTTTCGGCAGTTTCTTTGTCTGGTTTTTCTTTAAAACCAAGTGTTTCATTTTTGTCATTTGTTTGAATATAACCATACCCGGTTTCAGGATAAGACGGTTGAATGCCAAAAGTAATGACTGAATTATCACAATGGTGCGATGATTTTTCAATCAAACTACATAATTTAGCATCATCGAAAATATGATCACATGGAACAATTAACGAAACCGTATTTTCACTGTCAACTAAGGAAGCCACACATACTGCTGGTGCCGAATCACGACCAATGGGTTCAGTAATAATTTGAAATTCATGAGTTAATTGTAAACTATGGATTTGTTCTTGGACAATAAATTCATGTTCTTTGTTACAAATAATAACGTATTTATGAATGTTTATGTTGGATGTTTGGAATCGTAAAATAGTATTTTGGAACATAGTATGTTCATTAACAAGTGCCAAGAATTGTTTAGGCAATTTCTTTCTGGATAAAGGCCATAAGCGCGTTCCACTACCACCACATAATAGGACAATATTCATCTATATTCTATGAAAATATTGTTCAAAACTACAATTTTTTTATTTTTACATATGATTTCGTAAAATTTCCATAGTATCTTGATATTTTGTTACATTATGTCCTATGACTCTTGGATCATTGTATATTTCGAAATCATTTCCTCCTTCATGTGTTTTATCACCAAAAAAGTGAATTTCATCATAATACTCTTGGACAAACTGTAAACAATATGTTTTGTCCCACCCTTCAGGAAAAACGTCCACACTAATTTGTCCTCCAATGGAATATTTAATTTTAGGTAGTTCACCTAAATTATTTTCATATATATAATTTGCCCAATGATGTTGGATTTTTCGAATCATTTCTTCGCGAGAATGATGAATTTCATCGTGTTTTTCAAAGTTCTCGCGTTCTGTTTGACTACAAGCGCGACCAACCGGGGAAATATTAATCATACCGTTACGATATTCAATAAATGTTCCTCGTTTTACAGGACACTCAATACTAGACAATACACTCAATGTGATATTAATCAATTTTTTAAAATGGTTTTCTCCTAAAGTTTCTACAAAACTTTCTTTGTGAATACAAACATTGTCTTTGTATCCTAGCAATCCATTTTCTGAAAATCGCCAGTAAAATAAATCAAAATTCTCTTCTCCTAGTTGTTCAAATTGTTTTTCCAAATTAGAACCACCTACAAATCCTAAATGAACATCTTCTTTTTGTTTCAATTCTTTTAATATTTCCAACATTTCATTTTCCACACGTTTTCTTGGAACCGTTAATGTTCCATCTACGTCAAACAAGATAAGTTTCATTATATTTTGATATAATATAATAAAACAATGATTATATTTAATTGTTCGCATAATTATTCACTTGTTATTTTTGTTATAAAATACTGTTTCACAAATCCTATCAAAAAAAACAACCCAGGAACAATAATAGACATATATTTTGGGTGGAGTTTAGAGGTCAAGTCAACCGTTTCTGATTTAGACTCTTTTTTTCCAGTTAAATAATTCGTTATTGTTTCAATGGCAATATAACTCGTTTTATCAACACCTTCAATCGTATTGGATCCATTATGTGTTCCAAAAATGTTTTGATGGAATTTGCGTAAAGGATTTTCAAGTCCAAGAGGTTCTACTTCAAATACATCAAACGCAACACCATCAATATGTCCACTTTCCAATAATTTAACTACATCTTTTTCGCAAACAACTGGTCCACGTGCAACATTAATAATACGAACACCTTTTTTCGCATTTAGAATAACTTCGTTATTAATCAAATGATGTGTATGTTTTGTTAAAGCACATGTAACAAAAATATAATCGCAGTCGTTAGACGCTTCTTCGAGTGTTGTAATGCGCGCTTTATATAATCCATTGTCTACTTTTAATTCCGGATTATAAACACATTCAATGGTGCCATTTTCTAATTGTTTAAATCCCGGATCAGATACATATACATCTAAGTTGAAAGCAAGCAATTTCCTAGCAATACT
>Ga0206129_10005632_pt1 | contig 13113 bp, 11 predicted proteins | sample Helgoland_Spring_8_FD_148616 | JGI IMG/M metagenome (GOLD analysis project Ga0206129, IMG submission 148616) | Pelagic subsurface seawater microbial communities from Kabeltonne, Helgoland, North Sea - Helgoland_Spring_Bloom_20160502_2 | ecosystem: Environmental > Aquatic > Marine > Epipelagic ...
AGTGGGACCTCAAAAATGACCGGAACGTCCCCATCGCTGGTGGCGTCCACATCGTTCACGTCAACACCCCCAACGCGGGTGAGAAAATCATCAAGTGGTTCGCCGTTATGCGTCCCGTTGACCTCGAAAACTTCTGATCATGCAACGGATCCTTACCTCCACCCTCGCCCTGATGCTTGCGGTCGCTTGTGCGGCCCCGGCATACGCTGGCAACCCTGACCGTTCCGGTAGTGCCGGAGCCGGACAGCTGCTGATCATGCCCTGGGCTTTGAGCTCAGGCGTGGCTGGCGCCAACACCGCCCTCGTGACCGGTGTAGAAGCCAGCTTCTCCAATGTTGCTGGCTTGGCGTTCGTCAACCGCACCGAACTCGCTGTCTGCAACCAGCAGTACCTCGTCGGAACCGACATCCAGCTCAACTCCTTTGGCTTTGTGCAAGCCGTAGGAGGTGGACACTTTGGAGTCACAGTGACGAGCATGACGTTTGGTGACATCGAAATCACCACCGAAGATTTGCCAGAAGGTGGTATTGGTTCATATCGCCCCACGTTTTCGAACATTGGAATCAGCTATGCCAAAGCATTCTCCAACAGCATCTACGGCGGCCTCACGGTGCGCATGATTTCGGAGAGCATCAGCAACGTGCGGGCCAATGGCGTTTCATTCGATGCTGGCATCCGTTACCTCGCTGGAGATGACGGCCGCTTGAAGTTTGGCATCTCCCTCCGCAACGTGGGAGCACCCATGCGCTATGGAGGTGACGGCCTCACCTTGACCGCAACGCCACAAGGCGCTCCTTCAGGTTTGACCATCATGCAACGCAGCGAGCGTTTCGAGTTGCCTTCCTTGGTCAACATTGGGTTCGGATACGAGATGATGCGCCGAGAAAGCATGACCCTCAGCGGCATGGGCCAATTCACCTCGAACAGCTTTACCCGCGACCAAGTAGCAGGTGGCCTGGAACTGAGTCTGAAAGACCGCTTCATGATCCGCGCAGGGTACCTCTATGAGGACGGCCTCGGTGCGGAAGAAACTGCGCAAACAGCCATGACCGGGCCGAGTGCTGGATTCAGTGTCAAGTTGCCGACCTCCGGCGAAGGCTACATTGGTCTGCACTACGGATACCGCACAACCAACCCGTTTGACGGAATTCACAGCATCGGGCTCAACATCTCTATGTGAGGCCCATGCGCGCAACGCTCCTCTCCCTGCTCCTCGCAGGCGGATGCCTTGCCAGCTTCGGCCAGGACGCCGCCCCCGGCCATCCTATCTCAGATAAAGGCCGAAGTGTTCTTACCGAACAGCCGGAATCCCCGGTAATTGCCCCACAACCTCGTGGTACTGCAGCAGCCTGCGCTCCAGCGACAGCGTTGCGGAACTTGGAATGGAACAACGTCCGTGCCCTCGTAGAAAATGGCGGCTCGCTCTGGTACAACCGCTCCATAGACAAAGGCGCCTACGTCGTTCCCAAAGAGGCCGGAGTCAGCGTTGTCTATGGCGGTGCTTTGTGGCTCGCAGGCATCAGTCCCGACCAGCAACTCAAGCTTGCCGCAGCGCGTTACCGGAACAACGGCAACGACTTCTGGCCCGGACCCCTTACCAATGACGGGGCTGCCGAAGTCGACGAGTCCACCTGTTCTGCATACGACCGGTTCTCCATCACGGAGCGACAAGACGCCATGCGGCACAGGCAGTACTTTGACTGTTCCGCCGACCCCACCTGCGACCTCGACAAAGAATTCCCAGACGGATACGCCATCCCGACTTCCTTCTTTGAATACCCCGCGCACGGCAATGTGGCGCGTCAACAGGATTACTACCTGGCTCCATTCTACGACTACGACGGGGACGGCAACTATGACCCCACACTCGGAGACTATCCCTGGTACGACTTCCTCCAAGAAATCGACTGTGGAAATCGCCGGCGCGAGGACCGCGTCCCCCTTTACGGAGACCAGACCTACTACTGGATCTTTAACGACAAAGGGAACGTCCACACAGAATCTTTGGGAGAGCCCATCGGCATGGAAATCCGTGCACAGAGTTTTGCCTTCTCGACCAACGACGAGATCAACAACATGACGTTCTGCAACTACGTCTTGATCAACCAAGGCACGCAGACGTTGACCAACACCTTCTTCTCTCAATGGGTCGACTGCGACCTGGGGGGGCACGTGGACGACTACGTCGGATGTGATGTCCAACGCGGACTCGGGTACAGCTACAATGGCGATGCTTTTGACGAAGCCACCAGCTACTCCATTGGATATGGTGAGCATCCGCCAGCCATGGGCATCGACTTCTTTGAAGGACCCTATCAGGATTCCGATGGGGTCGACAATCCCTTGACGTCCGTATTTACCGACGCGGTCGACTCACTGGGTATCCCCTACCGCGGCATTGGCATCGGATATGGCGATGGTGTCATTGACAACGAGCGCTACGGCATGCGCAAATTCCTGTACTACAATTGGTCCAGCGGCATCGATGGCCAACCGAGTCAGAGCGTGCACTACTACAACTACATGCGCGGATTCTGGAAGAACGGACAGCGCATGGCGTATGGCGGTAACGGAATCACTGAAAGCTCCGGTGCCAACCTCGACATCGCAGCCGACTACATGTACCCAGGCGACACCGACCCCAACCAATGGGGCACCGTTGGACAACAGGTAGAGCCTTGGACCGAGCAAACAGCAGGAAACCCCGCAGGTGACCGTTTGTTCCTGCAATCTGCCGGCCCCTTTACCCTGGAACCAGGCGACTACAACAACATCACGGTGGGCATGGTATGGGCGAGGGCCGATGCCGGCGACCCCTTTGCATCGGTAGAGCTTCTCCGCATTGCAGACGACAAAGCCCAAGCCCTGTTTGACAACTGCTTCGAAATCGTCTCTGGCCCAGATGCGCCCGACATGACCATTCAGGAATTGGACAAAGAATTGGTGCTGTTCCTGACCAACGACAACCCCTTGTCCAACAACTATCAGGAGGGTTATGAGGTGTTTGATCCCGGTACGCCCACGTTGCGAACAGACGGCACCCTTTTGGACACCGCCGCCCGCAGCTATGTGTTTGAAGGATACTTACTCTATCAATTGGTCGATGCTACTGTCGGACCCGACGAGTTGATCAATCCTGACCGAGCGCGTCTCATCGCCCAGTGCGATGTTCAAAACGACATTGACCAACTCGTGAACTACACCTTCGATCCGGTCATCGAATTTTCCGTGCCTACGCTGATGGTCAACGGTGAAAACAACGGTGTGCGCCACAGCTTCCAAATCGTGAACGACGCCTTTGCCCAAGGGGACAACCGCTTGGTCAATTACAAGGAGTACTACTTCATGGCCATCGCATATGGCTTCAACGAATACGAGCCTTTCAATCCGAATTCTGGCGCAGGCCAAGACGTCCCGTACATCCCCTCCCGAAAAGGAGCCACGGGCTCGATTCGCGTATTCTCAGGAGAGCCCCACCCTCCCGTTACCGAGGCTGGTGGAACGATTGAGGCGGCGGCCTATGGCGACGGTGTGGCGATGACGCGGATTTCCGGAAAAGGAAACGGCACCCACATCATCGACATCACCCGCGACAGCGAGGACAAGATCTTGGAGAACAACTTCATCGAGAAGCTCGAGTACGTTCGTGGCGCTGGCCCAGTAGGTGTCCGCGTGGTCGATCCGCTCTCTGTGCCCAACGCCGAGTTTGAACTCGCCTTGGCCCTCGGCAACGACGACCTCGATCCCGAGGACGATGCCGACGAGTGCTTCTGGACCTTGACCAACCTCACTTGGCTCAACGACGACGACCCCGACAACGACCTCGACGCCGTGCGCACCTCCAACGAGGCGATCGCCATCCGCAACGAGCAGCTCTTGCTCGACTGGGGCTTGGCCATCACCTGGGAGCAGTATGTCTTCGGAAACGACGGAACCTTCACCGAGCCCCTCTCTGGCTCCATCGAGTTTGCCGATCCCGAGCAGCCTTGGTTCTTTGGTATTCCCGACCGTGAGGGCATCGGCAACGAGCTCAACTGGATCCGCGCCGGTGCGCAGGAAACCCCCGATGGAACGCCCGAGGAAGAGGCCGTCTTTGACGACTTTAAGCCCGGTCAGCCGTACGACGAAGGGGAGCAGTGGGAAGGTGTCCTCTTTGGAACCTGGGCCCCGTACTGCCTCGTCTCCTGGACCGACGATGTGACCTTCGCAGACGGATCCACGGCGCCTTATCCTGTGGTGGCGCCTACAACTGGATCCCTCAAGTGGAACCTCGGTCCCATCACCGACGCCATCCCTGGAACACCCAACGTCGATGTCGTCATGACCTCCGACAAGTCCAAGTGGACACGGTGCCCTGTCTTTGAGATGCAGCCCAACGAGGACCTCGCTCAGGACATGGACACCCCACTCGGTTCGCCAGAGAAAATGGGGCTCCGGCGCCATGCTTCGGTCGACAAGAACGGACGCACTGTAGCCGAAGGTGGTGACCCCTACTTCGCTACCCTCAACGGTCAGCAGCAGTATGGCATGAGCTGGTTCCCAGGATACGCCATCGACGTAGGGACTGGTGAGCGCCTCAACATGGCCTTCGGTGAAGACTCCTGGGCATCCGCCGACAACGGTGATGACATGATCTTCAACCCCTCCTCGCGCGTGCAGGGTGGACTCGGAAACGTCTATGCCGGTGGCCAACACTGGATCTATGTCTTCCGCAACCAGCAGTACTCCGACGACAACGACAGCCGTGTGCCTGCTTACGACCTCGGTCAGTACCTCTACGGGAAGTTCGGCCCCGATGCCGGGTCCAACGATGACCGAAAGGCCATGCGCGGTTGCGGATGGGTCGGTTCATCCATCACCAGCCCCGAGTTCGAAATGCTCTCTGTCGAGGATGGCCTCATCCCCACCGAGACCCGCATCAAGCTCCGTGTTGCTAAGGACTACCGCAGGTACGCCTACGACCGGTCCGATGTCGACGAAATCGAAGGGACGCCCAACAACAACAACCCGTTGTACCGCTTCTCTACTGCCGACGTTGCCACCCTCACAGGTGACAACCCTACGCTCTCCGATGCGCTCCAAAACGTACGTGTGGTTCCCAACCCCTACTACGCGTACTCACAATACGAGACCTCTAAACTTGACAACCGCGTCAAGATTACCGGACTGCCCGAAATATGCACCGTACGCATCTACTCCATCGCAGGGACACTCGTCAGAACCTTCGACAAGGCCGATCCCCTCACTTACATCGAGTGGGACCTCAAAAATGACCGGAACGTCCCCATCGCTGGTGGCGTCCACATCGTTCACGTCAACACCCCCAACGCGGGTGAGAAAATCATCAAGTGGTTCGCCGTTATGCGTCCCGTTGACCTCGACAATTTTTAACGTTGGCCACCCCCTCGGGCTTTGCAACCGAGGGGGTTTCCTCCGACTTTTGTAACTTATACCACATGAGAGACCTTAGGGCCTCTCTTTTTTTGGCCTCAGCCTCACCGCCGCTGCGGGGTGACCAGCTCGAAGCGCCATTCAACCACAAGAACAAACCCTACCGCCATGGCGGATGTTTCATACTACACCCCTGAGGGGTACGCAAAGCTCAAGGACGAGTTGAACCACATGAAGACCGTGGAGCGACCTGCCATTTCACAGCAAATCGCAGAGGCACGCGACAAAGGCGACCTCAGCGAGAATGCCGAATACGACGCGGCCAAGGAGGCCCAAGGCATGCTCGAGGCCAAGATCGCCAAGACCGAGGCCATCTTCGCCAATGCCCGCATCATCGATGAGTCGCAAATTGACACCTCCAAGGCCTTCATCCTGAGTCGCGTCACGGTCAAGCACACCGGAAACGGCAGGGAGATGACCTACACCCTCGTGGCCGAAAACGAAGCCAACCTCGCCGCGAAGAAAATTTCTGTGGAATCCCCGATTGGAAAAGGACTCCTCGGCAAAGCCCTCGGCGAAATCGCCGAAATCCAGACCCCAGGCGGCGCCGTACAATTCGAGGTCGTCAAGATTGAACGCGGCTGAGGCCCTCAGCCGACATCCACAAGTCCCACGACCACACCACCACCATGCCCAGCCTCTTTTCCCGCATCGTGGCCGGTGAAATCCCCTGCCACACAATCGCCGAGGACGACCGCTTTCTGGCCTTCCTCGACATCATGCCCCTGGCCGAAGGACACACATTGGTCATTCCAAAGTTGGAAGTCGACCGCTTCTTTGACCTGCCCGAAGAGCTGCTGTCCGGCATCAATGTGTTCGCCCGCGATGTCGCGCTTCAGCTCGAACGCGCCATCCCGTGCGAGCGGGTCGGCCTCGCCGTGATTGGACTGGAAGTCCCCCACGCCCACATGCATTTGATCCCGTTGAACGGCGTCGCCGACATCAACTTCGAGCGCCCCAAAATGACGGTCACACAAGACGACCTCGCCGCCACCGCCGCACGCATTCGGCAGGCTTAGAATAACGACTTAAAGGTCCCGACGCGTCAAAGCGTCGTCAATCAATAAAGTGATCAGCGCGTTCGGTGAGATGCCGACCGCCAAGGCCTGTTGGGGAATAATGCTCATTTCCGAGAAGCCCGGAACCGTATTGACCTCGACAACGTGCGGCGTACCCTGATGAAGGATAAAGTCTACGCGGGCCATTCCACTGCAGTCCAGATCCAAGTAAACAGCCAGCGCCCTTTGCTGAATATCCAAGGTCAATTCTGCATCAATGTCTGCGGGGGTGACTTCCCTGCTCTTACCCGCATACTTGGCTTCGTAGTCAAAGAAAGCGTTGTCACTGATGATTTCGGTGACGGGCAGGAACCGTGGTTCTCCTCCGGGCTTTGAGGGAATCACCCCACAGGTGAATTCGCGGCCATCGAGGAAAGACTCCACCATCACCGCAGAACTGGCTTCGAAGGCGGCTTCGAAAGCAGCCCTGAATTGACCAGGCTCATCGACCCGCGTCACCCCAATGCTGGAACCACTCTCGCAAGCTTTGACGAAGCAGGGTAGGCCATATTTGGCCGCTAGCGCCTCGGCTTGAGCATCCAGCGTCTCCAACACGTCCACGTGAAAGATGCCCGCTTCTGCGACCGGATGACCAAAGCGGGCCAGCAAAGCCGTCGTCCAAGCTTTGTGGTGACCAATGGCCAAAGTGCGGGGCTGCGAAGCGGTGTAGGGCAGTCCAATCAGGTCGAAATATGCGCTCAACCGCCCATCCTCTCCTGGTGTGCCATGCACCATCTCAAACACCACATCAAAACTGTGGTGACCACCGGCACCATCCTCCCACGTGAAGTCCCCCTTATTGACGGGGTGCCGCTGACCGTCTTGGTCCTCAGCAAACCATCCATCCCGGGCGATGTGCACCAAAGTCGGCACAAAGCGGGTTCGGTCCATGTGTTGGACCACCATGGCGGCACTCTTTCGGCTGATATCAGCCTCGCCAGAAAAACCACCGCACGTAACGGCAACGCGTTTGACCTCGGAGCTCATGTAGCCAAGGTAGCCGTGGGTTTTAGCGGTCTTCCATCAAGGCCGTCCAGATACTCTGAATGCCTTGTTCATTGCGCGTCCAAATGGGGCGAACCCGACCACCATATGCGCTGATGTTGTTGTAATCACCGAAGAAACTCTCTTCGGACGGCACAAAGGCCGTCTCGCTCACGCGGTGGTTGATCCAATTTTTTCCGCCATCGGCAGACGTCGCCACATAAACCTGGGTCGCCGTGCGGTCGCTCATGCGGCGGTCGTAAAAGACGATGTGCACATGGCCCGTCACCGGGTCGACCGCCATCCAAGTGAAGAATTGATGCTTGCCTGGAGGGTCGTTGTTGACCCGAACAGGCTCCGACCACGTCTTTCCTTTGTCGTCCGACCAAATGATCCACACATCCGTATCAAACGGCCCATTGCGCTGGTCGGTCCAATTCACATACACCCTTCCGGCGTGCACCCCTTCGCGGGCCACTCCGGTCACCGGCATGCCGTTGGCGCGGCCGATGCCTGGAATCACCTGGTCCCAACCGCCAATGATGTCCGCGATGTATTGCTCGTAGGAGCGAAAAGTCACGCCGGCGTCTTCGCTCACGTTCCAACGGATGTGCTCGCCGTGGGCCCAAGCGACCCCCAGGGTCATCTCATCAATCCAGACTGGAACAGCCCCTTCCACGGTGCTGTCCCCGTCCAAACAATTTCCCTCCATCGCACTCACGCTGACAGGCTCAGACCACTTCTTTGCCTTGCGGCCCGTCGTGCTGCACAAAATGCGCGTGCTGTCCCCGGCAGCCTCACTGCCATAGTGGTCGAATTCCGTCCAACACAGCGCCACACGATCGCCACTCGGGCTCACCGCCAGCCACTCTTTGTCTTGGTCTTTGGTGCCATTCAAACCGGCTCCAGAACCCTTGCTCCAGCGCTCACCAACAGCGTTGCCTGCCTTGCTGTGCTGAACGACAATGCGGTCCAACAATGCGTCGGAACGCCAGCCCTCTCCAGCTGGATCACTCAGATGGGCATAATAGAAGTCGCCTTGCGGCCCTGCCACAACGCAAGGGTCACCAAAAACGCCCAACTTCGATGTCAACCTGTCGCGGCTCCAGCTCTTGCCCGCATCCTCGCTCACATAGACATAGTCCAATACGGCGCCCGCTACAATGCGGTCCGGGTTGGTAGGGTCTATCGCAATGGAAGGCTCACACGGCGCGTATCCTTTGGGTTCTTGGCCCTCACGGTGCAGCTCCACATTGGTCGGCACTTGCTGCTGGGCAGCCAATAAGGTGGGCGTCGCCAGTGCGAGCAGAATGAGCAGACGTAAGGTCATTTTTTGCGGGCGTAGATGTGGAGGGCGTGGTGGAGGATTTCTATGCCAAAGTGCTCCTCCAAGGTGGCCTTGATCTGCTGAATGCGGGGGTCGCAAAACTCGAGCACCTCTCCATTGTCCATGATGATGTGGTCGTGCTGCCGAGAGGGATAGCCCGGCTCATATTGACTCTGCTCGCCAAAGCGGTGTTTGCGCACCAAACCGGCTTCGAGCAGCAGTTCAATCGTATTGTAGAGCGTGGCTCGGCTCACCTTGGCGCCACGCTGCTTCATGCGCTCCTGAAGGGCGTCCACATCAAAATGCCCCCCCCTGGCATAAATCTCCTCCAGCACAACAAAGCGTTCCGGTGTCTTCCGGTGCCCTCCATCGGCAAGGAAGGACTCCAGGCGCTCACGCACCTCCTCCAAAAGGGCAGGGTTAGCCGTGGATTCAGCCATGCTGCTGTTGGTACCAAGCCGCGTATTCAGGCGCGAAATAAGTCAGGATGATATCGGCTCCAGCACGACGGATGGCACCAAGGACCTCCAGCATGCCCGCCTCAGCGTCGAGGAATCCCGCTGCAGCACCGGCCTTCACGAGGGCGTATTCGCCGCTCACATTGTAAGCCGCCACCGGCAACGACGTGTGCTCTTTGACCGCGCGGATCACATCGAGGTAGGCCAATGCGGGCTTGACCATCACGATGTCCGCACCCTCCATTTCGTCCAGCTCCACCTCGCGCAAGGCTTCCGACACATTGGCAGGGTCCATTTGGTAGGTCTTCTTGTCTCCCGACTTGGGCGCACTGTCCAAAGCTTCGCGAAACGGACCGTAGAACGCACTCGCGTATTTGGCCGTGTAGGCGAGGATGCCCGTCTCATGGTACCCATTCTCATCAAGGGCCTCACGGATAACACCGATGCGGCCGTCCATCATGTCGCTCGGTCCAATCCAATCGAAACCAGCCTGAGCCTGCGCCACAGACATCCGGGCGAGAATGGGCAGGGTCGCCTCATTGTCAATCCGACCGTCCTCTGTCACCACACCGTCATGCCCATCTGAGCTGTACGGATCCATGGCCACATCGCTCATCAAGCTGCACTCCGGAAAGCGCTCCTTGACATTGCGTGCGATGCGCAGGTAGAAGTTGTCGTCGGCCCAACTGTGGCTGGCGGTCTTGTCCTTTAAATGCTCTTCGACCGCCGGAAAGAGGCAGAAATTCCGGATGCCCAGGTTCCAAGACCGTTCGATCTCAGCGAGCAATTTGTCCTCGCTCAGCCGCGCCATCCCGGGAAGGCTGGCAATGGGCTCTTCGATACCCTGACCGTCGACGCAGAACAGCGGGTAAATCAACTGCTCGGGGTGCAAACGGCTCTCCCTTGCCAATCCGCGAATCGCAGCATTGCGCCGGTTCCGCCGTGGGCGGCTGGGTTGAAAAGGCAATCCAAAAGGATCCATTATTCCACGATGCGTTGAAAGTCCGCTTTAAGGCTGTCCAAAGCAGTTTTGAGGGCCGCTTGAATTTCCAAGATCTCCGCATCGGTCAGGCCCTCTGGCAAAGTGGCTCCATGATCGTGGTCGTGGTCATGCCCGCTGTGGTCATGGCCTTCGTGATCTGCATGGTCATGGCCCTCATGGTCATGGCTGTGATCGTGACCGGCATCGCCGTGATCATGATTACAAGCTTGCCCCGGAATCTCCACCACCGTCTCAGACCAATCATGGAAACGCACATCAATACGGTCCAATTGGCCTTCCAACTTGGCCAGTTCTGCGGCCAACAAGGTGTCTCCCACCATCATCGCCGAATCGATTTGGCCTTCCAACGGCGCCATCGCCACCATCAATTCATCGTGGAGGTCTCCACTGATGCGCACCAATTGCTCGTGCAATTTTTTGGCCTCCTTGATGGCCTCGCTCTCCTGTGGGCCTCCACAAGAAGTAATCAGAACGGCAACGGCCAATGAGGCCAACACTTTAATGAGCTTCATGCTGCGAAATTAACCCGCATCCTGCTGCCCACCACCGGCTTCACCCTTGTTAGGTCTTGCGGGCACTGGATCATACCCTGATGGCCCCCACGGATGGCACTTGGAAATCCGCCGAATCCCGAGCCACAGCCCGCGGATTGGGCCCCATTCGCGCAAAGCTTGAATCATGTAAGCCGAACACGTTGGCTCATGGCGACAGTTCTTCCCGAGCCATGGCGACAACAACAATTGATAGGCGCGAACGCAGAAAATGAGGGCAGCTGAAAAGGCCCTACCGATCATGAAGCCGTGGCTTCCATGGCGATCCGATCGTAGCGACAGACTTCAAAAGCGCACTCATTGCGTTCATCGGCCACATGCCTAAACATGGGCTGCGCGTTCCACTGCACAGCATCAAAATCCGGGAACCAGGTATCCCCCTCGAAAGCCTTTTCTACGTGGGTCAGGTACATCGTATCGACGACGCCAGCTTCCAGCGCCAAGCGATAAATCTGGGCCCCGCCAATGATAAATGCCTCCTCTTCACCCGACTCGCGGGCAAGGTCTAGGGCTGACGCCAACGAAGCACACGTCATGGCACCTTCAGCCGAGTAGGCCTCATCCCTTGTCAAGACAATGTTGGGGCGACCAGGCAGCGGGCGGAACCGTTCCGGGATGCTCTCCCAATTCTTGCGGCCCATGATCACATGACGGCCCTTCGTCGTCGTTTTGAAAAACGCCATGTCATCGCGCAACGTCCAAATCAGGTCGTTGTCCTTGCCGATGACACCGTTGGCCGCAACCGCCGCAATGAGAGAGACACGCATGCTACAGAAGTGAATACGTTAGACGCTCACGGCGGCTTTTATGTGCGGATGCGGGTCATAGTTGACCAACTCGAAATCCTCGCCGCGGAAGGCAAAAAGGTCCTTGACGTCCGGATTGATGCGCATCGTCGGCAGAGCGCGGGGCTCCCGGGACAACTGCTCGTGCGCTTGATCAACATGATTCAAGTACAGGTGCACGTCCCCAAAAGTGTGGACGAAATCACCAGGCTCTAAGTCGCACACCTGTGCCACCATCATGGTAAGCAGCGCATAGGAACTGATGTTGAACGGAACACCAAGGAAGGTGTCTGCGGAGCGTTGGTAGAGCTGGCAATTCAGCCGGCCATCCTGCACATGGAATTGGAACAGGCAATGGCAGGGGGGCAACGCCATCTCCTCAATAAAAGAGGGGTTCCAAGCACTGACCACATGACGGCGGCTGTACGGGTTGTTTTTAATGCGATCGACAAGCTCAACAATCTGGTCCGTGTGGCCGCCACCCGGGTTGGGCCAAGACCGCCATTGATAGCCGTACACGGGCCCGAGATTCCCATCCTCATCGGCCCACTCATCCCAAATGCGCACCCCGTTTTCCTGGAGGTAAGCGATGTTGGTGTCGCCTTGCAGAAACCACAGGAGTTCGTGGATGATGCTGCGCAGGTGGAGCTTTTTGGTGGTGAGCACAGGAAAGCCTTCCGAGAGGTCGAACCTCATCTGGTGACCAAACAGACCGAGTGTGCCGGTTCCAGTGCGGTCCGGGCGCTCTTTCCCCTCATCGAGGAGCTTTTGCAACAGGTCGAGATACTGACGCATGAACCGAAGGTAGCACGGAGGCCGACCGGTTCAGCTCAATGTGCGTGAACTGTGGAAATGTGGTCGCGTAGAGCGAGGGCGCGTTGCTCAGCGGCATCAGGGGAGTCGGCCAACACGGTGATGTGGCCCATCTTCCGGCCCTCGCGGACCGCGGCCTTGCCGTAGAGGTGCGGGTGCAGTCCGGGTTCGGCCAGCGCCGCCGCCAAGCCGCTGTAGAGCGGAACGCCATTCGCGCCCTCTCCGCCGATCAGGTTGAGCATGGCTGCTGCCGAACGCTGGGCAGTGTCGCCCAGAGGCAGGCCAAGGATGGCGCGAAGGTGTTGTTCGAATTGAGACGTTCCGCAGGCCTCGATGGTGTGGTGGCCTGAGTTGTGGGCGCGGGGGGCCACCTCGTTGACCAGGATCCTGCCCCCTTTGTCGAGGAAAAGCTCCACCGCCAAAAGGCCGACAAAATCCATGGCCTCGACAACCGACAAGGCAACGCGGCGGGCCTCGGCTTCTACAGCCTCAGAAATGCGCGCCGGAGCGACGAGGTAATCCACCAAGTTGAGCGCGTTGAACACCGACTCGACCACAGGGTAAGTTTTCACCTCCCCTGTTGTGGAACGCGCCACAATCACACTCAACTCCTTCTCAATGTCTACCGCGTCTTCAAGAAGCGAAGGCGCATCAAAAGCATACCGCGCGTCTTCTTCCGTGCG